>ERZ773013.278-NODE-278-length-32529-cov-3.550933_pt1 | contig 32529 bp, 26 predicted proteins | sample MGYA00511670_ERZ773013 | MGnify/ENA primary metagenome ERZ773013 (study PRJEB29015, sample SAMEA2738120) | human oral metagenome | biome: human oral; feature: human-associated habitat; material: saliva | place: China | collected 2257 ... | reverse complement strand
CCGTCCGGGCCGTCGTTGTGTTCCGGCACCATGCCCAGCGCCGCTCTTCGTGCTACCCTCGCCGCGTAACCCCAAGCCGCAGCTGGTGTAGACCGCGCAGCGTGAGGGTCTCGTCCACCTCGGCCGCATGCGACATGAGCGGGGCAACGCGACCGGCGCCGCTTCCCGTTAGCACGACGCGCGCCTCTCCGCCAAGCTCGTCGAAGACCCGGTCGAGAAGGCCGTCAATACGCGCAACCTCGCCAAACACCACGCCGGACTGCATGGCCTCGCGGGTGGAACGCCCAATGACGGCCTTGGGCGCGTGCAACTCGATGACGGGAAGGCGCGCGGCGGCGCGAGAGAGAGCCTGGGCCCCAAGCGCGAGCCCTGGCGCGATGATGCCGCCGAGAAAGACCCCCTCGGTGTCAATTACCTCGATGTTCATGGTGGTCCCAAAGTCCACCACCGCCACGGACGCCCCATACGTTGCTCGCGCGGCGACCACGTCGGCAATGCGGTCTGGGCCGATCTCTGCCGGATCGCGGTAGCGCATGGGCACGCCCGTCTTGAGGCCCGGCCCCACCACCACGGGGCGCGCGTGACAGGCCGTCTCAAGCGCCACCGACCATGCCTCGGTAAGCGAGGGCACCACGCAGGACAGGACCGCGTCGAGTGGCGGCTCGGCGAAGGTGGCCGCGCGATCGGGGGCAAGCGAGCGCAGCTCGGCGACGTCTTGCGCAAGCACACCCAGGACCTGTGCCACCTGCATGCGCGCCTCGTCGGCCGTAAGCCGCGCAGGCGTGGTGAGCTCCCAGATCCCCAGCGGCTCGTCCTTCTCGCCAGCATCTGCCGAGAAGAGCCCAAAGCCGGTAGAGGTGTTGCCCACGTCGACGGCGAGAACGCAGTTCTTCTCACCTGAAGGCGCGTCCTGCTCGGCCTTCTTGCCCTTTTCCATGTGTGCTCCTCTCGACGCTGCCGCAGCGGCCGTTCGCTATACTCTAGCAAGTCTGTGCGCAGGTCCGGCGCACGGGCACCGGTAACCCGACTCCTCGGCCAGCAACCGCCGGCCAACAGGGGGAGCGGATATACGCAAAGGAGAACAACATGGACAATACCTCTGGCCGCGCCTCATGGCGTGGGCAGCTGACGGCGCGCGGCGTCGTCATCGGCTGCATCGGCTGCGTTATCATCACCGCCTCCTCGGCCTACACGGCGCTCAAGCTTGGCGCGCTACCGTGGCCAATCGTGTTCGCGGCGATCGTCTCGCTCTTCTTCCTCAAGCTCTTGGGCAACGCCAGCCTCAACGAGGCCAACGTCACCCACACCATCATGTCAGCGGGTGCCATGGTCGCAGGCGGGCTTGCCTTCACCATACCCGGCGCCTGGATGCTGGGATACGCCGACGAGGTTGGCTTTGCGCAGATGCTCGCCGTGGCACTCGCCGGCACGGGCCTAGGCTTGGTTGCCACGGCAATCATCCACCGTCACTTTATCGTGGACGCAGACCTCGAGTTTCCCATGGGTGCCTCCGCGGCGCAGACCCTGCGTGCGACCGAGGCAGGCGGCAAGACCGGACGCCGCCTCTTTGCGTCCATGGGGCTCGCCGGCGTCTACGCCGTGCTGCGAGACGCGCTCGGCGCCGTGCCCGCCATGCTGGCGGCGCTCCCCATCCCCGGCGTGAGCTTTGGCATCTACAACTCGCCCATGATGGTCTCGGTGGGCTTCCTCGTGGGTGGCGTCGCCGTGATCTGGTGGTTTGCGGGCGCCCTCCTCGCCAACTTTGGCATCGTGGTTGCCGGAAGTACCGTTGGGCTCTGGAGCGTGGACGCCGCGCAGGGCATAGTGAAGAGCCTGGGCATGGGGCTCATGATGGGCGCCGGGCTTGCCGTGGTAGCAAAGGACATTCTGCCGCAGCTCGCAAGCATAGCGCGCGGAGTACGGGAGGCAGGCAGCGCCGGCGACGCAGCGGACGGCCGGGGCTCCCTCGCCACCGGGAGCGTGCGCACCGACGCCGGAACCTTTGCGGTTATCGTCGCAGCCATCGTGGTCGTCATGTGCATGGGACTTGGCCTCTCGCCACTAGTGAGCATTGTGGTCGTGCTTCTCGCCTTTGTGACCACCGCGATGAGCGCGCAGTCGTGCGGCCAGACGGGCATCGACCCCATGGAGATCTTTGGCCTCATCGTGCTGCTGCTTGTCTCAGCGTTCGCGCAGGTGCGAGAGGTGCAGCTCTTCTTCATTGCCGGCGTGGTGGCCGTTGCGTGCGGTCTTGCCGGCGACGTGATGAACGACTTCAAGGCGGGCAGCATCCTTGGCACCGACCCGCGCGCGCAGTGGCTGGGCCAGGCGATTGGCGGCGTGCTGGGGGCCATGGTCTCGGCGGCCGTCATGATGGCGCTGGTCACTGCCTATGGGCCCGACGCCTTTGGGCTGGGGAAGGAGTTCGTCTCGGCACAGGCAAGCGTCGTGGCAACGATGGTCTCGGGGATCCCCAGCGTCCCCGCGTTTGTGATTGGCCTTGCGGCAGGCATTGCCCTCTACTGGGCGGGACTTCCGGCCATGATGCTGGGGCTTGGCGTCTACCTGCCGTTCTACATGTCGTTCACGGCGGCGCTGGGTGCTGCGCTCAAGTGGGCAACCGACCGCGTGCGCGCAGCGCGCATGGCTGGCCTACCCGAGAGCGAGCGCTCCGCACGCGACACCGACGCCCAGGAGGCCGGCGTGGTCATTGCCTCCGGCGTGCTGGGCGGCGAGTCAATCGTTGGCGTCATCATCGCGATGGTGAGCGTTATCGCGGGTCTCGCGGGGTAGAACTGCCGGCACCCGTCGCCGGCACGAGTCGCCGGAAGGCGCGTTTTGACAGCATTTGCGTTCAAATTGGCCCTTCCGGCAATTATTTGTCGCCGGAAGGGCACATATGTTGCAAGCCACGCCAAAAACGCCTCTCCGGCGACTTTCTCACATTCTGCGAAATGCCAGGGGGCTACCTAGGGACTGCCGGCAACCTGCCGCCAGGAGCTCCAACCCCGCTACGCGTTGAACACGTAACGGTCCAGCCGCCCAAAGGCCGCCTGCACACGCGACAGCGGCAGCGCGAGGTTCATGCGCACATGGCAGGGTCCGTGGAACGCGCGGCCATCCTGCCAGTCCACGCCCACATGCCAGCCAGCGCGCTCGACCCACTCGATGTCGTGGCCGTGAGCCTCGCACCACTCGCTGCAGTCCAGAAACAGCATGTAAGTCCCCTCGGGTTTGCTCACCTTCACGCCATCGAGGTGCTCACGGATGTAGTCGCACGCCCAGGAGACGTTGCCATCGAGCACCTGCAAGAGCTCGTCCAGCCACTCCTCGCCCTCGCTGCTATACGCGCCGATAAGGGCGTGCATCGAAAGCACGTTCATCGAGTTGTAGCAGGACTTCCTGCTCTTGGCCAACACGCGGTCGCGCATGTAATCGTCGTAGATGATGTGGTAGCTTCCCACAAGCCCAGCCAGGTTGAAGGTCTTGCTCGGCGCGTACAGCGCCACCGTACGCCGCCGCGCGTCGTCGCTCACAGACTGCGTGGGCACGTGGGTGTGCCCCGGCAGCACAAGGTCGGACCAAATCTCGTCGGAGATAACCACGCAGTCGTGCTCGCGATAAACCTCCATCGCGCGCTCAAGCTCCCAGCGCTCCCATACGCGACCGCAGGGATTGTGCGGCGAGCAGAACACCGCCACGTGGATGTGATTCTCTTCCAGCTTGGCAGCCATATCCTCATAGTCCATGCGCCACACACCCTGCTCGTCCTTAACCAGCGGCGACAGCACAATCTTGAAGCCGTTCTCATTTATGCAATGCGTAAATCCAATGTAGGTGGGGCTGTGGAGAAGCACGGCGTCGCCCGACGCGGCAAAGGCCGTAAGCGTGGAGACCAGCCCGCCAAGCACGCCATTCTCGTAGCCAATATGCTTGGGCTCCAGGCCGCCCACGCCGTTACGGCGTTGCTGCCAGTCAATAATTGCCTGGTAATACTCGTCGCGCGGCGAGAAGTAGCCAAACGCCGGGTGCTGGATGCGCTCGGCCATGGCGTGCGTGATCGAGGGTGCCGTGGGAAAGTTCATGTCGGCGACCCACATGGGAATGGCATCAAAGCCTTCGGCCGGCGCCTCGGGCGCCATGCCACCCGAACCAAGCGCGTCAACCGCTATGGCGTCCATGCCTCGTCGTTCCATGATTGATGTGAAGTCGTACGTCACGCCGTCTCCTCTCGCCAGTCCTTGCACACGTCCACCCAACCCGCAGCCGCCGAGCAGCGCTCGAGCTCGGGAAGCGTGAGGCCAATCGCGCTGCTCTCGCTTCCCGCCGCGGGGTACACCAGGTCAAAGCGGCGAAGCGAGACGTCAAGGTAGGTACGCACGCCGGACTTGACGTCAAACGGGCAGACGCCTCCCATGGGGTGGCCAACCACCTGCGGCAGAGCATCAGGCGCTACGAAGTGCGGCTTTGTTCCAAACTCGCGCTTGAAGGCCGAGCTCCAGAGCTTGGCGTCACCCGCGCACACAACCAGGACAGCACCCTCCCCCACCGTGCACGCCATCGTCTTTGCGATGCGCGCCGGCTCGCAGCCCAGATCACGCGCCGCAAGCTCAACCGTGGCGCTCGACCTATCGAACTCGATGACCTTATCGGCAACACCAAAGGGTTCGAGATACGCTTTGACGCTCTCGACGGACATGGGCGACATCCCCTCTCGACATGCCGCCCCACTCGCCGGGCAGCAACACAAGAGAGTAGCCTACCACCGCTGACCGTATGACTGGCCGGCGCCGAGAAGCCCCTCCTCGTGCGAGGCAATGCCATCGCTCGCGCGCAGCGCACGCTTGTTCACCAGGTGCTCCTTCCAGCCGTAGGAGAGCTGCGGCGGCTCCGGTGCATCTAGTTCCACGTGGCCGAAGGCGTTCACGACCCGCGTCCCGTAGGGAAGCTCCCTCTCGCGCGAGAAGTCTGTAATGTAGTTGGCATGCACGTGCCCATGGACCATGAGGCCTGGGTGCCAGCGGTCCAGAAGGTCGTTGAAGCACTCGAACCCACGGTGAGGAAGGTCGTCGAGGTCGCCCACGCCACGGGCGGGCGCATGGGCGAGCAGCACGTCAAAGCCGCCAAGCAGGCGAATGCGTGGCTCGAGGCGTCGTATGCGCCGGCGCATCTCGCGCTCGGTCGACATGTAGGTACCGTCCTTGTAGCGCATGGATCCGCCAAGCCCAACAATGCGCAGGCCACGGTACACGTAGACGGAGTCGTCCACGCAGATGCAGCCAAGGGGTGGCTTGCGGCGGTAGCCCTCGTCATGGTTGCCGTGAACGTAGAGCACGGGGCAGGTGAGCATGGTGACGAGAAACTCAAGGTAGTCCGCTTCGAGGTCCCCCGCCGCCAGGACGAGGTCAATTCCCTCGAAGCGCGAGCGGCGGAAGTTGTCCCAGAGGATGCGCTCCTCCACGTCGGCGATGGCAAGGATCCTCATGGGCACGGCACCCCACCAGTGGTACCGGCGGTTGCCGCGGCCAGCCCGCCTGTCACGGACGTCTCGTCGACGGGATGCCAGTTTGCAGGGAGAACGCCCTCCACGTTGTCGTTGAGCCAGTCCATGGAGACAACGTCCTGCTCCCTCAGCCTGGGCGAGCCTGCCGCCTGCACCATGCCTGTCTGACTTCTCAGCTCGCCGGCAAAGGGGTCGAGAACGCCGCGCTCGATGCCCTGCGAAAGCTGATCGACCAGTTTGCGAGAGTAGTACGGCAGGTCATCCGAGAGGCGCAGCCCTATGACCCCGGAGGACATCCCGTACCAGTAGCTCACTGCCTGCGGAGGTGTGTTGTCACCAGCGTCCAGCCACGAGCCGTTGAGCAGGCCCTGGACGATGAGCTCGTAGTAGCGTCCCCAGTTCCATACCGGCAGGGCGAGGTTGTGGACGCGCCCGTTCACCATCTGGTAGAGGCCCAGGGCAAGTGGGTCGTCCCACGGTGCCGTCACGTCCGAGCCCGACATCACCGTGACCCCTTCGTCCGCCATCCTGTGATAGAGGGAGTCGCCGCCTCGCGTGGACCAGGCGAGGCGCACCTTGACCTCTGGGTCGACAAGAGCCGCCCCAATGGCAAAGGCGTTAATCTCGGCCACAGAGCCAAACATGGGAACGTTTGCCTGGTAGCCCACGCGATGGTTGGAGGCAAAGCTCGCCGCCAAGGCGCCGGTCACGAACTTGGCCTCGTACATGCGGCCGTAGTAAGAGCGCACGCGGCTATGCGGCAGGTTGCACGAGCAGTTGAGGAAGCGCACCTCGGGATGGGCGACCGCCGCCTTGGCCGTGCTCGCCATGAGCGTGGGTGAGCAGGTAAACACCACATGGGCGCCCTGCTCAACGGCTGCGTCCACCACGGACGCAAAGTCATCCGGAAAGGCGCAGTCGTCTAAGGCCATTGTCCGCACCATGCCATTGAAGCGCTTCTCGACCTCCAGGCGCCCGGCGTCGTGGGCTCGCGCCCAGCTGGAGGTTGCCAGGGGCTTCTCGTAGAGAAAGGCGAGGCGAAGGGGGTTTGTCTGCGAGTAGGGCGTGCGGAACGAGAGGCGCGAGAGCACGCCGCCGTGGGGGATGGGCTCTGCGTCCTGCTCGCGTACCAGCACCACGTCCTCGCGCGGTCCCGCAAGGGCAAGCTCTGCCCACAGGCGGCCCAGGCGCTCCACCACAATGGAGGGCGGCGTATCCACAAGCCGCTCGTCCGGAAAGTAGCTCAGGTAGGCAAGGAGGGTATCCCCGCAGGTAGCGTCAAGGTGCGAGCCGCCCGCGCGCTGGTAGAGCGAGCGGAAGTACTGGTAAGTGGACGTGAGTTCGCGCACGGCGTCCTCGGGCCAGGGCGATGTGAGGTCCCGGCCGAGAAGCGCTGCCAAGCGCTGGTAGGAACCCTCGTGCGAAAACTCGATGTCATAGGTTGGCACCGCTCGCCAGAACTCGAGGAACTCGCCGTAGAGGCGGCTCTCAGGAGCGTCCCACTGGCGCGGAAGCAGGCGCGTGACCTCGGCCTCGATTGAGTAGGCGCCCAGGTAGCGCATCACCGACACCCGCTTGTTGCCCTCCTGGACATAGAAGCGGTGCATGTACTCGTAGGCCTTGATAGGGTCGCAGAAGCCCTCGGTAACCTGGATGTCGTAGAGGCTGGACCACTTGGCAGCAAATTCTGTGTTAGGTGCGAGCACGGGCATAAAGGTGCGCGAGAAGGCGCGCTGACGTCCCTCGGTCCGCGTGCCGGCAATCATCTCGATGGGGATCTCCATGGTGCCAAGGCATTGCTCGCCGGCGGTATCCTCTGGCGAGAGGACCGAATCAAGTGCAGGCAGATAGGGGTATACGCCAGCGGATGCGTCACGGCGGAGATCGCGCTCGCCGCGATGGAGGGCCTTTCTGTACTCCTCGATCATGGTGGCGGACATCCCCTTTCGAGTGCGATGCTGCACGGGTTCACTTGTTCAGACAAGTATACCGCCGCAGGTGCCAGCGGAACCCCGAGCGAGGGGGGTGACTTTAGGCCACCCGAAAATCCCGATTGTTTAGGGCACCTTAAACAATCGGGGTTTCAGCGGTTTGGATTGCGTAATGCTGACCGCGCGAGCATGGCCCTGCATTGTTACCGGCTGGGAGCCCCTCACAGCTCACAACTGCGGAAATTCTGCTGCCACGCGACGAGCCGGTAACAAGTGCTCGGCTCGGCCACCCGTTGTTACCGGCTCCCCCAAATCCGCTGGCATTTACCCAGTTGGCTGCTGAGAAGTTCAACGGACCGGTAACAGCACGCCGCGCCGCGGATAAGCAACCGCGTACCTCCACCCCGGCGCAATCCGTGACGCTATGACGAACGCATCCCCGCCCCCACACTATATGTGGAATTTACCTCCTCGTTACCGCACGTCACCAACAGATGGCGTAGAATCGTCCGCACAGTTTCAGAGCAAATGCGATGACAGGGCGAGTACTTGCCACGCCATCCCACAGCAAGCGGGGTTACTGAGAACCTGCGGTGGGTGGCAAGGAACATTCCCTCGAGCTGCTCGGGCGAACGCGCACCGCCTCTGGGCCACCCCCCACGCAGGCAGCAGCGCAACTACCTCGGGCCGGAGCCCACCGTGAAGGGCATCGGGAGAACGCACCACGTCTCACCTGAAGTCGCATTTCTCGCACAAGAAAGGTTGCGCAGGAAGCGAGAGGTGACCATGGAACTTCGAAGCGATGCCATAAAGCGGGGCTTGGCCCGCGCTCCACACAGAAGCCTGCTCAAGGCCGATGGCCTTACCGACGAGGAACTCGAGCGCCCGCTGGTGGCGGTTGTCTCGTCCCAGAACGAGGTCATCCCCGGCCACATCCACCTGGACAAGATTGCCGAGGCCGTAAAGGCCGGCGTCCGCATGGCAGGCGGCACTCCGCTGCAGGTAAACACCATCGGCGTCTGCGACGGCATCGCCATGAACCACGAGGGCATGCGCTACTCGCTCACCAGCCGAGAGGTGATTGCCGACTCCGTCGAGTGCGCCATCCAGGGTCACCAGTTTGACGCGATGGTCCTCATCCCCAGCTGCGACAAGGTCGTCCCCGGTATGCTCATCGCAGCCTGCCGCCTGGACGTCCCCACCGTTCTGGTCTCCGGCGGCCCCATGCTCGCCGGCCGCGGACGTCACGGCGAGGAGACCGACCTCAACAGCCTCTTTGATGCCGCCGGTCAGGTGACCGCAGGCACCATGACCGAGGATGAGATGCACTGGCTTGAGAACACCGCCTGCCCCACCTGCGGCAGCTGCTCGGGCATGTTCACCGCCAACTCCATCTGCTGCCTGGCCGAGGCCCTCGGCATCGCGCTTCCCGGCAACGGCACCATCCCCGCCGTCTACTCCGAGCGCATCCGCCTTGCAAAGCACGCCGGCATGAAGGTCATGGAGCTGCTCGAGAAGGGCATCACCGCCCGCCAGATCATCGACGCCCGCGCCGTGCGCAACGGCATGGCACTTGACCAGGCCTTTGGCGGCTCGACCAACACAATGCTCCACCTCACGGCCATCGCGCACGCAGCCGGTTGCCCCGTGACCATGGGCGACTGGGACAAGGCTTGCTCGGCCACGCCCAACATCGTGCGACTGGCGCCTGCCGGCCCGCTCCACATCCAGGACCTGAACGACGTAGGCGGCGTCTCGGCAATCATCGGCGAGCTGGGCCGCGCCGGCCTTCTCGACCTCACGGCCAACACCTGCCACGGCACGGTTGGCGAGTGGGTCGAACAGTGCCCGCCCGTCGACGGCAAGGTCGTGCGCCACATCGACAACCCCTACTCCCCCGACGGCGGCCTCAAGGTCATGCGCGGCACCCTCGCGCCGGACTGCGGCGTGGTCAAGAAGAGCGCCGTTGATCCCAGCATGTACAAGCACACCGGCCCCGCGCGCGTCTTCGATTCCGAGGAGGCCGCCTGCGAGGCAATCTTTGGCGGCAAAATCAACCCCGGCGACGTCGTGGTGATTCGCTACGAGGGTCCCGCTGGCGGTCCCGGCATGCGCGAGATGCTCACCCCCACCTCGGCCATCTGCGGCATGGGGCTCGCGAAGTCCGTTGCCCTCATCACAGACGGCCGCTTCTCCGGTGCGAGCAAGGGCCCCTGCGTCGGCCACGTGAGCCCCGAGGCCGCAGCCGGCGGTCCCATCGCCCTGGTGCACGAGGGCGACCAGATCTCCATCGACATCGAGGCCGGCACGCTCGACCTGCTCGTCGACGAGGACGAACTTGCCCGCCGCCGCGCCGCCTGGGAGCCGCCCGCGCCCAAGTACACCACGGGCGTCCTCTCCCGCTATGCCAAGCTCGTCACCAGCGCAGACAAGGGGGCATACCTGTCATGACGAACACCGACAGCCACGCGGCGTCCGTCGCCGAGAAGCTCGCCCGCAAGCAGACGGCCATCGAGGGCAAGCCCTTTGGCATGGGCTCCCACTCGGAGTACGAGGGCAAGACCATGACCGGCGCCCAGGCGATCATCGCGAGCCTGGAGTGCGAGGGCGTCGACACGATCTTTGGCTACCCCGGCGGCCAGGCAATCAAGATCTACGACGCGCTCTATGACTCCAAGCGCATCCACCACGTGCTGGCCAGGCACGAGCAGGGCGCCACGCACATGGCCGACGGCTACGCCCGCGCCACGGGCAAGGTGGGCGTTGTTCTCGTCACCTCTGGCCCCGGCGCCACCAACACCGTGACGGGCATCATGACCGCCTACATGGACTCCGTGCCCCTGGTGGTCATCACCGGCCAGGTCACGCGCGGCGTCATTGGCACCGACTCGTTCCAGGAGTCGGACATCGTGGGCATCACCATGCCCATCGTGAAGCACTCGTTCCTGCTGCAGTCGACCGACGACCTCACGCGCACCTTCCGCGAGGCGTTCTACATCGCCTCCACCGGCCGCCCGGGCCCCGTCCTCATCGACATCCCGAGCGACCTCTCCGGCGCGCAGATGGTCTTCCACTACCCCGACTCCATTAGCATCGCCAGCTACAAGCCCACCTACCGCGGCAACGCGCGGCAGGTCAAGCAGGCCGCGCAGCTCATCATGAAGGCCAAGCGCCCGCTCATCTACGCCGGCGGCGGCATCGTGACCAGCCACGCCTGCAAGGAGCTGGTCGACCTCTCGGAGACCATGGACATCCCCGTGGTGACCTCGCTCATGGGCAAGGGTGCCATGCCCTGCTCCAACAAGCACAACCTGGGACCCGTGGGCATGCACGGCTCGAAGTACGCCAACATGGCCGTCATGGAGTGCGACCTTCTCATCGCCGTTGGTGCGCGCTTCTCCGACCGCGTGACCGGCAAGGTCTCCGAGTTCGCGCCGCACGCCAAGGTCATCCACATCGACATCGACCCGGCCGAGATAGGCAAGATCGTGAACCCCACGGTGCCCATCGTGGGCGACGCCAAGGTGGTTCTCGCCTCGCTCAACGAGCGCCTGCACAAGGAGGGCGCCAAGCCCGTGGACGACGGCTGGTTTGCCGAGGTCTGCTCGTGGCGCGAGCGCTGGCCGTTCTACACCGACGACTTTGCCAGCACCATCGACTACCCGGACAAGATCGCGCCCGAGGTCGTGCTCTCGATGCTCTCCGACAAGCTCGACCCCGACGCCTCGATCGTCACCACCGAGGTTGGCCAGCACCAGATGTGGGCTCACCAGAACATCCGCCGCGAGCACGCGCGCACGTTCCTCTCGTCCGGCGGTGCTGGCACCATGGGCTTTGGCTTCCCCGCCGCCATTGGCGCCAAGATCGGCTGCCCCGACGACGAGGTTGTATGCATCGCCGGTGACGGCTCCTTCCAGATGAACGTGCAGGAGATGGCCACCGCCATCCAGGAGAACGTGCCCGTTAAGGTGATGATCATCGACAACAGTGCTCTCGGCATGGTCTACCAGTGGCAGAAGCTCTTCTACCACGAGCGCTACTCGTTCACCAAGCTGCCGGACGTCCCCGACTTCGTGAAGCTGGCAGACGCCTACGGCTGGCGCGGCAGGCGCATCTCTCGCCCCGAGGAGGTCGAGGGCGCGCTTGACGAGATGCTCGCCTCCAAGGAGCCGTACCTCCTGGACGTCGTGATCCCCACGGACCAGACGGTCTACCCCATGGTGGCCCCCGGCGCGCCCATCGACGACATCATTGGCGCACTGGACGTGACGCTTGGTGGCGTGCGCGTCTCGGGCAAGGGCTTTGGCAAGGACGGACGCCCCGCCACTGCGGGCAGCGAGAAGGACGGTGACGAATGATGAAGCACATCCTCTCCGTGTTGGTCGAGAACAAGCCGGGCGTGCTCTCGCGCGTCACCGGCATGATCAGCCGGCGCGGGTTCAACATTGGCTCGCTCACCGTGGCTCCCACCGAGGACGAGAACCTCTCGCGCATGACCATCATCGTCGAGGCCGACGACGTGGGCTTCGAGCAGATCACCAAGCAGCTGCACAAGCTTGTCTCGGTCTTCAAGATCTCCGACCTCACCGAGGACGACGCCATCGAGCGCGAGCTGGTGCTCTTCAAGGTGCAGTGCACGCCGGAGCGCCGCCACGAGATCATCGAGATTGCCGGCGTCTTCCGCGCCAGCATCGTGGACGTGGGCAAGAACACGCTCACGGTGGAGGCCACCGGCACCGAGAGCAAGCTCGACGCACTTGAGGACCTCTTCCGCAGCTACGGCATTCGCCAGCTCACACGCACCGGCAAGATTGCGATGTCGCGCGGGCACGACCAGTAGAACCCTGCGGGCCGGCGCCCACGCCCGGCCCCACACACGGTTCAAACCGCCAGCCGGCGGATGAACATAGAAGGAAACGGCACAAACGAAAGGAAGTACGACATGGCCGTCACCATCTACTACGAGAAGGACTGCGACCCCTCGATCATCCAGGGCAAGAAGGTCGCCATTATCGGCTACGGCTCGCAGGGCCATGCCCACGCGCTGAACCTCATGGACTCCGGCGTCGACGTGCGCGTTGGCCTGCGCGAGGGCTCCAAGTCCGCCGAGAAGGCCCGCGAGCACGGCCTCAAGGTGACGGACATGGCGACTGCCGCCAAGGAGGCCGACGTCGTGATGATCCTGACCCCCGACGAGACCCAGCCGGCGGTCTACAAGGAGTTCATCGAGCCCAACCTCGAGCCGGGCAACACCCTGGCCTTCGCCCACGGCTTCAACATCCACTACGGCTACATCAAGGCTCCCGAGGGCGTCAACGTGATCATGGTTGCCCCCAAGGGCCCGGGCCACATCGTGCGCCGTCAGTACACCGAGGGCTCCGGCGTGCCTGACCTGGTCTGCGTCGAGACCGACGCCACCGGCGACGCGTGGCCGCTGGCCATGTCCTACGCGTGGGCGCTGGGCGGTGCCCGCTCCGGCCTCATCAAGGCGACCTTCGCTGAGGAGACCGAGGAGGACCTCTTTGGTGAGCAGGCCGTTCTCTGCGGCGGCCTGGTCGAGCTGGTCAAGGCCGGCTTCGAGACCCTCACCGAGGCTGGCTACCCCGAGGAGCTCGCCTACTTCGAGTGCTATCACGAGATGAAGATGATCGTGGACCTCATGTACGAGAAGGGCATCCACTTCATGAACTACTCCATCTCCAACACGGCCGAGTACGGCGAGTACTACGCCGGCCCGCTGGTCATCAACGACAAGTCGCGCGAGGCCATGAAGTACATCCTCAAGCGCATCCAGGACGGCTCGTTTGCCCAGGAGTTCGTGGACGACTGCAACAACGGCCACAAGAAGCTGCTCGAGGAGCGCGAGAAGATCAACACCCATCCCATCGAGACCACCGGCGCGCGCGTGCGCTCCATGTTCTCCTGGCTCTCGAAGGACGAGGACTAGTCGCACAGGTTGCGTGAACTGGACTTTGTTGGTTGATGGCCCCACCGGGACAGAGTTCCGGTGGGGCTTTTCGTGCTTGTGACGGTACTCTACCTGAGCCGAGCAGTGCCAGCCAAGGTCTTGGTATCATGCATACAGAGGTCGCGGTGCCCGCCGCCAGCTTACTCGCCTGTCAGAGGGTGATTTCAATGATGTACCCGTTCATGACGCTCAATGATGATACGGAAATCGTTCATTCCGACATGGGCAAAGATGGCCGTGTGAAGGTATATATCGAGAAGCCGGATGCTCGGGATGGATTTCACCATGTGACGTGCTGGCTCCCCGATGGCGTCTGGGAAACCAACGACGGCTTTTCCGAGGAGGAGCTTAGATACTTCAAAGACATAGTTCGTTCCACTTCTAACCTCATTCTCGAATTCGCTGCAAACGGAGGCTTTGAGAATGCCTCAGGTTTTTAGGATTGGACCCTACTGGGTCTATTTCTGGACGAATGGAAACGATCCGCTCGAACCCATACATGTTCACGTCTCAGAGGGAGCGCCAACGAAAAACGCGACCAAGATATGGATTACTGAATCTGGAAAGACCTATCTAGCGAACAACAACTCCAAAATCCCGCCCAAAACTCTGCGAAATATCATGCGTATCGTGGAGGCAAGGAGCGAGGAGATCATTGCGATGTGGGAAGAGTACTTTGGCGAAGTGCGTTTCTACTGCTAGGCAGAGAGGCTTCTCTATCTGCGCGACTTTTTTCGCCAATAGCGCCCGCAAAATCCGCCATGTGAGTGTTATTTTCTTGCCTAGGGCTTTGTTACGGGACTTGGCGTGGTACATGCATGTGCAATTGTCCTCATTTTCCTATTAGTGCAATCCTGGCAAGGGGCGAAATTACCGTGCCAGACCTGCTAAGCCCCGTTGCAACCCATGGCGACACTCACATGACGGCTTTTACGTCCCCTTGTGGCATTTGAAGCTGCACGGGCGAGGGGCCGGAACGATACGTCGGCAGTCGTTACCCGATGGCACGGTAGAAACAACTGCAAAATTGGGTAGATATGTTACAGTGCACATCTAACGTATTTACGATTGGAGTTAATCATGACTACGATGACCATTCGATGCGATGAGGAAGACAAGGCTGCAGCCGCTGCAGTAGCAGAGTACTACGGCCTTGATCTCTCCTCTGTAACACGTGCATTCTGGAAGCAGATGGCTCGCACTAACTGCATCCCACTAGACTTTGGCACTAGGGAGCCAAACGCCGTAAGCCTTCGCTCGATTCGTGAGGCAGATGAAATTGTCGCTGCCGGAGGTACTGGAGAGTCTTTTTCCAGCGGGCGCGAACTGCTCGATGCTGCCAGGTCGTAGCAAATGGGAAGGCTCGAGGCGCAATTCTCCCCAACCTTCAAACGAGATCTTAAGCGGCTAGACAAGCGACACGTCGATGACACTCCCCTTGCAGAGGTTATCGATCTCATCATTGAAAACAGCCCTGAATCGCTTTGTGAGCTACGTCGCAGGCATAACATGCATTCACTCACCGACGGCTGGTCTGGCAGCAACGAGTGCCATGCATGCAACGCAGGAGACTGGCTCCTTATCTGGAGGACTTTCGATGGCATAGCCCTCATGCAGCGCACGGGCACACACGATGAATTGTTTCGATGATGCTCATTTGCTGCAGCCGAAAGCCCTGTAAGAGGACCAACAGATGGACCGGACGCGCGTAATGGAAGAGGCAATCCACTCCGGAGAAATGGAGGGTGCTTATGTATCTGCAGAGTTCCGTCGAGATGCAGATGAATACGTGCAAGGTGAAATCTCCATTGAGGATCTAATGAAACGCACCGAGCATCGTTGGGATTCAAAGCGGAAGCAGCCTAAGCATGAGTAAGACGTTTGTCGACTTCCGCTTCCTGAGTAGCAAGAATTGCTTGCTATACTCTGCACAAAACCGTTCTATCGAACAGGAAAAGCGCGAGCGCTGCATGAAAATGGGCTATCGAACAGGAAAAGCGCGAGCGCTGCATGAAAATGGGCTATCGAACAGTGTTTCAATTCCATTAGAATCAAGAATTTAAATATCTATGCATGAATGCGCAAATTTTAGATATTGCATGCATATTCATGCATATCAAGTTGCATGTTTGATGACAGCAGCAGGAACACACTGTTCGATAGAGCGTTTTCATGCACGGGGTCCCACATCCCCGTTCAATAGACCACTTTCATGCGGCGTAGCGTCTGCACGCAGTAGTTCCCTAACGGTAACCAGCCTACTTGCAAGTGCGTACTTCCTCAGCCGGAGCCAACGAGCCACACTGGAACCAGAGAACACGGCGGGTGCCATCTCGGCACCCGCCTAGCAAGGGAGGCGGCCATGACACAGAACGAACGGCTTGAATACCTCATAAACGCGCTGCTAGAAGATCCTGCCTGCTCATACGCCATCGGTGGCCCCATCGCCATGCCGCCCTCGCGCGACGACCGCAGCCACCTGTTGCGTGCCCTCATGAACGTGCGGATGCCGGAACCTGCAAGCGACGAGTTTCTCGCAATCCAAGACGCTTACCTCAAGGAACGCCTGCCAGAGCGCGGCGTTACGTACGTCTCTGCCCTCCCCTTCAACGAAGACGGCATGGCAGTGTGGCGCGGCGACATCACTACGCTTGACGCCGACGCCATCGTGAACGCCGCCAACAGCCAGATGCTCGGCTGCTTTGTCCCCAACCACCGCTGCATCGACAACGCCATCCACACCTACGCCGGCATCCAGCTGCGCCTTGCCTGCAAGCGCATCATGGACGAGCAGGGCCACGAAGAGCCAACCGGCTCGGCCAAGCTCACGCCCGGTTTCAACCTGCCTGCTGCGCACGTGCTCCACACCGTGGGTCCAATCGTCCCCACGGGCGTCCCCTCCGCGCACGACCGCGAGCTTCTCGCCAGCTGTTACCGCTCATGCCTGGAACTTGCCGCCGCACACGACCTGCACAACGTTGCCTTCTGCTGCATCTCGACCGGCGAGTTCCGCTACCCCAACCGCGAGGCGGCGCAGGAGGCAATCAACACGGTGCGCGCCTTCAGGCGCGAGCAGCCGAGCCAATCCCAGATGAAGGTGATCTTCAATGTCTTCAAGCCAGTGGACGAGCAAATCTATCGAGACCTCCTCGCAAGCCGCTGAGCAAATCTCCACGTGGCTTGACCAGGGCGACGCCGTGCTCATAGGCGCCGGCGCTGGCCTCTCGGCGGCATGCGGGCCGGAGTTCGCCTACACCGGCGAGCGCTTCGAGCGGCTCTACTGCGACTTTGCGCAGCGCTACGGCTTCCACGACGAGTACTCCGGCGGCTTCTATCCCTACGACTCGCCAGAGGAGTTCTGGGCCTGGTGGGCTCGCGTCATCTGGAACGAGCGCTACGCCGGACCGGTGGGCAACGCGTACCTTGACCTGCGGCGCATTGTGGACGGTCGGGACTACTTTGCCCTCACCACCAACGTCGACCATCAGTTCCAGCGTGCCGGCTTTGACAAGCAGCGGCTCTTCTACACACAGGGCGGCTACGGGCTCTTCCAGTGTTCGGTCCCGTGCCACCGTCGCACATACGACAACTTCGATGCCGTACGTCAGATGGTCAATGCCGCGCAGAACCTTCGCATTCCTACCGAGCTGGTCCCGCGCTGCCCCGTGTGTGGCGAGCCCATGACCATGAACCTCCGGGTGGACGGCCGTTTTGTGGAGGACGACGGCTGGCACGCAGCTGCTCGCCGCTACGACGCCTTCGTGCGCGAGCACGCCCATGACAAGGTGCTCTACCTGGAGATTGGCGTTGGTGCCAACACGCCTGGCATCATCAAGTACCCGTTCTGGCAGCAGGTGGCCGAGAACCGCAACGCGCGCTACGTGCAGCTCAACCTTGGCGGCGTGATTGCACCCGCGCGCATTGCCAAGAGATCCGCGCTGTACGATGGAGACGCGGCGGAGGTGATCTTGAAGCTCGCCGCGGCCGTCAACGGGGAGGTGACACCATGCGCATAGCGCTGATAACGGGCGCGTCGAGCGGCTTGGGCCGCGAATACGCACGCTGGGCAAGCGACCACGGCGGCTACGACCAAATCTGGGCCGTGGCCCGCAGACGCGAGCGCCTGGAGGAGCTGGCGACGGAGCTCTCGACGCCCGTGCGGCCAGTTCCTCTCGACCTCACAGACAAGGCCTCGATTACGCAGCTCAAGGGGCTTCTCGACGAGGCGGTGGCGCAGGACAAGGCACGTGGCGAGAAGTTCTCCGTTGGCCTTCTCGTCAATGCGGCCGGGCTGGGCAAGTTTGGCACCTACGCCGACATGACTTGCGAGGAGGTCGACACGATGGTCGACCTCAACTGCCGCGCGCTTGTCGACGTGACGCAGGTGGCGCTTGCGCACATGGAGCGCGGTGGGCGCATCATCCAGATTGCTTCCAGCGCGTCGTTCCAGCCGCTGCCCGGACTCAACGTGTACGCAGCAAGCAAGGCGTTTGTCCGCAGCTACACGCGGGCGCTCCGCTTTGAGCTGCGCGGACGCGGCATCTTTGTGACGGCGGTGTGCCCGCTGTGGGTGAAGACCGAGTTCATCGACGTCGCACGCCAGACGGCCAACGGACAGACGGTGCGCCACCCCTTCCCCGTGTTGGGCGCACGCCGCGTGGTGCGCTGGTCGATGCTGGCAAACGCCGTGAACTATCCCATTGCCACGTGCTGCGTGACGGGGCTTCTCATGAGGATTGCCGACAAGATCATCCCTGCGCCGGTGATCATGTGGATCTGGGAGGGCGTGCGGCGAATCTAGACGCGAGGGCGCAGGCCCAGAACGCCTGCGCATTCTCCCGCTGGCGCCGGAGGGCCCATCTCGTACGTAATCCCGTCGGAAACCCCTGTTCAGGTGCCATTTTCTCGCCGGAGGGCGCATTTCCGCAGAGAGGGGCACCGCGCTCTCGCCTGGGAGAGCCGCGTCCCGCCGAGAAAAAGCCCCGCCTCACAAGGAGACGGGGCAGCCGAGCAGTTCGCAGATGCCACAGCTAGCTCCTGCGCGGACGCATCCTACGGACGAGAAGGACACCGGCCAGCGCCGCAAGCGTTCCGCCAATCCATGGCAACGAACTGGGCGTGCCACCCGTCGAGGGCAGCTCGTATCCCTGGTTCTCCTTCTCGGAGTTGGTCACCGTGATGGTGCCGGTCTGTATGCCGGTATTTCCTCCGTAGGAGACCGTGTAGGCACCGTCCGCCTCCTTATCGAGGTCATGGTAGGTGCCACCCACGGTGTAGCCAAGCTCCTTGACCGTGTAGTAGTACTGGTTTCCGTTACCGTCGTCCTTGGCAAGGTTGTCCCAGTTGCGGGTCCAGCCGCTGCTCGCATCCACCGTGACGGAGTCTCCCACCGCCGTGGAAGCGGAATCGTCTAGCACTTGCTGGGGGTCGGTCCAAGTTTCGGAGGTAATACTACCAGGCGCATTCTCCGACCCGATTTCCTGTACCAGAACAGTCGTGTCCTCATTTACGGAATCAAGGGTAATCGAGGTACTTTCAACGTTGTCGTTTGAATATTCGCCCTTCTCGACACCGTTAACGAACACCTTGTATTTAATGTTCCAGCCATGAACCCGAAAGACGAATTTTGAGCCCTTCTTTACAGTCTTGGCGCCCTTAGAAGCACTGTTGCCGTCAAGGTAGACAACCGGCTTGTTCCAGGGATTCGACCCATTACCTTCGCCAGTCACGGTAACCGTCACAGAATCGTTAGGGTCCGCGGTTTTTGTGGAACGGTACAGCTGCAGCCTCACGCTCGACCCGCTGGGTGCACTTGCCTCTGACCCATCCGAGTTCGCCCAGTTCTTTTGCACGGTCACACGCGTGTAGCGGTTGGTGACATACATCTTGCCGCCGTTGCTTCCAAAGAACTTGATGACAGAGCGATCAACCTGTGCGTTCGCCGCCCCAGACGTGGAGTACGCCGCATCATCAGTGGACGAGTTGCCCTTCCAGATAAAGTAGCGCACCGCGTCCGCGGCATACCCGTCCTTTGCCTTAGTCTCCCTCAGCCTATAGAGAACGTCGTTCTTCAGCTGATCGTCGTTGTCCTCCAGGTCGTAGTCAATCTTGCCGGCATCATCCGTCTTCAGGATATTCTGGGTCGTCTTCTGCTTCCATGAATTGCTTACCGTGTCCCAGTAGTCCATCTCAAAGACGGTGTCAGAGAGGACATTGGAGAAGTCATCCTCGTCCACCTTGTATATGACGATCTGCTTCTGAGTGGCGGTAGCGCTAGAAGTCACCTCGCGGAGGCTGACCGAACCCCCAGCGGAGTACCGCCCGTCCAGTGACGCGTTGTTTGAGACGGACGTGTTATCGGAGAAGTTGTCATTGAGCTGATACTCGTACACCAGAACGCACGCAGTCTTGTCCGGGAGCGTCACCGTAATCTTGTGCGTTGCCTCGTCGTACTTTGCCTTGTAGCCCTTGATCTCCTTCGACGTGTCGAGCCCGTACTCCTTTGCGGGGTCGTATGCGTAAAGCTTGATGGAGGTGGGGTCGATTGTCGGCTCCAAGGTGTTAGGCGCCCCGAACGTGTCCGTCAGCTCCAGCTCGTCCGAGTTGGGGTTGAGGTCCTTCGCTCCTGTGTTGATCTGCACGTAGTAACGAAGCTTGCCTGTGGGGTTGACGGCCTTTCCATCCGAGCCGATCTGTACTGACTTGCCATCCTTGTCCAGCTGCACACCCGTCTTTGAGAGGACCTTGAACTCGCGCTTCACGGTAGTGTTGGTGCTGGCAGTATGGGAGTTCCAGCTCGCGTTGTTGGAATAGGTCTTTTCCTCCCCCTTCGCCCAAGACGGGTCCTGCGCAACGGAGAGGTTGTAGTACACGGCCACGGTATCATACCCGTTCGCATACGTGTACTTGGGAATCGTAATTGTCAGGACGGTCCTTCCGCCCTTCTGAGAGCTCGTGACCTGCGGTTCGTTGGCACCCGTAAAATCAGTCCCACTATAGTTCGTATCGTGCTTGTCGTATTCGCTCTTGAAGAACTTCGCATAGAGCGAACCGTCCACGTACGTCGCACCTTCCGGCAGCGTATCGGTGATGATGATGTCCTTGTTGTTGTCATTCGCCGACGTCGTAAGCATCAGGCGATAGGTCAGGGTGCCGTTGACGTCGTCGTAGTTCACGTTCGCGTTCCCGCTCTTGAAAATATCGGCTCCGTCCTTGCTGCCCGTCTTGACAGTCTTGTCAAAGGTCTTGGGGTTGGTGAACGTGTACGTATCCGTAGATGACCTGTCCCCCACCGCCCCTGTATTGGAAACGATCCAGGTTGCGCCCTCCTTTGCACCCGTTGTGTCGATGTGCGTCTTGTACGGAGACTGCTCCGTTCCAACGGTCATGCTCTGGGCGGTAATTGAGGCACCATCCTTGGGAGTGACGGTGACCTTGAAGCTCTTCACGCGAATGGTGGAGTCGGTGGCAGGAACCTCCTTCCCAGCCGCATCGTAGTAGGTAACCTTGATGCCGAGGTTCTGGGTAAAGCCATCTTCGCTCTCGTGATACGAGTCGTAATAGGCCTGCTGGCCAGCACCGGCGTACAGGTACTTGTTGTAGTCATCGACGTTGATTGCCAGGCAGCCCGCCTGCGTCACCTTGTTGCCGGCGACGGTGCTCTTGAACGCCTGCTCCAGCTCGCTCGCGGTGGCGTAATGGCTGTCCAAGCCCAGGTCAATGCCCTCGGAGGTCTGCGCGTTACCGATGGTGTCGACGTACTCGTATGACTTGATGTTGCCCTCGGGCAACGTGATGGTGGAATGCCAGGTCTCTGTATGGAGCTTGTCGCTCTCGACCTGGTCGGTGCCGTGCTTCTTCACCACATCGGTCGTACGGTGCACCACGTCTGTGGTGCCGGTATCCTCGGCGTAGCCAGTCCCGGGATTGCCCCACTCCTTTGCGGTGTTGGACACGTTTGCATCTCCACTGGGGGCGTTGGTGTAAATGGTAATCCTGAACCTGCTGTGCCTCTGCGCGTCAGTGAGCTGCGAGGCGATGCTCGAGAACCTGAAGTCGAGGAAGGTCGGGCTCGAGGAATCGAAGTACTGGTGGAAACTTCCGTCTTCGGTCTCGACAATAGACTGCCCGACCATCTTGCATCCGTCGAAGCACTTGCTCAGGTCGTCCTGGACCACCCAATTGGAGATGTCCGCCCCGTTTGGGTTAACCCAGATGGACCAGATGATGTGCCCGTCCTTATCGTAGGTGCCAGACTTCTGGATGTCCTTCGTCCAACCCACGCTCTTCCAGTCGGAACTGCTGTTGTTGCCAGAGTTTGCATACGCGCCGTTCGCGACCGTTGCCGTCTGCGCCCCCGAGGTGGCGTTGACGTTCCCGCGGTACGTAACCACGTACTTCTCGCCCGCGTTCAGCTGGGGGAGGCCGGTTATCTTGAAGTGGGGGCCATCGCTAGCGTTGGTGTCCCATGTGACCTGGTCGCTCGAGTAGCTTACGGAATACGCGTTTCCGCCCGCATCGACCTTCTTCACGCTGAGCGAGTTCGTGTCATAGGAGGGGTTGGCATTGCTCGAATTGTACTTGTCGAGGTGGTCCCCAATGGTCACGGTCCCCTCTGTGCCCTTGGTGGTCGATGCCGTGACGGTGTAGTCAACATAGCTGCGATTGCTGCTCAGCGTCGCCGTCTTCTTGACGCTGATGTCATGGGTGTCGGCCTGGGGGTTGTCCTTCTTCTTGTTGACTGTGATGTCGGTGGCACTGCCCCCAAAATGAATCTTGGTCGAGTCCCCACCGCTCGCGTTGCTCACCTTCCCCTTGAACATAAGGGTTCCGGTGACGCCATTCCCCAGCTGCATCGCGTTCTGGTCGAACTTGATCGTGGCCTTGCCATCCGTCCCAATGGTGTAGTCGCCGATGTCCTTCCCGTCCATCGTGACATCACCTGACTCGGGACTCTCGGGTCGAATGCCGTCGGGAAGCTGATAGGTGGCGTTGGGGGTGTCGGTGGTAAGCGTCCCCCTATTGAGGTGGTACTTGAGGTTGACCCTCACTTCATCCCCATCGGTGAACTCGGTCGACTCGGTCCAAAGGCCGTTGACGAGCTTCTCTACCCTTGAGTCCGTAAGGTAATCCGTAAGGTCCACGGAACCGGAGCCAGCGCGCGCCGCGACACGCGCGACGGGCGCCGCCGCGGAGGTGGTGTCAGCCTGGGCATCGGTATCTTGCGATGCGGAGTCATCCGTCTCGCCTGAGGCATCCATCGTGGCATCGGCGACGGCCTCCTGGTCCGTCTCCCCCTCCGCCTTCGCAACCTTAAGGCTCACCGCGTCGTTCAGTTCGATGGTCGCAAGACCGTTGCCGTCACAGGCCAGCTGGTCAAAGCCAAGGTCAAGATCCACGTAGCCGCTCAGCGCGCTCGCGGTCTTCTCGCCAGCGTCGCTCGCCCCGTCGCCCGCGGTGCTACCCGCATTAGCCGTCGCAACGTCCTCGTTGAAGGTCAGCGTAAGCACGTCGCCATCCAGGCTGTACGACCCGATGGCGTTCGCGCCGTTCCTCGACGGATCCCCAACCGTGGGACTCGCATAAACCTCGCCCTCAATCGCACTGGCAGACGTGTCCGGATGCACCGAGGACGGTACCTTGTACTGCAGCGTGGTCCCGCTGGCCAGCGTGCCGGCAGGAAGCGTGAACGCCACACGGAGGCGCAGCTCGGCATCGGCGTCCACCGCACTGCTGCTGTCCGTCTTGCTCCAAGCGCCGTCGCCTGCGCCTGCCGAGCGCCAGAACACGGCCGAGTCATCGTTGATTGCGTTTCTCAGCGTGTCACCACCCGTAAGCGCGTGCGCCGGATACATGAGCAGCGCCGTGCACACCACGGCCACCGCTGCGCCAACCACAGCCGACAAACCGAGAAGGCCATGCCTCCGCCGGTTGTCCCTGAGCATCCTGCTTGCTTTTTCGAAGAGTCGGTTCATCGTTTCCTCGAATCGTCGTCTCGATCCGCGTACGCTGCTCGCAAGCCTCCTGCTAGGAGGACTGCGAGCAGCCCACCCAGGTCTTCTCGCCAAACGACCCCTCGGTGTAGACGAGAAGGTCAAAGTTGTCGTTAAAGTCCGCGCTCGTCGTACCTGCATCCTCAACGGAGAAGGTCCTCCGCGCGCCGTTCACCTGCACAAACAAGGGCCTGTCGCCCGATGCCAGCGCGTCGAGACGCGCCTCGCGCGCAAGCCATGCGGGCACGCGCACCACAAGCTCGCCGCCAGTGCCCTCCTCAAGCGTGGGGATAAGGCTTGCATCCTCCCCTGCCGCCGCTACGGGAAGGTCGAGCGACGCGTCCTTGCAGACAAGCCGCCCCACCACGTCGACGCCCTCGAGCTGCGCCACGGGAAGAGCCGCCGGGTCCTCCTCTGCCGCAGGGCCAGAGGCCGGCACCGTGTCATCAAGGTCTGCCAGCACCGCCTGGTAGAACGCGCTCCCCTCGCTAGCCTGAGCCGTCGCGCGCTGCGTGCCCATCCACCAGACGAAAAGCCCGCAGGCAACAAGCACCGCGCCCACAACCAGCGCAAGCCGCCAGCGACGCGGCGCCGCACCAGCAGCACCACCGCGCTTCTCGCGTGATGTCAGGCGAGCATCGCTCACGCGCGACCCTCCTCCCTGCGACGTCCCGCAAGGCCGACAAGGACCAGCACGCCACCGGCGCAGAGAAGTGCCACCGGAACCACAGGCGAGGTGGGGTCGCCCGTGTTGGAGATGGAGCCAGGCGTGCGGGGATTCTCGTGCTTGCCCGTGGGCACGGTGTTGGTGAGCGTGAAGTCCATGCCGTCCTGGCCAGACTCCGAGTCGCCGCGTGTCATGAGGACCGAGCACGTGTAACCGGCGGGCACGCCCTTCTCGCGCACGGACCAGTTGCCGTCGCCGTCCCAGGCAAACGTCCAGTTGTTAGAGGCATCGAGCGTGACCTCTTGATACAGTGCGTCGCCGTTGTAGATGGCCACCTGCACGGACTGAGGACGCGTGGAAGCGCTGTCGCCCTGCCAGAGCTTGGTCACACGGTTGTGCTGCGTCTCCACCGGGCGAACCTCGAACTTGGCCTCCACCTGGCAGTTCGTGGCATACGTGCTGCCGTCTACGCGCGGAACAATCACCAGGTTGGGAAGGGCGGTGTAGGTGGAGCCGTCCACGGTTGCGGGCTCGGCGGTGAGAAGGTACATGCCGGGCTCAAGCCCGACAAAGCTCGCCTTGCCGCCCGTCGCCGTTGCGTCCTTCTCGTCAAAGGAATCGTTGCCGGAAGCAACGTATCCCAGGTAGCTGGACGCTGCGGCCGAAAGGGTCTGGGCGTCGGTCGCCTCGCTGAACTTTGCCGGATCGATTCCGGTCTCCGCCACCGCGTCCGCAAGGGCCGGCACCGCCGTGAGCTTGCCGTTCGCGTCCATCCGCGCCACCAGCGCAAGGTAAAAGCCCTGCCCCTCGGCCGGGCACTTCTCGACCTCAAGCGAGCAGACCGTGCCGCGCGCAATGCTCACCTGCGCACGGGCAGTCGTGGGTACGGCGGCAAGCACCACCGCGAGAAGGACCATCACAGCCACGAGGACTCGCCCTGCGGAGCCAAACGGCTTTGTCTCTCTGCGTGTCACGACTGTGCTCCCTCTCTCGTACCTAATACAACCTTTGATGCTAGCTCTCGCGGCGCGCCTCGCTGCCGCGAGCCGCCCGAGCCTCCGCCCGGACCACTGCCTGGACCTCCGCCCGAGCCGCCCGTGCGCTTTCGCACCACCCGGACGAGAAGCGCCACCAGTAGCACCAGCGCCGTGAGCACCACCGCCACGATGGCGGGACTCACCTGCACCGCGTCGCCATCCGCAATCGCCGCGCTCTGGTTAGGAATGCGGTGGCCGCGCACAAGCAGCCGGTACGTGTTCACCCCGTAGGGCGTACACGTGACCAGCGTGCACAGATCCAGCCCGTCGTCTATCGCCAGGTCGTCCAGCTCGTCAGGAAGGACCACGCGAATCTGGTCCACCTGGTAGGTGAGCGTCTTGTCCAGCACGTGCAGCATGAAGACGTCACCCTCGCGGAGCTGGTCGATGTCCGTGAACAGACGCGCGGACGGAAGGCCCCTGTGACCGGAGATCACGCAGTGCGTGCCCTCCCCGCCAACTGGCAGCGAGGAGCCCGGAATGTGGCCGATGGCAATCTGCAAGACCGTGTCGTCCGTCCCGTGGTATATGGGGAGAGAGACGCTGATCTTGGGGATCTCCACGTAGCCCATAATCCCGGTACCGGTCACGTCGAGCGTCTGCTCGTACCTCTCGCGCTCATCGTCCGAAAGCGTAAACCGGCTGCCGTCGTGCGAAAGCGATTGGTTGTATGCAACCGCCTCGTCCCACATCTGCTGGTTGAGCTCTGCGGAGTTGTCGCCCACCGCCTCCTGGTAGGTGGCGATGGCTTGCGACTGGTGCATGGAGTTCCACCAGTCGCTCACCGAGGGGTAGAGCATCATGCCAATGCCAACGAGAAGGGCGCAGCTGAGAAGGACCTCAGGTACGTGTGTCCTAAGCCACCTTCTCATCTGCACCTCCTTTCGCAGCTTCCGCGGCCGCCCCCGTAGCTGGGGCGGCCGCTTGGCATGAGAAGAACCAAGGAACAGGACTACGCGTCACGACGCTTGTTGCGACGGATGGCCAGGCCAACGCCCGCGGCAACAACGATGGCAGCGCCAGCGACGTAGAGAACGGTGGTGCCCATGCCACCCGTAGAGGGAAGCGTGGAGCCCTTCTTGTTCACGACGTCGGTCGTGAGGGAGCCAGCGTCCTTTTCCACGGTGAAGGTGGCCTCGCCCGTGGTCACGTTGCCGGAAAGGCTGGTCAGCGCGGGGTTGGCGGAATTAGCATCGTGCTCTGCGCTGATGGTGAACTCGATCGGGGAGATCGTGTTGTAGCCAGCGGGGGTCGTGGTCTCGGTAAGCTTGTAGTCGCCGTCGTCCAGACCCTTGAACTCGAAGGAGGTCTCCTCGCCCGCGATGAACTCCTTGACGGTCTTGTAGGTGCCATCAGACTGCTTCTTCTCGAGCCTGAAAGCAGCACCAGCAAGCGACTTCTTGTCCTGGTCGACCTTGTTCACGACGGTCTTGTAGGTGAAGACGATGTTCTTGTCCTTCGGGGTCTTGCCGGTCTCGCCCTCGCCACCCTTGTTGGGGTTGTTGGAGTAGGTAAGGTCAACCTCGTTGGGGTTGCCGGCAGCGCCGAGAACGGCATTCTCGTTCAGCTTGGCGGAGTAGGTCACGACGACCTTGGTGTTCGCGTCAAGCGTGACGCCCTCGATGCCCTTGAGGTTGTCGCAGGCCCAAGTGACCGTGGTGGTGCCATCCGCATTGGCGGTAACAGTCTCGGTGAAGCTCGAGGTGACGTCCTTGCCACCAATCGTGACCTTGGCGTTCTTGGCCGTGTAGGTCAGGCCCTTGGACATGGTATCGGTAAACACGTACTTATAGGTGGTGTAGTCGGCAATGTTGGAGGGCATGGTGCCGGTGATCTGGTACTGAACATCGTCGTTGATGTCCGCATCAGCGGAGTCCTGCCAGTCAGACGTCGTGCCGGTGGAGTCGTTCGTGTCCTTGACCTTCTTCACGACGGTCGGGACATCGGACTTGATCTTGGCCTCGGTGTCGCCCACAACCTGGACGATGAACTTGGTGTAGGCGTCGTTCTTGTCGGCCTGGCTGCCGTCCTTGTCCTTCACCAGATAGTAGCCAGCGTCAAGGCCGTCAATAACCGTCGAGTCCTTCGCGGAGGCCACAGTCTTGGCAGGCGTCGTGAGCGTGAGCTTCTCCTCAAGCTGCGCGATCGTCATCGTGCCGTCGCCCAGGGCCTTCGCCACGTCAGCCGCAGACTCGGTGCCCGTGTAGGTGACGCCCTCGCCCCACTTGACGTTGGAGAGGACCTTGGTGCCGTCCTCCTTCGTCGAAAGGTCACCAGTGAAGATCTGGTAGGCCTCATAGGTGTGGCCCGTCGCGGTGCCCGTAAGCGTCAGCTTGTACCCCGAGCCTGCCGCGTACGCTGTGGGTGCCAGCGCCAGCGCCATCACAACCGCAAGCACGGCGGCAATGACGGACGTCAGCTTCTTGCCTAGGTGTTTCATTGTCCTTCCCTTCTCAGCATGAATAGCCTTCTCGTGCCATACACAACCCAATGTCATCGCAGCCGATTACGGGCCACGGTCACTGACATATCTCATAACGACCCCACCGCCCCAAAGCTTCCCAGGGGCCACACGCGAAGCGCGAGTTTGCCCACAATCTGGTCCTGCGGAATGCAGCCCACCTGTGTGAGGCGGGAATCCACCGATACGGAGCGCTTGTCGCCCATCACGAAGTACGTGTCCTCGGGCACCTGGTAGGGCAGGCTGATGTCGCACTGACCCAGGCTCTTGGCACCCGCCTGGAGGTAGGGCTCGTCGATCGTCTCGCCGTTAATGCTTACGTTGCCATTGGCGTCGATGTCCACCCAGTCGCCTGGGCAGCCAATCACGCGCTTGGCGAGCACCTTGTTGTTGTACGAGAAGGCCACAAGGTCACCCCGGTTGTACGAGGCGGACTTGGTGGCCACCACAATGTCGCCCTCGTTCAAGGTGGGTGACATGGACTGGCCATAGATCCTGAAAGTAGGGAGCACGAAGGTGGAGAGAAGCACGGACACCGCAAAGACGCCTACCAGCGCAAACATGACGTTGCGCCTGAAGCCGTGCCTATTCCGCAGGCCCTCGGTGCGCCGGAGCTCTTCATCTATCTGGTCGACGGTGGGAAGCTGAACTTGGCTAACGCCCTGGTTACGCTCGCTCCCAACCGTCTCTTGTGGTCGTGGTCTCCCTTGCGCGGCGCTCATTGTAACCGCCCCGCATCGTCGCGCGCGGGCATGGCATCATTCCCGTGCGCGCTCATTTTCTCCACCGGACCTTCCGGCGTCACCTCTCCCGGGGTCCCTTGGGCGGGTGTCGCTTCTCCCGAGGTCGCTACGCCCCCTGCTAGGAGACCCCCCCCCCCGAGTTTGTTTTGCTCGACGTTGTAACCATAGAGGTCAATCGCGTGCTGGGCGTCCACAAAGATCCCCGCCAGGCGCAGCGAGGCCTCGGCCAGTGACTCGGAGTCCTCTATCTGGATGCGACGGTCCTCGAGCTTCTTCTCGGCCTCTTCCGCGCGACGAGTGGCTTCCGCTGCCTGGGCGCGGAGACGGTCGTTCTCCTCCATGGCATCGCGCAGGAGCTGGAGCAGCTGAACGCGGTCAAGCTTGCTGAGGTCGAGGGCATCTGCGGGGGCGTGGTCTGCTGGGGCCTGCTTGGCGGCGGGCAGGGAGACGCGTTGAGGAGCGACGTCCTTGTGGTCGCTGCCCCGATGAAGGCCAAAGATGCTGCTTATTGTGGCGGTGCGGAGAGATGGCAGTGCGGGTACAGCGGGGTGACTGCGCATAGCGACTGCGCCGTTCTCGGCAGGCAAAGCGTGTGGGGCAGACATGAGGGCAGCAACGGAGAATCCACCTGCAAGCAGCATGTATGTTGCAGGAGACAAGACCATGTAAGCCCTCTTCCTTTCCCCGTGCGGATAAGAAGCGCGCCGTGCAATATCGGCCAGATGGGTGGTCGAGGCGAGTCATTTGGATCACGATAAGGTCACTTTCAGACTCGCTTGCCGGGATAATAACACAAGTTTGATTTATGCATACTAAAATAATTCTTGTTTGAACAAGTAACGAAAATGGTGACCGCTCAACGTGCATATGAAGCCGCTCACCGAGCGTATGCCCTGCGGTACAATTGCCCCCACCAACTGCTGCTATTGCCCGCGCATCCCTACGAGCGCGGAACATCTCTCACGGGGGACTTTTAGTGCGAGAAGCGACAAAAACAACCGCTCAGGAGGTCCTGGCGGCCGCTTGGCCGGTCATGCTCTCCTACGTTGCCGTAGGGCTTCCCTGCGGCGTGCTGGCCGCCAAAGCCGGAATGACGCCGCTCATGAACTTTATGCTTAGCCTCACGTTTCTCTCCGGCGGCGGACAGTTCATGATGAGCAACCTCTGGCTGGCAGGAACGCCGTTGCTCTCCATCATCGCCTCGGTGGCAGCCATCTCCACGCGCTTTGCGCTCTACTCGGCGTCGCTCGCACCGCACCTCAAGCGCTTTGGGCGCGGCCAATCGCTGGCAATCGCGTGCTGCTACACCGAGGAGGCCTATGGCATCACGCTCTCGCGCCTTGCCTCGGGCGACGCGTGGACGGCACGACACGCGCTGGGCCTCAACGTGTGCGTACAGCTTACCTGGGCCGTCTCGTGCGCGGCAGGCGCCGCGCTGGGCTCCGTGGTCGACATCCCCACCGCCATCGCGGGCTTTGCGATGACCTCTCTCTTCATCTACCTGCTCTACGCGCAGCCCCACACGCGAGGCACCGCCTGCGCGGCGCTTGGCGCGGTGGTAACGGTTGCGCTCTGCAAGTGGAACGGGATGGGCGGCGTGGACGTGCCACTTGCGGCGCTCGTGGGCGTGGCCGCAGGGATGGCGTCTGGGCTTGCTCCGCGACGGCATGGCGGCGGTTGCAAGAACGGCGATGGCGAGAAGTCAGCCGCACCTAGCGAGCCTGCCACGGGAGGTGACGTCCGGTGAGCGCCTCTCAGTTCCTCGTACTGTGGCTCTCCTCGTTCGCGTTCATTCTCGCCTGCCGCGTGGTGCCTGTGGTCGCGCTACACGGACGGTCCCTCTCGCCGCGCGTGGTAGAGGCGCTGGGCTACATCCCATCGTCCGCCTTTGCGGCACTGGTCGCAAACGATCTGCTCTCCCCCACCATGTTCGACGCCGGGCTATGGGCGGGACTCATGCCCCTGGTAGCTGCAGGTGTGGTGGTGTTCGTGGCATGGCGCACGCGCTCGATGCTATGGTGCTGCGTGGCGGGAGTCGTGGCGTACGTGCTGCTGTCGCTTGTGTAGCGGCGGCAGGGCTGGGGGGCGTGACATGGTGGAGCAGAGCTTTGAGGTCGAGGACGAGAAGGTCACCCTTCGTGCGACGGAGCAACCGGCGAGCACGGCAGACACCTGGACGTGCGTTCCCGTGATCTGCCTGCATGTCTTTGAGGGCGATGGCGCAGATGTCTGGCAGCGCCTGCGCGAGGGCGGCCGCCCGGCGATGGCCCTTGTGGCAATAGCGCCCAAGAGCTGGGACAGCGACCTCACCCCATGGCCGTGCCCGCCGGTGTTTCGTGGCGGCAAGCCCTACGAAGGCGCCGCAGCGGCGCAGCTCGACCTGCTCGAACGCGAGATCATACCGCAGGCAGAGGCACTTCTCGCCCAGCACGGCATGGTGCCGTCCTTCTCTGCGCTTGCGGGCTACTCGCTGGCGGGGCTCTTTGCCGCATGGGCGGCAACGCAGTGCAGTCTCTTCGAGCGCGTTGCCAGCGTGTCGGGCTCGCTGTGGTATCCGGACTTCGTCAAATACATCGCAGGCAACAGACCAAAGCCTACCGTACGGCGCGCGTACTTCTCTCTTGGGGACGCCGAGCCGCGCACGCGCAACCGCGCGATGCGGCACGTACTTGAGGACACACGTCAGGTTGCGGAGAGATTCGAGCAAGCGGGCATCGTCACGCGCTTTGAACTCAACCCGGGCAACCACTTTATGGACGAAGACCTGCGCACGGCGCGCGGTATCCGCTGGCTACTAGATGACGGCACGAACGCCGCGCAGGCGGACTAGGCCGCCTGCGCCGAACGCGCGGTGACCCACGCCATCGACGCCAGAGGCACCACGGCCACGCATGCCAGAAGCAGGTACGCCTCGCGCGTGCCAACCATAGTCACCCAGGCCATATCCGTAGCTCCTACCTGCGCCGCATTGACCACAGCTGTCACGACGCTTGTGCCAATTGCACCCGCCAGCTGCTGCAGCGTGTTGATCACTGCGTTGCCGTCGGCCTTGATCGCTGCCGGCAAAAAAGAGAGAGACTCGGTCATGGTGTTGCCCACCATGAGGCTCTGGCCAAAGGCAAAGCACACGTAGATAGCAATGGCCGGCGCCGTGGGCAGGCTCTGCGAGAGCACGGCAAAGAGAACCGTGCCGAGAAGGGCGCAAGTAGCACCCACCAGGATGGGCCTTCTCGGCCCAAAGCGGTCGAGAATCTGGCCCGAGAGCGGTGCCATGCAGGCACCCACCACGCAGCCGGGCAGCAGGATCGAGCCGGCCTCGGTCTCGCCGGTGCCCATCACAAGCTGCGAGTAGTTGGGGATGAGAAATGAAAGCCCCAGCACAACAAACTGCAGGCAGACAAGGGCAACCACGCCCATCACAAAGCGGCGCTGAGAGAAGACGGCAAGAGAGATGAGCGGGTGGCCTGCTCGCCTTGCTCGGCGCACAAACAGCACGAGAAGCACCACGAAGGCGGCCAGCAAGCAGAGCTCGGCGGGGCTGGTCCATCCAAGGCTTGAGCCCAGGTCAACGGCAAAGACCAGCGTGGCAAAGGACGCGGCGATGGCAAGCCAGCCGGGGACGTCAAAGGGGTCGCACGAGACCTCGTGGCTCTGACGAATGGAGAAGACACCCAGGAGGAAGGCCACGCCAAGCACAGGCAGAAGCGCCGCGAAGATCATGCGCCAGCCGTAGTTCTCGGCAAGCCATCCGCCCACGGAGGGGCCAACTGCCGGTGCCATGGCAGTGGCCAGCGTGCCAATGCCCATCATGACGCCCATGTTCTTCTTGGGCGCCTGCTCGGTGATGATGTTGAACATGAGCGGAAGGGCGATGCCCGTGCCAACGCCCTCGAGGATGCGGCCGCACAGGAGCATGGGGAACGAGACCGCGGTGAAGCCGCACACGATGCCGGCGATGTAGAAGCACATTGCCGCGATGAACACGCTGCGGGTGCGGAAGCGCTTGTTGAGGTAGGACGACGTGGGGACAACGGTGGCAAGAACCAGCAGGTAGGACGTGGTCATCCACTGGACGGTCGAGGTGGTGATGTTAAACTCGGCCATGAGCGAGGGGAATGTGACGTTCATGGCGGTCTCGACGGTCACGCCGGAGAACGACATGATGCCGGCGGCGATGACAGACAGGACGAGACGAGCGTCGAGCACGCGCTCGAAGCTGCTTGTGGT
>ERZ773013.276-NODE-276-length-32573-cov-5.204287_pt1 | contig 32573 bp, 40 predicted proteins | sample MGYA00511670_ERZ773013 | MGnify/ENA primary metagenome ERZ773013 (study PRJEB29015, sample SAMEA2738120) | human oral metagenome | biome: human oral; feature: human-associated habitat; material: saliva | place: China | collected 2257 ... | reverse complement strand
ATAATATATTATAATAGACTTCTTATGATTTTTTCTTATATTTTTTGCTATTCTCAGTATATCAGCATATAATTTAAACGAATAATATTGTTGCGTAAAACGATTGCATAGAAAAAAACTATGGTGGAGGGTACCATGACCTTACAACAATTGCGATATATAATTGAAATTTCAAAAAGCGGTTCCATTACCGCCGCCGCCAAAAATCTCTTTATCGCCCAACCCAGCCTGAGCAAGGTCGTAAAGGATTTGGAAGAAGAGTTTCACATTACCATTTTAAAACGCAGTCGCCATGGCATTTCTTTTACTACCGAAGGGCTTGAGTTTCTTCAGTTTGCTCACCATGTTTTAGAGGCATCGGATGCTATGGAAGACTATTTTCGCAAAGAGAGACTTGACGAAGACTTGCGACTATCCGTATCTTCTCACCATTATCTTTTTGCCGTCGACGGCCTGATTAACTTGCTTACAAACATTCCTGAAGAAATCCCCTATACCATTCGTCTCCGTGAAGGTCGCACGTCCGAAATCATTCGCGATGTCCTTGTTTCACGCAGCCAAATCGGTATTATCTACATTACTAAAAGAACGGAACAATTTATGTCCCGTCTCCTTACGAAAAATAACCTTGAATTTATCCCCTTGCACGAATTTACACCCCATGTTTATGTCAGTAGCGATCATCCTCTTGCAGGCTTTTCCGAAGTGACGACGGTACAACTTACGGACTATCCCCATGTATGCTACGATCAGGGCAGTGAACCGAAGCAACTGTCGGAAGAGTTCATCATTCCGAACAGTATATCAAAGCAAACGATTTATGTATCCGATCGTTCATCCATGCTCAGCATTATTGCCAATACGGAAGCCTATAACATCGGCACAGGCTGTCTCTTGCCGTCTGTTATCGGATCGGAAGTCGTATCCGTTCCCATTGCGGATATTTCCGCAACTATGCGAGTCGGCTGGATTAAACAAAAGAACCTGCCCATAACGCCTGAACTGGCAAAATATCTCCATTATATACAGATGGCTCTCAACAAGGCGATTGCCGACAATCTTCCTACATCAGCTTCCGCATACAGCACCTATGTACAATAAACTTTTAAAACTCTAAGATCCTATTTCTTTACAAGCGAAAAACCGGCAGATATAATCTGCCGGTTTTTCCATTCCAAAGATTTTCAAACTTTACTTACGCCCTTAAGAAGCTGTCATCAGCTTGGCTTCAGCCGTAACAGCCACGGTTCCGTTTTCCTTTATAACGCATCCTTTTGTTATAAACAATCGTCCTCGCCGGGAAACGATATGAGATTCAACACGAACTCTCTCTCCGATTTTCACGGAATCTTTGAAGCGAAGGTGCAGGTCTGCCGTATAAGCCGGTTTTCCCGTCAAAACGAAAACGTGATTTCCCATAACTTCATCGATAAGTGTGGATACCAATCCCCCATGCATTCGATCATCATAACTTTGATGCTCCGGCTTCGGGACAAATTCGGCATACGAATCACTCTCATTGACATGCATATCCAATTTTAAGCCTATGGGATTATCCTTACCGCATCCGAAACACTGTGTGTATTCTGTCTTTTCCAATTCCGCACCTCCTCCGGGTTGTTCTTCATTATACCATAGGTTTACTCATACAAATGAAGAATACAATTTAAATTAGCTCACTTATTATTGACAACTTTTTTCATAATTGATATATTGATATCGACAGATGTTATGGTTTGCGGAGGTAGGGCATGAATATCGATACACTCTTAATTCATCACTGTGCACCGACATTAGCGGGTCTTAAACCCGGTGCTCTTCTCTGTTTTCACCGCCAGGGAACCATGGATGAATTTAGAAAAACGGTTGATAAATATAATCATAAATTTAACAAAAAAGGGTTATATTTTCGTATTTTATTCACCTGCCCGACACGAACGTTATTGTACGTATATCGCCCGAAAATGATTTGTGAATATGTACGTCGCAAATGCAACCTTTGTTTCTTACGACAATTCGGATACAATGACAGCATGACATTGACCGATATGCTGAACAAGTTGGAAGAACGCTTTTCCGAAACGGGTTGCTTTCCCCACGAGTCGGGAATTTTCCTCGGTTATCCTGTAGAAGATGTTTACGGATTCATTCGCAATAGCGGCAATCATGCCAAACTGTGCGGTGAATGGAAGGTATACGGCGATGCGCAAAAAGCGGCCGAAATCTTCGAAACGTATACACGCTGTCGTCAAGACTATATCAACAGGTTTTCTGTTGGCATAAAATTAGAAGAGCTTATAGTAGCTTAAGGAGGAGTTCATTATGGTAACAATCGTTTATTGGAGCGGCACAGGCAACACGGAAGCAATGGCTAACGAAATCGAAGCAGCAGCAAAGGGTGCCGGTGCTGAAGTTGAAAAGATGTTGTTTGACGATACAACCGTCGATGCCGTCGCAGGTAAAGACGTTATTCTCCTCGGTTGCCCCGCAATGGGCGGCGAAGAATTGGAAGAAACGGTAGTTGAACCGTTCTTTGCAGAATTAGCCGGCAAATTAAGCGGTAAAAAAGTCGGTCTCTTCGGCTCTTACGGTTGGGGCACCGGCGACTGGATGGAAACTTGGAAACAGCGCGTAATTGATGCCGGTGCAAACTTAATCGGTACAGCTATTGTAAACGAAACGCCGAATGATTCCGAAGAATGCAAGGCTCTCGGCGAAGCTGCTGCCAAGGCATAAGATTTAAAATCCGATTCATATTTCATGAAACTCCGTTAAGAAGGGCGCTTCCGCAAAGCGCCCTTCTTTATTTATGTACCCTTCGGCATCATATGACGGATTGCATAATAAAACCGCCTCTGCAAGGCTCATCTTGCAGAAGCGGTCATATATACATTTATTCTTCAATTATTTGAGATTCCGAAGCCATGCGCATGCGCAGTTGCATAGCTTCATCTTCCTGCTGAGCTTTCAAAGACGGATCCTTATCCGTGCCCACAAGACGGCCGTAAAAAAGGAAATAGCATACAAGTGCTACAAGAGCAATAATAGCTGTCGTCGAAAACATACCTGTAAAGCCGACGGTTTCCTTCCACGCCCCTAAGACATAAGGCCCGACACCGAGGCCAAGGTCAAGAGCGATAAAATAAGTCGATGTAGCCACGCCGATGCGATGAACGGGAACCATTTTAATGACAACAGCCTGACCGTTAGACATGTATGTCCCGTAACCCAGACCGACAAATACAGCCGATAAAAGGACCATCCATGAAGCCGTAGCCTGACTGAGAAGTACGATACCAATGGCTAAACATACATAGCTGGGATACATAACACAGTTTTCACCGTGACGGTCGAATACGATACCGAGGACGGGTCGAGTCAGCGTAATAACAACAGCATAAACTACGAAGAACAAGGTACCCGCTTCAACCAGATTTACTTCACGAGTATAAGAGGCCATGAAGCCCAAAATACCGGAATAAGACAGGCCAACGAGAATAGACACGAGAGAAATAGAGTTTACTCGCGGTTCCAGAAAATCGGAAATACGCGTGCCCTTTTCTTCTTCTACGACTTCGGCACTGAATGTAGGTTCTTCAAACTTCAACAAGAACGCCCCGATAATACACAAAATAACAAGAGCTACGCAGAAGGCGACGATAAAGGTAAAGCTTGTAATCGACAGCATTAAAATCCCCAAAAAAGGACCGATAGCTGCTGCCAGGCTAAGGCTCAAACCGTAGTAGTTAATGCCTTCACCTCGACGAGTCTTCGGAATAACCGTAGCCACAATCGTACTGGTTGCCGTCGATGTAACACCGTAGGCAAAACCGTTTACAAAGCGGATAGTATCCAAGACGAGCAAATTCGGTATATAAAAATACAGAATCGTAGAAATAAGATAAATGAACAGACCTCCGTACAAGACTCGGCGGCATCCTAAGGTACCGACAAAACGGCCGGCAAAGATACGAGCTGCAACAGTACCGATAATATAAATACCTACCGCCAACCCTGCCTCACTGGCCGAAGCATGTAATTCATCTTTAGCTACGACAGCAATGATAACCATCAATAAGTAGTAAATCAAAAATACAAGCAAATTAATAACCGTGTCCAGTACAAACGGAACAGTCCATAAGGTTTCCTTTTTCTCGCCCATCATCTTATACTCCCTTTTCGATATTAGCTTAAAGAATTAACAAAGACGATTATAATTCCGTCGCCATATCATGTATAGACAATAAAACGAATGACGTCATCAAAATAATTAATGACGCTATTCGTTTTACTGAAAACTTTTCTTTTGTAAGTAATCGGAAAATACATCGATATAGGGCTGTTTAACATGATCCTTTTTGTGCACTAAATAAAGAGGCAACTTCAGACCCTGTCGTAAATCTTTACACTTTCTGCGAATTCCCGTTGATTCAGCCAACCGTTCAGATAAGAGAAATCCGGCTCGATTCCGCCTGCAATAATCAATCATGGCATAGGGATTGGACAATTGAATTTCTTCCCTAGCGTGTCGACCTGCAAAGTACTCGTGAAAAGCAGTCTCCATAAAATATTTCGGAGGATACCTTAATAAAGGCAAGTCCAAAATTTCTTCTCTATCCACCGGATCGGATGAATTCAATTTCGGTCCGAAATATACATATCGATCGGCACCGACGGGAACGACTCCGTACGCTTCCCACTTCGTCATATTCGTAATATAGACAAAGGCTACATCTACTCGTTCAGCATATAAATCCGATATGATTTCTTCTTCTTCCATGTCGTACACGTTCACAATAAAGTCGGGGTGATGTTTCTTAAAGTACGCAATATGGGTATTCATGACTACATCACCCATACTGCGCATAACGGCCACATGAAGTTCGGGTCGACGACTGTCATACATAGTTTGAGTACTTACAACGGCTTGTTCCAAGGCACTCAAAATCCGTTCCGCCTCTTTGTAAAAGATTTCTCCCTCTGCCGTAAGGGAACTCCCCTTATTGTCCCGACGAATAAGAGGCACGCCGACAATGATCTCCAGCTTTTTAATTTGTGCACTGAACGCCGACTGTGTTACGTTAGCTTCTTTGGCTGCCAAGGTGAAATTCCCCAAGCGCCCGTAAATGACAAAACTTCTTAAAGTCTGAATATTCGGTAATTCCATAGTATATATACCCACTCCAACATATACTCTTATAAATAATATATGCCGATTATACCAAGACCTGTTATTTTAAACAATAAACCCTTTTGGGTCGTGTAAAACAATAGTCCCTATGTTAAAATAATTATAATAAGGGTATTATTTTTAAGCGAGGTACTCATGACATTCACAGACTTTTCATCACTAACAATTTATTCTCCTTTTACAGGTGAACTGCATCCTATCGATGACACCCCTGACGAGGTCTTCTCTTCTAAAGTTACAGGTGACGGTTTCTGCGTTTTTCCCTCAAAAGGAGAAGTGACGGCGCCGACAAACGGTACGATTACTTATGTTTTCGATACAAACCACGCACTGGTACTGCACGATAACGACGGAGTAGAATACTTGCTGCACATAGGTATCGACACAATTCGCTTAGGCGGCCGCGGATTTACGATTCATGTTGCAGAGGGAGATACGGTAACTCGCGGCGACACACTCCTTACCTTTGACCGCGAATTGCTGCATTGCGAAGGATATTCCGACGTCTGTGTCTGTGCCTTCACGGACCTTGATGATACAGTAGAAGTTGCCCCTGTTACAGTGCGTGACGTAAACGCTACAGACCCGGCCGTTCAAATCGTATACAGGAAGGACTGCGAATAATGAAGAAAAAGGATCTGCTTCTCATCGGTATCCTACTTCTTTTATCACTTTTACCTACGGTTTACTTTTTCGCCGACGGCACACTATCACGGGCCGGTCGCACATATGCCGTTATACACGTGGACGGGAAGGAATATAAAACCGTACCGTTGGATACTCACCGCGGTACAACCTTGATTACCGTTAAAACCTCGGCGGGGTACAATACCATAGCCGTGCAAGATGAATCAATCGGTGTCGTCGAAGCCGACTGTGCCGACCACATTTGTATAGACGAGGGCTTTATTTCACGACCCGGACAAACGGTAGTTTGCTTGCCCCACAAGGTGCTCATCGAAGTCCGTTCCGATGACGGCGATGAGCCGGATATCATCCGTGCTCGTTAGAGGTGCTTATGAACAGAACATTTAAATCCGTTATTATCGGAATCTTTATAGCTCAATCCTTAGTGCTGTATTTAATTGAAGGCCTACTGCCCGTACCCTTTATCGCTCCCGGAGCCAAACTGGGGCTCTCTAACCTGATTACGGTCATCGCCCTATATACATTTCCGAGAAAAAGAGATACGGCCTATATCCTTTTAGGCCGTATCATTCTCTCAACGGCTTTTGCCGGCGGCATAAATGCTTTTTTATACAGCATTGCCGGTGCAGTTTTCAGCTTTGCCGCTATGACCTTCTTAAAAAAGACGAACAGATTTACCCTCATAGGCGTCAGTGCGGCCGGCGGCATTTTACACAATTGGGGGCAGATGGTCATTGCCTGCCTCATTGTAGAAAATACCAAGGTACTCCTGTATTTACCGCTCCTGTCCGTAGCCGGTGCCGGCACGGGTATTCTTATCGGTATTACGGCTCACTTTACCTTGAACCGACTGAAACGGTTGCCTGTATACACGCGCATGAAAAATGCGGGAGCCTAAATACTCCTTATCTGAATATAAAAAAAGATAGATACCCGTCAGGGCATCTATCTTTTTTTGTTCTCTCCTTCTATTTCGCTTCCAAGTATTTTTTCAAGTCTTCATCAAATAAGATTGTATCTTCATCCGTCACCAGTCCGGGCACGCCTACATATCCTCCGGCTCTTCGCGAATCAAATTCAGGCCGCGTATCGCGCAGATGTAAAAACTCCTTAAGCTCCGGCATAGACCCTGTAATATTGACGACAGGAATATTCAAACCTTTCTCTTTAATAAGTTCCAACACAGGCGGGCATTCAGGGCATAAATGGCTGACATACAATTTCATGTTAATTCCTCCTGACGAGATTATTTAAACGGCAAGATATGGCAGACAACAGCTGCATAATACAGGGGATAAAAAACAAATATATAAAAAAGATTCGTTCCGATAAAGGCCGCCATGGACAAATTGATATTCAAATCATATAGTCGTACGGCTATGAGAGCATTGATGGCACACGGTGCCGCCATGGCGATAATCATCGTTCCCGTTAAAACGGGATCTGTAAAAAAGAAGAGGCTGATACCGTAAAGGATAAGCGGCGTTATCACTATTTTCACCGGAATCAGTTCGGCCGTCTTTTTAAAATATGCCGGCAAGGCGGCGAAATCAATCATATACCCGATAGGAACCAGACTGGCCCAGGCACTGAAGTGAATGAGAAAATGAAAGGCGTCGCCCATAAGTGCCGGCCGTTGAATTCCGTTTGAATAAAGAAGTGCCCCTACAACCATACCGACAACGGCTAACTGATTTTTATTAATGAATACATTCTTCCAAGGAATATCTCGTATAGACGAGCCGGCTCCACCTTCTACTCCATACTTATAATAGCTTCCCATGGGAAAAAGCACAAAAAACATAACCAGATTCTGAAATACGGCCATGAGCTGAATGTACGCAAAAGAAGTTTCACCGTATAAAATATAGCCGCAAAGGCCTCCTAAGGATCCTACGTTGGACGGAATGGCCGTAATTAAATAGCTGCCTCTTTCCTGTACATTCGTAAAACGCTGATCAAACCTGCCTACTTTTACAATAAGCCACGGTACAATGACATTAAAATACGCAAAAAAAGGCAGGGCCATCAATTCTTTGCGTAGCGGCAACGTCCAAAAGCTTAAAAGAGCCAAGGCTGTCATAACGACGATAATATTAAACCGAATGAGTCCGTTGCAAAAACCGGACGTTACGATACTGCGCTTCTTCAGAAAATATCCTACGCCTATGGGCATGATAATGTCGGAAAAAATATATGCAATACGAAACAGTTCGCCCTCCCCCATAAGTCTCCTTCTTTCTTCCAGATATATGTTCCTTATTATATCACAGCCGAACCTTCTCTGCTCTCGATTTTTCCTGTGGTATAATGATAATGATAAAAGGAGGTGTCTTTTTGAAACAGCTGTATGCACTGACACTTACGAGTCTACTACTGATTTCCGTCTTCTCCGGTTGCAGTTCGAAAACGAATACTCCCGAAAAAGAGACGGCACAAACGGAAGTACATAAACGCAGCCCCGAAGCGGCACAACTGATTCATGAAGGCGACGAGGCCTACACTCGTTTCGACTACGATAGGGCCATTGAGCTGTACTCTCAAGCCCTGACTATAGATGCAAACGACTACGCAGCCCTATCCGGTGCCGGAGTAGCACTGGCCATGCGCGGTAATGCGACCGGTTCTCGAGAGGATGTTCAAGAAGGCATACAAAAAATAGAAAGGGCCTTGACCGTAAATCCGGATGACACGTCTTCTTTTTACAATCTGGCATTGGCTTACAAAATCGCGGGCCGCACAGATGAAGCCGTTACCTGGTTTCAAAAGGTCATAGACAAAGACCCGCAAAACACATGGAGTTATTACGGCATTGCCACTATTTACGGTGACCGCGGCAATGCTGAAAAAGCGGTTGAATACTTGCAAAAAGCTATGGCTACGGACGAGGAGAACGTTCGCAATGCCGCCGCATCACAAAGCCACTTTGATGCTGTTCGCGACGATTCTCGGTTTCGCAAACTAATTTATAAGGAGTGAATTCACATGAATGAACGCACAGACGGAAAACACACAGCTTATGACATTAAAGGACCTCTTGTGGCCAAACAGTTTACAAAACGTAATTTCGAAGCTACCTACTGTCCTACCAAAGAAGAAGCCTTAGCCAAAGCACTCTCTTATATTCCTTCGGACCACGTCGTCTCCTGGGGCGGTTCCGTATCGATCAATGAAATTGGCTTGAGACCTTACGTATTGGAACACAATCCTGTCATCGACCGGGATACGGCACAATCGCCGCAGGAAAGAGTGGAACTGATGCGCAAGGCACTTCTCTGCGATACTTATATTATGGGAACGAACGCGGCTACGGAAGACGGCCAACTCATTAATATAGACGGCAACGGCAATCGCGTAGCCGCTCTGACCTTCGGTCCGAAACAGGTCATTGTCATCGTCGGTATGAACAAGGTAATGCCCGACGTCGAAGCGGCATTTCAGAGAATTCGTTCCACGGCTGCTCCCATTAACGTACGCCGCTTTCCCGGCACGAAAACTCCCTGCTACACTACGGGCATGTGTCGGCACTGCGTATCGGAACAAACAATTTGTTGTCACCTTGTACGCACGCGGGTCTGTCGACCTGCCGGACGCATCAAAGTCATTCTTGTCGGGGAAGACTTAGGTTATTAGGTTTTCTACCGTAAGTAAGACAAAACCGGTACCTTACGGTATCGGTTTTTGTATTGTATAAATCCGGCCTCACCTATACACTAACAGCTATACGTTTAAGGTTGATTCACAAAGTTTAATAATCTCTGTTTCAAGGAGTGCTTCATGAACTACTCACATTTTCAAAATCCGGCCCGGATGGGTCTCTGTATATCTTTAACGGTCATTATGTCCTATATACTGGCCATTCACACAACCTTTATTCACCTCACCTTCGGCTTTATTCCCACGGCAATTTTCGCTATTCTCTACGGACCTGTTGCCGCCGGAATCATGGCGGCTATTGCTTGTTTTATCGGCATGCTGCTCTTCGGGCAAGGCGTCTTCTTTCCGGGCTTTATGGTCTCCGAGTTTCTCGTAGGCTATATATACGGTTATTTTTTATATAAAAAGGATGTTACGTGGAAACGACTGCTTTTGCCCGAAGCCCTCATTACGGTCTTCGTTCACTTAGGTCTCAACACGCTTTGGCTGACATTGTTCTACGGTAAAGCGGCAAGTGCCATCTTAACAGGACGAATTGTTAAAAATCTCATTTGCTTTCCCTTAGAGATTTTTTTAATTCTCCTCGTCTATAAAGCCGTTTATTCTATCCTGAAGCGGGAAACTTTATAACTGCGTGGCAGCCTGATCTTTTATTCCCATTCGCTTGCAAGCACGTTCAAAACCTGACGTCAAGCCTCCTCCAACACGAGGTCTGTACCCCCCCAACACAAAGACACAGGTATCGTTCATGAACGATACCTGTGTCTTTGTGTTCCTATATATCCGCTTCCGCAATTTCACAAATCATGTGAATTATCATAATGTGCATTTCCTGAATACGTGCCGTAACTTGCGAAGGCACGGCCAGACAAAGATCCGACTCCTTTGCCAATATGCCGCCGTTTTCACCGGTCATTCCTATGACGAAAATTCCCTTTTCTTTAGCTGTTTTTACCGCCCTTACCACATTGGCGCTATTGCCCGACGTGGAAATGGCAATGAGAACATCGCCTTCTTGTCCCAGGCCTTCTACTTGACGTGAAAAAACGCAATCAAAACCGTAATCATTACCGACGGCTGTCAAGAGGGACGTATCTACTGTAAGTGCCAACGCCGGTAGAGATTGTCGCTCTTTTACGAAACGACCGACAAACTCCGCCGCCATGTGTTGTGAATCGGCAGCACTACCGCCGTTACCGCAAATGAGGATCTTACGTCCCTTTTCCAAAGCCGTGCGCACCCTAAGTCCTGCCGACGCTACTTCAGGCATGATTTTTTTCATATCCTGTACGACTTTAAAATGATTTTCAAGACGCTGCCCTACCAACAACTCGGCAGCCTGTATTTGAGTAGCCATAAGCGTACCTCCTTAGGTCTTATAAGTCTTCAAGAAAGGAAACGGCCCCCGTATGGGGGTTAATGACGCAACCGCAAACATTTACATAAGCAGGAAGATAGGGACATTCTTTCAGCTTGCGGACACTTTGAGCCGTCGAGTCTTCGACGCACTCAATCGAATCGGCCCAAGTTTCTATATACGGACGCAACTTCTTTATGGCCGTTTCATCAATACCGGCCTCGGCCATTTTAGCGCACAGCGATTCACCTGTCGTCGCCAGCATCCCGCAACCTTCATGACCAACAACCAGAACCGTATGAGCCTTCAATTCATAAACGGCTACGAGCAGACTGCCCAGAACACTGTCAAATCCGTCACTTACAGTATTTCCCGCCACCTTAATAATTTTGGCATCCCCTCGTTCAAGGCCCAAGGCCGGTTCTAAAAAATTGACGAGGCGCGTATCCATGCAGGTCAATATAACCAAATTCCGTTTAGGGTACTTATCGACTACTGCCAAGCCTTCTTTGGCGGATTTTTGTAGAAAGGCTTCATTGGCAGCCTTTAATTCTTTTATAATGGGCTTTAAGGTTTCATTCATCATTATACATCTTCCTTTTTCATTATAACTTTCACCGGCAATATCGTGCAAGGCACACCGGCTTACAAGCCTATAGCTAGAAAACCCGTATATAAGGAAACCGCATCTGCACACAGTGGCAGATGCGGCCGATATACTGGTGCGCCCAAGAGGATTCGAACCTCCGGCACGCGGTTTAGGAAACCGCTGCTCTATCCACCTGAGCTATGGGCGCATATACACTTATAATGCTTTCTTATGATACCATGTTCTATCGGCGTAAGCAATTCCGAAGAGACCGTCTCCGTATGATATAATAAATCCGAATATACGAGGGGAGAGATTCGTTCATGATTGATTTACATACTATTGCAACAGAACAGCGTAATACGGCGACAACAGGCATTGATACCCTATCTACACAAGACTTGGTCGCTTTGATTAATCATGCTGACAAAGAGGTTCCGCTGGCCGTCGAAAAAATTCTACCCGCTTTGGCAACGGCCGTCGATGAAACGGCAAGTCGTATACGCCAAGGCGGACGACTTTTTTACGTCGGCGCCGGTACTTCAGGACGACTCGGGATTTTGGATGCCGCCGAATGTCCCCCCACATACAATACAGACCCGCAAACCGTACAAGCCCTCATCGCCGGCGGAGAGTCTGCCGTTTTTACGGCTAAAGAAGGTGCCGAAGATTCGGAATCTGCAGGCGCTCGCGACTTGTCTTCTAAAGAAATTTCACCCGTTGATACCGTTGTCGGCCTCAGTGCATCGGGCCGCACCCCCTATGCCCTCGGAGCCTTACGCTATGCCGCTTCTTGCGGTGCCTATACCATCGGCATCACCGCTTCTCCCGCATCACCGTTGGCTGCCGTCGCGAACCTTGAACTTTGTGCCGTAACCGGACCTGAAGTCATTACGGGATCTACCCGCATGAAAGCCGGTTCGGCACAAAAGATGATCCTAAATATTTTGTCGACAGGGGTCATGATTCGATTAGGCAAGGTATACGGCAACTTAATGGTCGATGTCAAAGCCACTAATGAAAAATTGCGGGAACGGGCCAAGCACATTGTCGCCGATGCGACCGGTTGTACACTTAAAGAAGCCGAAACAGCATTGAATGCGGCGGCAGGCAAGGCCAAAACAGCCATCGTCATGCTTTTATTACATGTAACGGCAGAACAGGCAAACGCACGACTTGAACAAGCAGACGGCTATATCCGTCACACCTTGGATGGAGGCAACCATGACTTATAAGGAAACGGCACGGCAAATATACGATATTATAGGTCCGGCAAACAATATTATTAACCCTTACCACTGTATGACACGCCTTCGCTTCACTGTAACTAACGAAGACTTTACAAAAGAGTCTTTGGAGTCTTTGGAAGACGTAAAAGGGGTCCACATTTCCGGTGCGGAATGGCAAGTTATCCTGGGTCCCGGCAGAGCTTCTAAGGTAACGGAAGCCCTTAAAGAAATTATAAAAAATGAAGAAATGACGATCGCTTCGTCGCCTTCTCCAATTACGGGCGGAGACGATTTACATACGCGAATTCGCAAAAAAAATGCGACTCCTTTTAAAGAAGGTTTGCGAAAAATTTCCCGCATTTTCACCCCCCTCATTCCCGCCTTTATCGCTTGCGGTTTATTGACAGGTATTTTGAACGGCATAGCCAAGGTTGACCCGAATCTGGCCGTTACGGCCTGGTTCCAACTGGCCTCCGTAGCCGGTAATACAGCCTTTTGGGGATTAAATATCTTCGTAGGCCTGTCGGCCTCCAAAGAGTTTGAAGGCACTCCGATAATCGGCGGTATCCTGGCAGCTTTCATGATGCATCCTGCGCTGTCTAATATCATGCTTTTCGATACACCCCTGACGCCCGGCCGCGGCGGTATTATTGCCGTCATCTTAATCTGCTTTATAGCCGCCAAGACGGAAAAGAAGTTACATCATTTGATTCCTGATATGTTTGATCTGTTTTTAACCCCTCTGGTGACCTTTCTTATAGCTTCCGCCCTGGCCATTCTTATTTGTCAACCTGTAGGCGGATTTATTTCCGAAACCATAGGAATTTTGGCGACAACGGCTATAGATAAAGGTGGCGCTTTGACCGGCTTCGTCTTAGCAGGTACTTTTTTACCCCTCGTCCTCTTAGGCGTTCATCAAGGCCTGACTCCTATTCACGCTGAATTATTATCTCGCTATGGCGTTACCGTGCTCTTACCCATTCTCGCTATGGCCGGTGCCGGGCAAGTAGGCGCATCCATTGCCGTTTACGCAAAAACGAAAAATAATCATTTAAAAAAGACGATTGTTTCCGCCTTGCCCGTAGGCATTCTCGGTATCGGTGAACCGTTGATTTACGGAGTAACCTTACCTTTGGGAAAACCTTTTATCTGTGCTTGCCTGGGTGGAGCTTGCGGCGGTGCCGTTATCGCCTTCTTCGGAATCGGAGCTGCGGCCTTCGGTATATCCGGTCTACCTTTAGCCGCAGCTACGACCCGGCCGTTGTACTATTTATTGGGACTGATTACAGCCTATACCGTCGGATTTTTTTTAACGTATATAATAGGGTTCGCAGATCCGCAAGAATCTTGCGAGGAGGTATAGTATGACCATCGGAATTTCCGTATATCCAGGCTTGGATAGTCGCAAATCGTTAGAAGAATCAGTGGCTCTTGCTATAAAAGAGAATTTAAAGTACCTTTTTTTATCACTCCATATCCCCGAAGCCGATCAAACAACCTTCTCCGAAGATCTGGAGTACGTCTTATCCTTAAGTCGAAAAAATCACATAAACGTTATCGCCGATATGACTCCTGAAACGAAAAAATTATTCGGAAAGAAAGCAAGTTGTTTTCATAAAGCGGGTATTAGCATCCTTCGCCTCGACGACGGCTTTTTGCCCCATGAAGTTGCCGACCTGTCTTATGACTCCGACCTAGCCTTAAACGCTTCTACCTTGTCATACAACGATTTGGATGCCCTCTGCAGTGCCGGCTGTGATTTTTCGCGCATTACAGGTCTACACAACTTTTACCCGAGACCTTATACAGGCCTCGGTCCTCGTGACTTATATCATAAAAATGAATTATTTCACCACTATCGTATAGCAACAGGCGCCTTTGTTGCCGCCGCAAATCACGGACGAGGCCCCTTGCATTGCGGCCTACCTACATTAGAAACTACGCGTAATACGGATATTTATAAAGCTACTCGTCTCTTACGTCTCTTAGGCACTGACGAAGTATTCATCGGCGACTCTCGTGCTACTCAAAAAGACATTCAGGACCTTAAGAGCGGCGCTTATGAATCGACGGACTGCATTAGGCTCCTCATTGTTCCACAAGGAGACAAGTCCTTAGTGGAAAAAATCGTCAACATTCCCTTCCTGTCCCGCCCTGACCGGGCCTGCAACGTCATTCGCGTTAACCGTATTCGTACGAATGTATTTAAAGACATATCCGTCCCTATAAATTCCGACACAACGGTACGGCGTCGCGGTGATATTACTGTCGACACCGGCGCTTACGGTCGTTATAACGGTGAAATACAAGTCATTACGACAGATTTGCCGGCAGATTCGAAAACACGCCTCGTTGCCCGTATAAAAGAAGAGGACACATGGCTTCTGGACGGTATTACGGAAAACCAGTCCTTTATGCTCGTCTGCAAGGATATGGGTTCATAAGTTCTTACATTTCAGCGTATACACAAAAACTCACGAGAAAAAATTTCTCGTGAGTTTTTCACACAGCCCTTATTCTCCGTGACGCTTTAAATGATATCGTGTCGAGTGCTTAATAAATAACGGCACGAAGCACACCTCAACAAGATGCAAAAGCACGTAAGCAAGAACTACGAAAGGCATGACGGCGACCATCGGCTCCAACCAAGTTCCCTTCCCTTCAGGCGTATGCAAAAGTTGCGTAACGAAGGGTAAGTACGTTTTGAAAATAAAACGGTTGGTTGTTATATTGCCGAATAGAAAGTACACTCCGGGCGTTAAAATGGCAAGAATTCCGACGAGGCGAACCTGCCCAACCACTTCGTGCAACACCTGCACCTGTATGATTTTAGGTAAGGTTGCCATGTAAGGCGTACATGCCGACCACTTTCGCAAGAGCCGTGCCTCGCCTTCATGGAAGCGCCGTTCACCCCGTGCTTTAATACGATTACAACGAAAATACAAAAAGAAGCAAAAAATCGCCAATACCAGGGTGCCGGCGGTCACAAAGGGCAGATACGGCATAGGCAACTCTTCCCCGTGCAGCTCATATAAAAGAGATGCTAGCAACAAAAATACAACATAGGAAACACACCCTACCCAAGCAGTTACGGTAACAGCTACGGCATATCGTTCACGACGTTTTTTATAAGCAAGTAACATAGAGCAGCATCCTTACTGAAAAGATTTATCTATAAACTTCCCTTTTATTATACATAAACTTATTTTTTTCTGAAACACAATGGCCCGAATTTTACAAAAAAGCTCTGTTTCCATAAGGAAACAGAGCTTTTACGGTTACTCTCTTAAGCGTCTTTGCGATAAATCTTCTGCACGCCTCGATTAGAAAGGTAGCAGGAAAAGAGGCAAACAACAACGCCTACCATAATCAGGTAGAACCCGCTGTTCCAACCCCAATGGTCGACGACAAAACCGAAAAGAGTCGTTCCCATGGAGCTACCGACAATATAACTCATAAAACCGCGTAAGCCGACAGCCGAACCGAGTGCAAAGCTGGGAATAACTTCCATGGCCTGAACGGCAACCATAGATTGAGGCACATAAATAAGGCACCCCGTAATAGTAGCAAAGACCGTAATAGCCGCAATAGATGTAGACGACATATAGCCGAACACGCAAGCAAAAATAACAACAAGACAATAAATAGGCAGCATCATGACACGGCCTTTAAAATACTTATCGACGAGCCAGCCGGCTAACAAGGTAGACGGAATGGCTGCCCATTCAAAGAGCATGAAGGCAAAGCCCATTTCTCCTCGAGTCAATCCTTTTTCGGTCAATAAGTACAACGGAATCCACGTAATCATTCCGAAACGAACCATATACGTGAAAATATCGATAAGTACCAGGTACCAGGAATTGGCATTTTTAAAGACATATTCATAGAAGATTTTAAAGGCCGACATATCTTTCGGCTTTTCGTCCGAATTCTTCATGACCTTTGTATTGACCGATTCTTCGTGAAAGACTTCTTCAACAGGCGGGAACCCTTCTTCTACAGGGCGTTTCTTAACCAAATAAAGAACTAAAAGGACGCACACCAAAGCAGCCATTGCCGGCACGAGATAAGCGGCAATTCGCCAATGTTCCGTACCGATATAGCTGAGAGCCGCACCTACTAAGGGTGAAACGAGACCGCCTCCCAGGTTATGAGACACATTCCACGTCGTGCTGGCACGCCCCCGTTCGGACCGGGGAAACCAATGACCTACCGTAATAATAGAAGGCCCGACCCCCATACCTTGGAAAAGACCGAGACTGACGACGAGAAGTACGAAAAGATAGAAACTGGTCGTGAATCCCATGGCAATATTAACAAGAATACAAAGAATAAGACCCAGTGCCATGAAATATTTCGGATTCGACTTATCGGCAAGCATACTCATAAAACCCTTGCTGAGACCGTACGTGATGAGCATACAACTGGTAAGTAAACCGATTTCACTCTTACTTAATCCGAGTTCACCCATCAGATAAGGCGTAGAAAAAATAAAATTGTTACGTACAATATAGTACGCTGCATAACCGATAAAAATACCGCACAAGGACTGAAATTTGAATCGGTTGAACTGTTTAACCAGTTCCGCATTTACTTGCGCTGACATAATTGTCCCTCCATTTTCCGTTTCATAAGTTTTTGCCGTGGAATATGCCCCGACAGATAAATGGTAAAAATGACAAAAACCTATCAAACAAGCTTATGTATTACGCTTGGATATTATCATATATATATAAATTAGGCAATCTCATTTTCTTATCATTTCGCACTATGCTGATACTTATCATCATTCTTGTCAAAAATATAAAGAGACGCTTCACTGGAAGCGTCTCTTTATATTCGGCCGTAAAAAGCGTCATCATAAGAATCGTAAAATTTCATATTGTAAGCTAATGCAAAAGATAATTCTCCTACAGGCAAAGATATATCCGTCGCCGCCCAATCGCCGTTAGGATCGAGATACCGCCAAGCATCTGTCAAACTGAGATCCACATACATTCGCTTTAATTCGTAATTATAAAAGAAGCGAAAAGTCCTGACTCCGTTAATATCCGTCCCCCCTCGATCCGCATCAGGCACGGTGACAACATTAACGGCAATAATATATTGCGGAGGATCATATTTTTGTACGTTTAATGAACTGCGATCCAAATACCAGGCTGTTTCCTTATAGGCGTCACAGAGAATATAGTTCCTGTCCCCGTTCAAATATACGGGATATGATTCCGCTCCGACAATCACAATTCCGCCTATAGCCAGCCACAAAAATAAGCCCATACTTATGAATAGTCTTTTCATGTCTGTGCCCGCCTCCACCTTCTAATTACACAAAAACATCGGTATCGACAGTTTGATGACTTTATGGCATTTTATCACGTGTCCCGCGAAGTCGCAAGTTTTGCCTCTTTTTTAGATTTTTATAGCCAAATCACCAAAGTATGCTATAATAAAAATCGTAAAAACTACTTATCCAGTATAAATATAAGGAGGCTTTTCATATGGCCATTACCAGAGATACGAACATTATTGAAGCAGTTCAGAAATATCCGCAAATCATTGAAATTTTCCAAGACTACGGTCTGGGTTGCGTCGGTTGTATGGCATCTCATTTTGAAACAATCGGTGAAGGGGCCGGAGCTCACGGAATCGACGTAGACGCTTTAATTGCCGACCTGAATGATTGTATTTCGGAAGGATAGATAGTACCAAAGATATAAAAAATGCAGGTGTACATACGTACACCTGCATTTTTTATATCTAATACTTTGACAGTTATACTCACAGCTGTTATAGTACCTCAAAAGCAACAAACACAGACTGATTTATTCGCTCTGAAAGTAAGACTTGCACCGGAATGCTATCTACTGCCCTTGACTGATAAAAAAAGGATTTAGCCATGTTCGAACTGAAAAAGATAACTAAACAATACGGTCAAACCACGGTTCTTCACGAAACAACCTTAACAGTAAATGACGGGGAGTTTTTTGTTCTCGTCGGTGCCAGCGGAAGCGGTAAAACAACGTTACTGAAGTTATTAAACCGTCTTATAGAACCGACAAGCGGAACTATTCTCCGCAACGGCAATCCCCTTCACGATCTGAATTTACGGTCACTGCGACTTGATACCGGCTATGTACTACAACAAATTGCGCTCTTTCCGAACCTGACAGTCGGTGAGAATATAGCCCTCGTCCCGTCAATGAAGCATATCGATAAAAATGAAATTCGGCGGCGTAGCCATCTATGGCTTGAAAAGACGGGCCTGGATCCTCACGAATTCATGCACCGCTATCCCCACGAATTGTCAGGAGGACAACAACAACGTGTCGGTATCATCCGTTCCCTCATCGGTCGTCCGAAGGTTTTACTCATGGATGAGCCTTTCAGTGCCCTAGACCCCCTCTCTCGTAAGCAATTACAGGGTCTTATCAAAAAAATTCATCAAGAATTTAACCTAACCGTCGTCTTCGTGACTCATGATATGGTTGAAGCCTCCTATTTGGGTACTCGTCTTTGTATTATGGATAAGGGGCAGATAATTCAGATTGATACGGCGGAAAAGATTCGCCGTCATCCGAAAAACGAGTTTGTAAGACGCTTATTCGAGATGGGCGGTGATATTGATGAATAATCTTATAGCCGTCTTTATAGACCGGCAACATGACCTCTTTACAGCGCTCATCCAGCATTTGGAACTGTCTGTCAGTTCCTTGTGCCTGGCCATACTCATTGCCTTTCCTTTGGGACTGTTCATCAGTCGCAAGCCCCGAATAGCCGCTGTAATAACGCAACTAACAGGAATTATGCAGACCTTGCCTTCATTGGCTATTTTAGGCCTTATGATTCCCGTCTTCGGCATCGGCCCCATTCCGGCCTTGGTGGCCCTCGTCATTTATGCTCTTTTCCCTATCTTACAAAATACTGTTACGGGTATCAACGAAATCGATCCGTCCCTTCAAGAAGCCGGTGAAGCCTTGGGCATGAACCGTTTCGTAAAGTTAAAAACTTATGAAATTCCCTTAGCCATGCCCGTCATTATGTCCGGTGTGCGTACAGCCGCCGTTATGATTATCGGTACGGCTACCTTAGCCGCCCTTATCGGCGCCGGCGGACTCGGTTCCTTCATTCTTCTCGGCATTGATCGCCATGATAGTTCCCTCATTATAATCGGCGCTTTCGCATCAGCACTGTTAGCCATTTCTTTCACCAGTTTCTTACGCTTGGCAGAAAGGCGTTCACTCCGCTTTATAACCGTCTCTTTCCTTATCATAGCCATCGGTACAACGGCTGCCTTCGTTCAGCCGAATATGCCTCATAATAAAGTGATTATTGCCGGAAAGCTCGGCACTGAACCGGATATACTGATTAACATGTATAAGGAGCTTATTGAGGCTCATAGCGATCTAAAGGTGGAATTAAAACCGAATTTCGGCAAAACGGCCTTTCTCTACGAAGCCATAAAAAGCGGCGATATCGATATATATCCCGAATTTACGGGAACTGTAACGACCACCTTGTTGAAGAAAAAACCGACTCCGTCTACAAACGCCGAAACGGTATATAAACAAGGACGAGACCTTATTTATAAACAAGATCATCTTGTCTATTTAGAGCCTATGGCCTATGAAAATACATACGCCGTTGCTGTTCCCTCAGCTTTTGCCGAAACTCATTCCTTAAAAACGATTTCCGACTTGGTTCGAGTTTCCGACTATGCCGTGGCGGGCTTCACCCTGGAATTTGCCGATCGGGAAGACGGTTACCGCGGTCTTCAGTCCCTCTACGGTCTGAACTTACACGTAAAGACAATGGAGCCGTCCCTTCGTTACGAAGCCCTTAAGAACGATGCCATTACGATTACGGATGCATATTCTACTGACAGTGAACTCGTGCAATATGATCTCGTCGTCTTGCAAGACGACAAACACCTCTTCCCGTCCTATCGGGGAGCCCCCCTTATTCGCGAGTCGGTCTTAATAGACCACCCGGAATTAAAGGAGATTTTAAATGCCTTAAGCGGCAAAATAACGGAAGACGAAATGCGTACCATGAACTACGATGTACGTGTCAACGGCAGGAGCGCTCAGGATGTAGCCAAACACTATTTACAAAGCCGTGGTTTAATTTAAAGTCTCTGCCAATACAAAAATCAGGCCTTGAATTTCAAGGCCTGATTTTTCATGTAAGTCCGGTTTTTATTCCAAAGCTGAAACGCAACGGTGGCACAAGGTCTTATGATCCGAGTCCGTACCGACCGTCTTATCATGTTTCCAACAACGTTCGCACTTTTCATATGCCGAGGCTGCAACTACAGCTTTCATATCACCGTGTTCTTCACCGGCAACGGCATCGACAGGGCCTGCACCTTCAACCAGTGTGGCTTCACTGACAATCAGCAAGATTGCCAATTTATCTTCCCATTCTTTCAAGAAAGTATATGAATCGCCGGTCGCATAAATCGTAACGGCCGCATCTAAAGAGTGGCCGATAGTACGATCCTGACGAGCCCCTTCCAAAATTCGGGTCAAATCTGAGCGATAGCTCAAAAGCTTGGTCCAACGAGCCGCCAAGTCCGTATCAAGGTATTCCTTATGATATTCGGGCCAGTCCGTAAGGAGCACGCTTTCTTCCTTACCTGAAACGGCAGGCATATATTTCCATACTTCTTCAGCTGTAAAAGAAAGTACGGGTGATACGATTTTAACCAACGTATCGAGGATGATATACATAGCCGTTTGGGCGCTACGACGTTCACGAGCATCCGTTTTTTCCGTATACATACGATCCTTCGTTACATCTAAGTAGATAGAGCTGAGATCGACGGTGCAGAAGTTGTGAATGGTATGATACATAACATGGAACTGGTAGTTTTCATAAGCTTCCGTAACAGTTTCCAGAACCTGTTCCAATCTAAGAAGAGCCCATTTGTCAATTTCCGACATATCCTTATAAGAAACGGCATCCGTTTCAGGATTAAAATCATTAATATTACCGAGAAGGAAGCGGAATGTATTACGAATTTTACGATATACATCACTAAGCTGTTTCAAAATTTTCGGCGAGAGTCTTACATCGCCCTGATAGTCGGCAGACGATACCCAAAGGCGCATAACATCAGCACCGTACTGGTCAATAACTTCCTGAGGCGCTACGGTATTGCCTACGGATTTACTCATCTTACGACCTTCACCGTCAACGGTAAAGCCGTGCGTCAAAACGGCCTTATACGGAGCGATGCCGTTAGCTGCTACCGATGTAAGCAAAGATGAGTTGAACCAACCGCGATGTTGGTCGGATCCTTCCAAGTACATGTCGGCAGGATATGCCAATTCGGGATCATGACACAATACGCCTTGGTGCGTACAACCGCTGTCAAACCAGACGTCCATAATATCCGATTCTTTACGGAATTCCGTACAACCGCATTCAGGGCATTTAAAGCCTTCGGGAAGTAATTCCTTTTCCGTATGAGCCCACCACGCATCGGACCCTTCTTTAGCAAAGATTTCCTGCAAGTGAGTGATGGTTTCATCCGTAATAACGGCATGGTTATGTTCGCGGCAGTAGAAAATAGGAATAGGTACCCCCCAAACACGTTGACGAGAAATACACCAGTCGCCGCGGTCACGAATCATATTATAAATACGGTCATGTCCCCATGAAGGAATCCACTGTACCTGATCAATGGCTTCTAAAGCCTTTTTACGATACCCGTCAACAGATGAAAACCATTGTTCCGTAGCACGATAAATGATGGGATTCTTACACCGCCAGCAATGTGCATACTGGTGACGCAGAGAGCCTTTGGCAAAGAGGGCCCCGGAAGCAGCCAACGCTTTAATCATCTCTACATTCATATCAAGGGCGAACTTTCCTTCATAGCCGGGAACGGCCGATGTATACTTTCCGTCAGGGCCTACGGTACCGCTGGGTTCCAAATGCCAGTCGGGATATTTTTTGCAAACTTCAAAGTCTTCTACACCATGGTCAGGAGCCGTATGAACTAAGCCCGTGCCGGCTTCCAAGGTTACATGGTCGCCGAGGATAACGGGGACTTTACGATCTTCGTACATGGGATGTACAAAACGCAACCCTTCAATATCCTTCCCCTTCATGATGCCGGGCAATACTTCATATTCCGTAACCTTGGCGGCTTCCATGGAAGAAGCAACGAGTTCCTTCGCCAACAAGAGAGCATCATCGCCGACCTTTACCCATACATATTCAATATCACTGTTAGCAGCGATGGCCTTATTGGCCGGAATGGTCCAAGGCGTCGTCGTCCAGATAAGCGCATATGTATGGTCCTTATCAAAGCCTTGCGGAGCATGACTGCCCAAGTCTTCAGCCTTAAAACGCACGAAGATAGAATTTGACTTAATTTCTTTATATTCGATTTCAGCTTCAGCCAGTGCCGTTTCACAATGGGGGCACCAATATACTGCCTTCAAGCCTTTGTAAATATAGCCTTTTTTAGCCATTGTCCCGAAGACACCGATTTGGGCTACTTCTACATGCTTAGCCAACGTCAGATACGGATCGTCCCATTCCCCGAGAACTCCGAATCGAATGAAGTCCGCCCGCTGTTCATCGACGCGTGCCAACGCATAATCATGACAACGTTTGCGCAAGTCGAGGGGACTCATTTCATGACGATTGAGCCCCGTTTCTTTAATAACCGCATGTTCAATCGGTAACCCGTGCGTATCCCACCCGGGTACATACTTGGTATAAAAGCCCTGCTGCGTCTTGTATTTTAAAATAATATCTTTCAACACCTTATTTAAGGCGTGACCGATATGTAATTTTCCGTTCGCATAAGGAGGTCCGTCATGGAGAATAAATTTTTTCGCCCCTTCTCTTTTTTTGAGGCGTTTGTGATAGATATCGTTATCTTTCCAAAAAGCCAATAATTCAGGTTCTCTTTTCGGCAAATTGCCGCGCATCGGAAATTCCGTTTCCGGAAGATGCAAGGTTTTACCATAATCCATTATGATTTCCTCCTTAAAAAAAATAACATCTTCATCCCTAAGGGACGAAGATGTTTAATCACCGCGGTACCACCCTAATAACTGCGTACAGCCACTTTTGACCTGTTAACGGCGGTAAGCCGGCAACCGGTTCGCGGCTGCAACTCCGAAGTGATTCGCCAAGGGTTCCTTCTGTCGGTCTCCCACCGTCACCGACTCGCTTAAGACTGAATATTCCCTGACCGTCTTCTTCATAGTTTTTTCTTATACATTATGTGTATAGACCTATTGTACTGATATTCTTTTTTTTGTCAAGAAAAGTCTCTTCCAATCACGCTACTGTTTTATTTTTTACACACAAAAACGGGAGCCTCTCAAAAGAGACCCCCGTTTACAACTCGGCTTATTTCCAAAAATCGAGATTCGTTTCATCCAAGCCGATATTTTTTGCCAAGAATACAGGATTCTTTCCTTCTTTTTTCTGGCGTTCATAGTCTTTCATAGCTTTAACGGCCGTAGTACCCAAAATAGCACATGCCGGGATGTTGATAAGGCACATGAAGGCCATAAAGATATCCGCTATGTCCCAAGCCGCAGCCATGGACATACCGGCACCGACAAAGATAATCAGAGCCGCAATGATGCGATACGCAATCATAAAAGATTTGCCGGGCACCTTACCGTGAAGGAAGGTCAAGCAATTATCTACATAAAAGAGGTTACCGATCAGTGTGGAGAAGGCGAAAAGGACCATGCAAACGGTAATCAGAATAGGACCGAAAGACCCGAGATCCGCCGTCAAGGCCTGCTGTACATAAGCAGCCCCGGCAGCCTCTTTGGTAATGGGCACACCCGAACAAAGGCACATCATTGCCGTAGCCGTGCAGACCACCAAGGTATCCAAGTATACGGAAAGCATCTGTACAAGCCCTTGTTTTACGGGATGGCTGACATCGGCTGTAGCGGCAGCATTCGGGGCCGAACCGATACCGGCTTCGTTCGAGTAGAGGCCGCGCTTTACGCCGTACATGAGGCAAGATCCGGCAATACCGCCGAAAATAGCCTGAAAGTCAAATGCATTAGCAAAGATAATTGCAAACACATCGGGGATATACGTAATATGGGTCAAAATAATATATAAAGCCGCTACTACATAAATGCCGCCCATGATAGGAACAATCCAAGAAGTCGTGCGAACAATACGCTTGCCGCCCCCGAGAATACAATACCCTACCAAAACAGCAAAGATGGCTCCTAAAATCCAAGGTGTCGTCGCTTTATCATAAAAACTGTATACGGCAAAAGTTGATTGTAAGTTATAAGAAGCCAGGAGATTAAAGCCGCCGGCATAGGTCAAAATCAAAAAGAGGGCAAAAACAGCACCGACAAAACGACTGTGCAAGGCTGTTTCAATATAGTAAGCCGGACCACCGTAACTACCGCCTTGGGAATCACGCCGTTTATAAATCTGAGCCAATGTACTTTCAATAAAGGCACTGGCCCCGCCGATAATAGCCACCAGCCACATCCAAAAAACGCTTCCCGGACCGCCGAGACAAATAGCCGTAGAAATACCGATAATATTCCCCGTACCGACACGCGACGCCGTAGATACCATAAGAGCCTGAAAAGACGATACAGATTCAGCCCCTTGCGGTTTTTCCAAAACGACACGAATACTTTCGGCACACATCCGCAACTGTACCAGTCTGGTTCGCCAAGAAAAATAAAGTCCCGCTACAACCAGTACGACGACCAAGACGGGATAATAGAGGACACTGTCCAAATAATCCAACTCGTTTAAAATAAGTGCAGCCATAAAAGCTCTCTCCTTTTGTTAAAATTCATTTTCACATATAGAAATCATAAGATGTGCCGTTGTTTTTGTCAATAAATATTCACCTTATTAAGCGATTTTCCCCTTTCTTTTTTAATATGTTACAAATCGAAACTATCGCTTTTGTTTATAGCTTTGTTATTTTTCGTATTTTCTTTATTTTTCCCTTATTTTTCCTTATTTATTTCTGTTTTATGGTCATTTTCTTTCTTTTCATATTGCGAATCGTTGTTTCTGAATCACACACATCGCCTCGTGTCATTCGTATTTATAAAGATATTCTGTTTATAGCAAAAGTCTGTACGACCTAGTATAATGAAAATATATTAATAAGTATGATTTTGAGGTACCTGACATGGATATAAGTAAACTTACGGTAGCCGCCATTACTTACGACAAAGGCGATGCTAAACGCATTCAACACTTTATTAAAGTTCATTCCTTTGCCGAGCTCATCGGCCGTATGGAGGGGCTTGACCCTCGCACGTTGGAAATTCTCCGCACAGCGGCAGTCTTGCATGATATAGGAATTCATGCCGCCGAAGAAAAGTACGGAAACTGCTCGGGAAAATATCAGGAAATAGAAGGTCCTGCACCGGCACGAGAAATTTTAAGCCGTTTAACGACAGATAAAGAACTCATAGACAGAGTATGTTTTCTCATTGCTCACCACCACACTTATAGCGGTATAGACGGTTCCGACTGGCAAATCCTCTTGGAAGCCGACTTCATTGTCAATGCCTATGAAGACGCATTAAAAGCGGATGCCATTCGACATTTTCGCGACAGCATATTCAAAACAAAAAGCGGCCTTTCGTTGTTAAACAAAATCTTCGCCTTATAAGGAGGTTCGTATGTCTGAAATCGATCAATTCGTTCAAATGGTAAAGAATTCCGACAATATCGTTTTTTTCGGCGGAGCCGGTGTTTCGACAGAAAGCGGTATACCCGATTTTCGCAGTGTAGACGGCCTGTATAATCAGACCTATGACTTCCCTCCCGAAACAATTTTGAGCCACACTTTCTATGAAAATAACAAGGAAGAGTTTTATCGTTTTTATCACGACAAAATGCTCTGTCTTAATGCAAAACCCAATACAGCCCACTTAAAATTGGCTGAATGGGAACGGGCCGGAAAAGTCAAAGCCGTCATTACGCAAAATATTGACGGACTACACCAAAAAGCGGGCAGTCACAATGTGTTAGAACTCCACGGCAGCGTGCACCGTAACCGGTGCGAACGTTGCGGGGCCTTCTTCGATGCGGAGTATATGAAAAAAGCCGACGGCATCCCTCGTTGCAACTCCTGTGGCGGCCCCATAAAACCTGATGTCGTCCTATATGAAGAATCATTAGACGACGAGGTTATTACAGAAACGATACGGTATATCCAAAAAGCGGACATGCTCATCATCGGCGGCACGTCGCTTGTCGTCTATCCGGCAGCCGGTCTTATTCACTATTACAAAGGCCATAAGCTGGTCCTAATCAATAAAGGTGAGACAGGGATAGACACTCAAGCCGATCTAGTCATTCGCGAACCTATCGGCAAGGTTTTCAGCCAAGTAAAAATATAAGCACGAAAGGACACGCTTTAGAATCTTCTCATTCTAAAGCGTGTCCTTTATTATTTATTATCGACTTGCTTTCAATTCCTGAACCTCTTGTAACAATTGCTGTACCAACAGTTCTAAACGGGTAATTCTGGCATCTTTCGACTTGCCTTCCGCAACATAGTCACTCCCTTTACCGGTTTTAAAGGATACATTCAAAGTATATTGCGTATCATCTCCCACTGTCGTCCCGAACCCGACCATAGTTCGCTCATTGGGCCGGTAAAAAGCCCCCAAAGCCACGGCACTTTTCCCTTTATAATTGCCCATCGAAACAGCATAGCTGGCCTTGTCGTCCTTATTAAATTCAAGCGGATGCAGCCCTGCCAAAGCGGCTGATCTGGCTCCTACTATTCCTACTTGCGAGTCTGTATAGTTATTGGCTTGTGTAGCTGCTATATTGGATATATTACTGATTCTGTTGTCCAAAAGACGAATATTGCCGGCATTGGTTTCAACAGCCTGCGTCACAGCATGTAATTGGCTACCGTTAATTGCATCTGTCGATGTATCGGACACTCGACCTGCTGCTACATTAGTAATAGTCCGTTTTATTTCAAAAATATCACCTTGTGAATTCTGTCTCACCGTACCGACAGATACAGTACTGTCGGCCGTACTGCCGGCCAGATTATAAGTCGTACCGTTTATCGTCATGACGGCGGTAGATACGGCCTGATCCGTCGTAGAGCTGGAGCCTAAAGCAACGCTGTTGATCTCCGTTGCCTGTGCTGAATGGCCCAGTGCCACTGAGTCCTTTTGAGTTGCCTTGGCAATGGTTCCCAATGCTAATCCGTTTTCCCCGGAACTCGTTGCCTGATTACCGATAGCGACAGCTCCCTCACTGTCGGTTTTCGCCTTAAAGCCCATGCCGACGCTATAGTCACCTTTGCTCTCCACATAGCTGCCTACTGCCAGAGAGTTGGTCCCCGAAGCTTCGGAGTCGGACCCGAAGACAGATGACTGGTTACCGGTAGCCGTATTCTGATATCCCACAGCCGTAGCATACTTATCTTTAGCCCTGGAACCATACCCTACAGCCGTAGTCATAATTTCAGTCGCCTTTGTATTATTACCTATAGCAAGACTGTTTTCTTTTAAAACTTCCGCTCTCTTTCCGATTGCAAAGACGCTGGATTCCGTAACTTTAGCTCCTTCTCCGAAAGCAATAGAATTATTCCCGTTAACACTGGAGTTTTTTCCTCCGACTACGGAATTATCCCCGGTTACTACACTATTTTCACCTATATTCAGGCTATTAGCCGCCATACCCCATCCGTTTACTGCGCACAAGATACTTACGGCTAATAAAGTATTCTTTCTTATCATCTTCCCCTCAAAACATCCGTTACTATTATTAATTACAAATATATCACATTTATATTATAATTTATTTATGATCTTTCTTCATTATCATTTAGTAATTAATATCCATTCCATTTCTTTATACATAAGCAAGTATATATTCTACTCAACCTTTATTCTTCCGGATGTATTACTGTTAAAACCGACATGAAGTATCCTGTAACTCCCGTTTTATTACAGCACACAAAAAAGAACGCTTCCCGAATCTCTCGAGAAGCGCTTATTTACTGATGGTGCGGTCGATGGGACTTGAACCCATACGAACTTACGTTCACTACCCCCTCAAAGTAGCGCGTCCGTTAAACACGTTTTTAAGAGTAGCTATATAACTCGATATTTGCACTATCAAGCCATTTTCACTCTTTATATTTCCATATAACTTACTATATTTTTGACAACAATGTTGTCAAAATGTTGTCAAACATAGCAGCAGCACTAAGTGAATTTTTATGTGTTTAATAATGGTATTTTTAATAAGTCACTTGCGGTTTACTTGACTTCAACATCTTTCCATTGCTTACCTACTTCTTTTCTAGCGACTGGATTTAAAATGAACCCGTCTTCGTTTACCTCGCAGCCGATTTCAAGGACAGTGCCGTAAAATGCCTGCCGCATACTTGCTTCACGCTTTGCAGCACGAAGGCTTGTGGCCTTGAGTTTTTCCGCTTGCCGGTAACTACCGGCGTTCTGAAATTCGGCGAAATAGTATGCTTGCTTTGGCTGTTCCTTTCCGTATAGTCGTTCCATGCCTTGTTTTGTTACTAACAATACGCCGCCGGATTTGCGGCATTCTTCGTCTTTAACCAGGCGACCAGATAGGCACGCCTGCTTAAGGGTACTTGTTGCACGACCGAAGCGTTCACTTGCTTCGGCTATCGTCATAACATCATCGAATCTCATTATATTAGCCCTTTCTTATCAATAACAGTAGTGCAATCGCCAAAACGATTGTCGATAAAATAGATAGTAAATCTTGAGCCACGAAGGCTCGTACTACGCTTAACAGTAATAACGTTGCCATTAAAATTTTCATGATATATAATAGATATAGGCAGGAACGAGGCTTTAAGCCTCGCCCCTATCATTTGCCCTTCAGGACTCTTACGAATGCAATCAGGCCTCCGATAACGCCGATTGCATTCGCTAAGTCTTGCAGGGCTCTTTCTATATCTATCATCTATTCACCTCCTCTCTATGATTATATTATAGCCCGCATGAATTATAATAGCAGGCGATGAATATATATTTTTCTATACACAAACCGCAACACCAAGCGATTTTTATTACTACATCAAGCGGAAATTCTATTTGCTGTGCTCACTTTTGTGCTTTTAGCACTTTTAGACACAGTACTCATTTTTAATGCTACTATCAGGCCTTACACTTTGAGTTTGCTCTAGTTCGATTTGCAACATATCGCACTTGGTAAACGAAAGCCCATTTTCAATTTCCTTTAAGAAATTCTCATCCTCAATTTTAGCGTAATATTTATTATCTCCGGACTGAAATCTCCACTTCAAATTCTCAAAATCCACTGTTAAAATTCGCACCCATTGAGCATATATTTGTATACTTATGTCTTCTTTAGGCATGTTAACTCCTACTGAAAACTCAACATCCACCGACTCTGCCTTATTAATACCCTGAATAGCATATCCATATTTATTTCTAACTTCAAATGCATCGATTCCATCTCGACGGACGGGTGACAATCATATAGTTTAAACGTTCCCTAATAACAACAGATTGATACAGAGTAATAATGTTTATATTTACATTTTCCGCTTCATTTCCGATGGAAACGGTGTACATGTCGTTTCCATGTTTTGTGATTTTATCAATTTTTCGGTTTTTAATCCATTTCATAAAATTAATTACAAACGGTATCCCTACAATGCTTTGAATCGTCTAATCCAAAAATAGATAGCATGTCTCCTACGCTCGTATAATTATTAAACAAACTTTGTAATTGTTCGATTATTGTGCGAATAATATCCAATTGGGTTTTAAATGAGTTCTTTTGAAAATCCGCATTCACTTTCGCGGCAATCCGTGAGTTATCGTGGTTAAGAGCTTTATTTGTCTAGTTCACAAGAGTTCCAAGTGCCATCAGGGCGGGACCCGAGATGCTGACATCCATTATTCCATCACCCGCTGCTAAGCCAGTATATGCAATTGTTATGTTATTCTTATCATTTCTCATACGAACCAGTCTGTTGGTATGTTGTACAATCAACACCACTGCTTCATCAAAACCAATATATTGTTCATCCCTCATCTCCTTGATTTTAAGTACAAAAAAAGCACTCATTTCGAATGCTTTAATATACCAACTCCGTTAATTCAGAGTCGTGATATTGGGTAAACCGCCACTTGCGCCTTACCATATATGTGTATATTCTTGCTGCTCTTAAAAAGTCGTCATCTGTAGGGTGTACAGGGTCGAATAAGAATGGAGTTCCTTGCAAAGACTCCGCACCAAACGTATCTTCATACAATTTAACAGCATTCATATATACCGATCTTGCGTCTCCCATTCTATCGCCCTCCTTTATGCTTTTAAAATCAACCCTACAATCAAATGTAACTACTCTTCATCGTCCATATTTTTTTATAAACAACCTTACCATTAATAATCTTTTGCTCTTGTCCGATTTGAGGCTCAAATAATGATTCTAAGCCTATACTCAACGCTTCATATCTCCTTACCGATATAAGGAGATATGAAGCTATCGGCTTTTGTCATTTCTGTATGCCTGTAATTATACCCGGGAAACAAATCCATTAATCGCACAAAATCCTCGCCCTCAGTACACTCTTCTATCCACTTATGAGAAATGCGAAGGGTATCTTTTATAATACTCGACCATATGCCCAATTTCATGAAAAGCGGTTGTTTTTCCTCTCCATTCATAGAAATGGTCAGGTACAGCCTTGATATCGCCCGGTAGTTTATCATAATAATATTTACCGTCCCTTGATGCTCCGGGAACAAAGAAACCACGCGTTACCTTTGGCGTAAAGAATTTACGATTATCCTTCTTAACATAATCTAACCAAGCAGAAGGGTATACATCAAATGCACCTTGCAACAGTTTTTTGTTAACAGGGCTAGAGCGCTCAGACCACATCGTTTTAGGAATAGTTGAGCCAATTTCTCGATATTCACTAAACGCTTTTGCAAGAGCTTCTTTATCACCAACGTTATCAATAATGTCGTTTTTCTACGACCATCTTCCCTAAGTTAATCATATCCTTTGGAGTAGTGTTTTGCAAATCGATATTTTGTATTTGCTCACGCATCATATCCGTTGTAACAGGATCGGTCTTTGCTGTCACAGTAGAAACGCTGCATTTGACCTGCCTCCTTTTCGCATTCTCTTCCTTCGCCTTGCTTATGGTAGTTACTTTCTCCAGCCCTTCCAAACTTGCCGCTATGGTACTTCGGCAACAAGCATGTAGCGGCCACATTATCTCCTACAGCAACTTCATCAAGCTCATATAAATTGCCGTCATAAAATTAATGGACATAGTGAAATATCGCCGACAACCAGAACAAAATCTTCAAGACGAACAATAACCCTAGATAAAGAAACGTTAGCAATCTTAAAGGCTCATAGAAAAATAGTTGACACCAGGCGGTTCCAGACCTTCGACTGGATCAACAACAATTTGGTTTTCCCCGGCCGTGACGGCGGTCCTCGTAATCCTGACGAGTTAACCAAGGTATCAATAGAATATGCCAAGAAGATAGACGTTCACGGCTTCTTCATGCACGGAACAAGGCATACTCATGCCACATTACTTATTGAAGTCGGCATGAATTTCAAAGTCATCCAAATTCGTCTCGGTCACTCATCATTTAAGGAAACAAGGGATACTTACAACCATGTAACTCCTGCCGCGGAAACGGATGTTTTTGCAAAAATACAGAATATTTTCTAACCTAGCTTTGACCTCATCTTCATAGTGTGGTCAAAGCTTTTTCTTTGGGTGTTGTCAAAATGTTGTCACACAAAAAAGAACGCTTCCCGAATCTCTCGAGAAGCGCTTATTTACTGATGGTGCGGTCGATGGGACTTGAACCCATACGAACTTACGTTCACTACCCCCTCAA
>ERZ773013.273-NODE-273-length-32677-cov-8.149684_pt1 | contig 32677 bp, 29 predicted proteins | sample MGYA00511670_ERZ773013 | MGnify/ENA primary metagenome ERZ773013 (study PRJEB29015, sample SAMEA2738120) | human oral metagenome | biome: human oral; feature: human-associated habitat; material: saliva | place: China | collected 2257 ... | reverse complement strand
AGCTAACAGTTAAGAACACCAACGGGCTCCTGCGCAAGTTCTTCCCCTAAGGGCAGCGACTTCGGCAAGGTCACAAACGAGGAGGTGCAGCATGCGGTAGAGCTGATCTGCGACAGGCCAAGGAAGGTCCTTGGATACAGGACAGCCAACGAGGTCTTTAGGGAGATGTTGTACTCAGCTTGACAATCCGCCAAAAATAATATTTCATATGCAACGTTCATAATTTTTCTTTGAAAGAAGAGCAGACCGATTCGTCTATACTGAGCACAGAAAATATAGAAAACGTGACACTGCGATCGGAAGTAGAGAGATGTCTGCAAAAGCAAAACGGTTGAATCAGATCCTTGAGATTCTTGCACAGGAGGGCGAGGCGGAGGTCAAAGACCTCTCAGAGCAGCTCGGGGTCTCCCCCGTCACGATCCGGAAAGACCTAAACGAGCTTGAGGAGAAGACCTTGATACAGCGCGAGCACGGAATTGCCCGCCTGAGGTCCAGGGACAACGTCGCAGGCCGCATCGCTTACCACTACGATACGAAGCGCAAGCTCGCGAAACGGGCCGCTACGCTCGTCCACGACGGAGAAACCGTGATGATCGAATCCGGCTCCTGCTGTGCGCTGCTCGCCGAAGAGCTCGCCCAGACAAAGCACGACGTCACGATCGTCACCAACAGTGCCTTTATCGCCGACTTCATCCGCCACTACAATAATATCAATATTGTCTGTCTGGGCGGCATCTATGAGAAGGACGCTCAGGTGATGACCGGACCGCTTGTCAGCCAGTGCGCACAGAACTACTTCGTGCACTCCTTCTTTATCGGGACCGACGGATACAGCGAGCGCACCGGCTTCACCAACAACAATCAGCTGCGGGCTCAGGCGGTGCGTGACATGGCAAAGCAGTGCGACCGGCTCATCATACTCACGGAGAGCGAGAAGTTCCACCAACACGGTTCGGTACCGCTCAACGTGTCTTCCCGGCCCACGACGGTTATCACCGACAGCCGCATCGAGTCGGATACTGCGCACACCCTCAAAGCCCATGGATGTGACCTCATCACGGTAGAGTGATTGTGTCAGAGCCTCTAAACAACAGCCGCACCCTCTCAAATCGGGGATGCGGCTGTCTGTTTCGCTCGATACTGTTCTGTGTCTTACAAGGTCTGCTCAGTACGGGCGATAATGTCGTCCTGCGTGGCTTTGGACAAGACGTTGAAGAACGCAGAGTAGCCGGCAACACGCACGATCAGATCTTTGTGCTTCTCAGGATGCTTCTGCGCATCGAGCAGCGTTGCGCGATCCACGATGTTGTACTGCACGTGATAGCCGTTGAGGCGGCTGAAGAAGGTCGAGATCAGCATCTCAAGCTTCTGCCGGTTCTCTTCCGTCGCAAGCATCGCGGGCGCCATCTTCTGGTTCAGCAGCACTCCTCCGGTGATCTTCTCAGTTGGGAGCTTTGAGACCGACTTGAAAACTGCGGTCGGCCCATGCGTATCGCAGCCGTGCGCCGGTGAGCAGCCTTCCGCCAGAGGCTCATGTGCACGCCTGCCGTCCGGTGTCGCTATGGTCCCCATACCCTGCCCCACGTTTGCGGAGATCGAGGAGGTGCCACCGTAGCGGATGCCGCCGACCGGGCCTCTGCCGTAGCGGGTGTTCGGGTATTTCTTGATCTCGTCGAGGTAGGAGTTATAGGCGTCAACGACAAGCTGATCGACACGGTCGTCGTCGTTGCCGTACTTGGGGACGTCGTGGATCAGCATGTCCTGGATCTTCTGGTTCTTCGGAGACGTGAAGTTGTCGAGGATCGCATCCCAGAGCTCGGCCGGGGTGATCTTCTTCTGCTCGAAGACCAGATACCTGATCGCAGCCAGGCTGTCCGCCATGTTTGCGATACCGACCTGCAGGCCGGAGATAAAGTCGTAGACCGCACCGCCTTCCTTGATGGTCTTGCCACGGGCGAGGCACTCATCCGTAAGGGTCGAGCACAGAACATCCGGGACGTCGCGTTCAGAGGCTTTGTCGATCGCATTCTCTGTGATCACGGAGTAGCGGGTGATCTCACGGACGGTCTTGTCCCAGGCCTGCATCAGCTCATCGTAGGACTTCATATCCTTAAAGTAGCCATACCCCTTCGCAAAGCGTTTGCCACTCGTGAGGTCGACACCGTTGTTCATCGCGACGAGCAGGATCCGCGGGAAGTTCATATAGCTCATGCCGGTACAGCGGTAGCCCCACTTGCCCGGCACAGCAGTCTCGACGCAGCCGATTGCAGAGTAGTTGTAGGCATCCTGCTCTTTGACGCCGTGGGCGATGAAGGAGGGGATGATGATCTCATCGCTGTTGAAGGCAGGCATACCGAAGCCCAGACGCATCACCTCGATGCACTCATCGAAGAAGTGCTTGTCGATATTCTTGTGGTAGCGCACCGTGAGGTTCGGCTGCGTCAGGCGGGTCTGTGCGACTGACTGCAGGACCAGAAAGGACATTGCATTGACTGCATCCTTCTTGTCCGGCGTCTGGCCCCCGATCGTGACGTTTTGATACATCGGGGAACCTGCGGAGCTATAGGTATGCTCCTGGCTGCGCACCTTGTTGATCGTGAGGGTCTTGATCCACAGGTTGTCGAGCAGCTCGAGCGCCTGATCTTTGGTGAGGGTCCCCGACTCCAGATCGTGCTCATAGTACGGGAACATGTACTGGTCAAAGCGCCCATAGCTGAGAGAGTGTCCGTTCGACTCGATCTGCAGGATGAGCTGGATAAACCACACCGACTGGATTGCCTCGCGGAAGGAGTGCGCCGGCTCGTAAGGCACCGTGTCACAGCTGTGGCTGATCTCCTCGAGCTCCCACTTGCGCTGTCCGGTGGCGCTCTGAGCCTTGTCAGCTGCCAGTACGGCATAGCGGTGCGCGAAGTCCTTGACCGCCTGGATCACGACAAGCACCGCCTTGTAGAAGACGTTCTTGTCGATACTTTCTGGCTGGGTCAGGTCAAGGTCAGCCTGGTAGCGCTTTGCGCGCTCCTCGTAGCCGCGCAGCCCCTCTTTGAGCAGGCGCGGATAATTGACGGAGAGATGCGCATCCCCGGCATTGAGCTTGCCTTCCATACCGAAGAAACCGGTCTCCATAAAGACCTTGACTTCATCCGGAAGCAGCACTTCCCCGCGGTCACGCAAGGTATTGTTCCTCCAGAAAGGGGCAATCCCTCTCAGGGCCTGCTTCGTCTTGTCCGTGATGTAGAAGACATCCCCATCGCGCTTCTCGAAAGTATCGAGCTCATTGAGCACAAACTCCATTGTGTACTCCGGAAAGATCGGGGCATTGCGGTTCTTGGTCGCCTGATTGCCGACGATCAAGGTATCGTCCTCAATGTAGATGGTCATGTGGTCCAGGATGTTCTTCAGCATGTACGCACGCAGGAGCACTCTCGGCAGATCGCGGTGCTCCTCGTAGGTCTGTGTGGCCAGCAGTGCCCGTTCCTCATCGATATACGGTCTCTCATCGAGAACCGCCTCCCGGAAGTGCCGCATCCGGGGCGTCAACCTTCCAAAATGCTCCGCATTCTCCATGGCTGTCACTCACCTTTCATACAAAAGCCTTTTCTCTTTCTTTCTTGACTACACTGTATCATATTTTTCAATATGATGTGCATATATTTTCTAATAAAGTTTACTTTTGTTTCGTTCGTAATACTCTATACTGGATACAGCAACCACTCACAGACCGATCAGGAGAACGTATATGACTGAGGGCATCATCTTTAACATCCAGAAGTTTTCGATCCACGATGGACCAGGAATCCGCACCACGGTCTTTCTGAAAGGCTGCCCGCTGCGCTGTAGGTGGTGCGCAAACCCTGAATCACAGCTCTCCGAAGTAGAGGTGCTCTACGACGAATCGAAGTGCCTGCACTGCCGAACCTGTGTCCACACCTGTCCCGTACAGGCAGTACGCTTTGAGGACAACCACGTGTATATCGATGAGAAAAAGTGCGACGGATGCCTCAAGTGCATCAAAGGCTGCCCCGGCCGTGCCCTGACCAGCGAGGGGGAAAAGAAAAGCGTACAGGAGGTGGTCGACGTCTGCCTACAGGATAAGGACTTCTACGACGAGAGCCACGGCGGCGTCACGATCTCCGGCGGCGAGGGGATGGCGCAACCCGATTTTTTGCGGGAACTGCTTGCGGCGCTCAAGGCACACGGAATCAACCTCGCAATCGAGACAACTGGCTATGCACCTGAGGAGGTCTTCCACGAGCTGGCTCCACAGTTTGACCTGTTGCTCTTTGATGTCAAACAATACGACCCCGCCAAACACAGAGTCGGAACCGGTGTCACGAATGAACTGATCCTCAAGAACCTGCGCTGGGCACATGATCATCAGATCCCAATTCTGCCCCGTATCCCGGTCATTCCCGGCTTCAACGCCACCCTCGAGGATGCCCAGGGTCTCTCTGATCTCCTGGTGAAGCTTGACTTTACACGGGTACAGCTCCTCCCCTTCCACCAGCTTGGGGAGAAGAAATACCATTTCCTCAACCGCAACTATGCCTTAGAGGGACAGCAGCCTCTCAGAGCTGAGAATCTCAAAGACTATCAGCGCGTCTTTACAGCAAAAGGGCTCGACTGCTTCTTCTAATGTCACAGCCGAGCTCTCCACAATTCACGCTTTGCCCGATATGCCTCTCGAGCAGAGAGGCATATCGCTCAGCTCTTATAGCCTCTCCAGGCCAGTGAGATGGAACCCACGCCGAGGTGCAGCGACACCACCGGATTGCCGTCGCGCACGGCGACTTTGGCATCCGGATACAGGTGGTGAAGGATGCTCACCAATGTGTCGCTGACCTCAGTCGCCTCGCCGTACCCGGTTACAATCAATCCGTTGTTTGCAAGCTCATGGGGCACCTGCTTGGCCAGCGCCCGGGCGGTGCTGCGCATACCGTGCGCCACATCGATGTCCTCGATGCCGCCCTCTTTGAGTGCCATGATCAGATAGCGGTCGAGCTTACCAACCACAGCCCCGCGGGTCGCGCCTAAGCGTCCGCTGCGACGCAGCACGTCTATGTCCGGTACGGTAAAGACGATGCCTTGGTCTTTCCGGTCCTCTTTCAGCCCTGCGGCGATCTCTGAGAGGCTCTCACCCCGCTCAACCCGCTCATGGGCGCGGCGGACCAGGAACTCCAAGCCACCTGAGGTGGTCCAAGAATCCACGATTGCCATGCGGGAAGCCTCGGCTCCCTCGTGCACCAGCTGCTCCTCCGCAGCCCGGGCGCTCCGATAGGTTCCGGAGAGCCGTGAGCTGATCGTAAGGCATAGGATGTCAGATCCGGCCTCCAAAAGCTTTGAGAAGCGCTCCGCAAAGACGTTTTGGTAGACCGCTTCGGTCCCGAGGATACGGGCATTGCGGAACAGGGTATCGTAGTCCCCGTTCTCCCCCTCATAGTTCTCGGCGAGCCGAACCCCATCGACCAGGTAGTGCATCGGTATCAACGTAACGCCGAGCTCATCTGCCACTTTTCTGCTCAGTGGAGCTGTAGTGTCACAGAGAATCGCAATGGGACGTCTATCTGATGTCCCCTGCGTAGCTTGTGCGTCAGCATTCACCTCAGCAGGCGTGTTTTCCCGTCTCGTAGTTGCATCGGGCGATGCATTCTTCTCTCCCATTATTGTCTGTTCCTCCCGATAGCGCGAAACTTATCGTGACGCTGCTCTATCAATTGATCAGAATCCATTGATTCCAGATCGCTCAGTTCTCTTTCAATGCGCGCTCTGAAGGTATCGGCGAACTCCGGGGTGCCTAACCCCGTCGCATCGATCACCCCATCCACGATGCCTATATGCTGCAGGAAGTCTGCCGTAATGCCCAAGGCTTCCGCCGCCTCATCCGCACGCTTCGGGGTCTTCCACAGGATCGAGGAGCAACCCTCTGGGCTGACCACCGAATACACCGCGTCGGAAAGCATCAAAACCTTGTTCGTCACGGCGAGGCCCAAAGCACCGCCGGAACCGCCTTCGCCCATAATGACGGAGAGCTCAGGGGTCTTAAGGTCGCCCATTGCGACCAGGTTATCCGCGATTGCGGCACCTTGGCCGCGCTCCTCTGCCTCCATACCGGGGTAGGCGCCCGAAGTATCGATCAGGTAGACGACCGGACGGTGAAACTTCTCCGCCTGCTTCATAAGCCGCAGCGCTTTACGGTAGCCCTCAGGCTCAGGGGATCCATAGTTGCGCTCGAGGCGCTCACGGATACCGCGCCCACGGTCAGTGCAGATGACCTCCACCGGTTTGCCCTCCAGAAGGCCGATGCCGCCGACGATTGCCGGATCATCACCGAACTCACGGTCACCGTGCAGCTCAAAGAAGCCTTGGAAAACCTGCTCCACGATCGTGGGGATCGAAGGTCGGTCATTGGCGCGGACTCGCTTCACCTTATCGTAGGCAGAGGCGCCCTCTTTGAGCGGTGCCTGCAGGTGGCGCGGAGCCGGCCAACGTGGCTCATCCGGGAAGGCCGCCGAGCACTTCGGTGCCTCCTTGTCGGAGTCCAGGGCCTCTCCATCATGCAGGTACAGGAGATAACCGAGGGTCAGGGGAAGGTCTTTGCGTTCGATGATCGCATCGACAAAGCCGTGCTTCAGCTGAAACTCAGAGCGCTGGAACCCCTGCGGCAGGCGCTTGTGCGTGGTCTGCTCGACGATGCGCGGTCCCGCAAAGGCCACCAGGGCATTGGGCTCTGCCAATGTGATGTCTGCTTCCATCGCGAAACTTGCAGTGACGCCGCCGGAGGTAGGATCGGTCAAAACTGCGATGTAGAGCAGGCCGGCTCCACTGTGCTCACGCACTGCATCGGAGACCTTTGCCATCTGCATGAGGGAGGTCAGGCCTTCCTGCATGCGGGCACCGCCGGAGACGGTGAAGCCGACAACCGGAAGCTTCTCCTTCGTCGCGCGCTCAAAGCAGCGGGTGATCTTCTCACCGACAACCGCTCCCATCGACCCCATCATAAAGTCGCCGTTCATAACAAAGAGGGCACAACGCTCCCCGACGATCGTCGCCTCACCAGTGACGACGCCTTCGCGCTCCCCTCCGGAACGCTCCCGGGCAGCTTTAAGCTTCTCGGGATAATCGGGGAAGTGGAGGATATCCTCCGTGGTGAAATCCGCATCCCACTCTTTGAGACTTCCCTGGTCGATTGTGATCCCGATGCGCCGACGCGCTCCGATACGCATATGCTGTCCGCAGCGGGGACACACATCCAGGTTCTCAGAGAGCTTCTGGGCGTCGATCGCATGCCGGCAATGGGGGCAGCGCACCAGCATGGTGCGCTGAGGCATATCGACCGGAACCTCAGTTATCGGACCTTCCAGTTCGTTGGTACTATTTGGCCGCTCACGCATAGAGATGCTCCATCAGATTCGTATGGTAGTTCCCAGACAAAAACTCTTCATTCGAGAGGATATCGAGCTGCAGATCCGCGTTGCAGTCGACGCCGTCAATCACGAGCTCACCCAATGCGGAGCGCATCTTTCTGATGGCTTCGGCACGGGTGGGACTGTAGACAACGAGCTTCCCCAACAGGGAATCGTAGTAGGGTGGCACGATAGAGCCGACATACAGAGCGGAATCGAAGCGGACCCAAGGGCCATTCGGGACGTGCAGCATCGTGATTTCGCCGCACGAAGGCATAAAGTCTGCAGTCTCCGCATTGATACGGCACTCAATCGCATGGCCGCTGATGTGGATATCTTCCTGCTTCCATGTGTCCAGCTTGACGCCGGAGGCGACTCTCATCTGCCACTTCACCAGATCGATACCCATCACAAACTCCGTGATCGGATGCTCAACCTGCAGCCGCGTGTTCATCTCCATGAACCAGAACTCTCCGCTGTCAGAGAAGAGGAACTCGATGGTGCCGAGTCCGGAGTAGCCAGTCTCCTTAGCCAGATTGCGCGCACACTCATACATGTGCTCACGGATCTCTGGAGTCAGCACCGGGCAAGGGCTCGGGCTCTCTTCCAGGAGCTTCTGGTTTCTGCGCTGTACCGAGCACTCGCGCTCGCCCAGCGAAAAGACGTTGCCATAGTTGTCGGCTAAGATCTGTACCTCAATATGGTGCGCTGGCGAGATGAACTTCTCCATGTAGCATTCACCGTCACCGAAGGCAGACTGGGCTTCCGCCCTCGCCTGCTCAAAGGCATCCGGGGCATCTTCGGGCTTCATAACCTTACGGATACCGCGACCACCGCCGCCGGCGCGGGCTTTAATCAGAACCGGACAGCTGATGCGCTTCGCCTCCTGTTCGGCTTCCTCAGGCGACTTCAGCAGCTCACACCCTGGAACAATCGGCACGCCAACCTTCTTTGCGGTCTTGCGGGCCTCATCCTTGTCGCCCATGAGTTCCATCACCTCAGGGCTCGGGCCAATGAAGACCAGCCCGTGCTCTTGGCATTCGCGGGCAAACTCTGCGTTCTCTGAGAGGAATCCGTAGCCCGGATGGATCGCAGAGGCACCCGCTTCAAGGGCAACAGTGATCAGGGCATTCATATTGAGGTAGCTGTCCTGAGGTCTCGGGCCTCCGATGCAGTACGCCTCATCCGCAAGGGCCACATGGAGCGCCTCGGCGTCCGCTGTTGAGTAGACGGCGACTGTCTTGACCCCCATCTCCTTGCAGGCTCTGATGATACGGACCGCGACTTCACCACGATTAGCAATCAATATCTTCTGGAACATGAGCGTTAGACCTGTTTCTTCGGTACCAAGGCAAAAGACATATCAGCGGTGCAGCACACGTTGTCACCCACGCGCGCTTCCCCATGGGCAAAATGGAAGATCCCGTGGGAACGGGTCAGGGTGCAGTCGAGCGTCACCGTGTCACCGGGACGGATCGGGTGCTTAAATCTCACCGTATCTAGCCCGGCATACATCGGGATCGAATCGTGTGCGTGGGGGTCATCCGCGAGTAGGACGCAGCAGTTCTGCGCGAGCATCTCGCACTGGATGACGCCGGGGACAATCGGGTTGCCCGGAAAATGTCCCTGGACAAAGAACTCTTCACCGGTGATCGTGACATGACCGATTGCGTGATCCCCTTCGACCGTCGCATCATCGAGCAAAAGCATCGGCGGACGGTGGGGGAGGATTGTCTCAAGCTCCTTTTTGTTCATCGCAACCATTCCCCCTAGTACAGCTTCATCAGAACGGCGCCGTACTCAACGAGCTCGCCGTCTGAGACGCAGATATCGACAACTTCGCCGTCTGCTTGAGCGGTGACTTCCTTCATCTCTTTCATCGCTTCGATAACGCAGAGGACGTCGCCCTTTTTGACCTTGTCGCCTACCTGTACAAAGGGCTTAGCTCCCGGAGAGGGTGCAGCATAGAAAATGCCGACCATCGGGGCTTTCACCGAGATGACCTTGGTCATATCAAGCGGCGCTTCGCCGTCTCCCGTGTCCGGAGACGCATCAGAGGTCGCAGGGGCAGCCGGAGCTGCGGTTGCAGCCTGCGGAGCAGCGCTTGCCGGCGCTGCAGCAGCAACAGGCTGTGTCGATACAGGTACAGCAGGCGCTACGGGAGCGGGAAATGCTCCGGGCCCCTCCAACTCGATGGAGGCATCCCCTTCTTCGATGCGGACACGCGCAACGCCACGCTGCTGCATCATAGCCGCAATCTTATCGAGTCTATCGATTGAGGTATCCATCTATTAATCCTCCTCGTAGCGTTTCAGCGCTATGACTGCATTGTGGCCGCCGAATCCAAGGGTATTGGAGAGCGCCCAGCGTCCGTCGAAGCTCGCTGACTGTCCTGGCGTATAGTCAAGATCGCATGCTGGATCAGAATCTTTGAGGCCCATGGTCGGCGGGATCACACTGTCCCTCAGCGCGCAGGCGCAAGCTATAGCCTCCAGCGCGCCGGTGGCGCCGAGCATGTGGCCAGTCATCGACTTAGTCGAGGAAACGTGTGCCGCATGCGCTGCCTCATCCCCAAGTGCCTGTTTGATGCCCTTGGTCTCAGAGGAATCGTTGAGCTTCGTCGAAGTGCCGTGGGCATTGATGTAGAGGCCCTCTTTCGGATCCAAGCCAGCTTCTTCAACCGCGAGTTTGATTGCGCGGGTGATACCGGCGGCATCCGGGTCGGGGCTTGTGATGTGATACGCATCTGCGGTATTTCCGTAGCCGGCGATCTCCGCCACGATGTGCGCGCCGCGCTTGCGAGCGTGCTCGAGTTCCTCAAGGACCAGAATGCAGGCGCCTTCGCCCATAACAAACCCGTTGCGGTTCTTATCGAATGGACGGCAGGCCGTAGTCGGATCGGGGTTGGTCGTGAGCGCACGGCAATTCGTGAAGCCCGCGATTGACACCGGAACAACAGCGGCTTCCGTGCCACCCGCGAGGATTGCGTCAGCATAGCCACCCCCGATTGCGCGGAAAGCTTCACCGATCGCATTGGTACTCGTTGCACAGGCCGTAACGACCGGAAGCGTCGGGCCCTTTGCCTTGTGGCGGATGGAAACCTGGCCGGCTGCCATGTTCGCGATCATCATCGACACAAAGAACGGGGAAATCTTGCGGGGGCCATCCTCAATCAAGCGCTTCATCTGCTGCTCGGTCGTGCCGATGCCGCCGACACCGGAGCCTACATAGACGCCCAAGCGTTCAGGCTCGATCGCGCCCGGCGCTGAGAGTCCAGAATCCTTCATTGCCTCATCAGAGGCGACCATCGCGAACTGTACATTGCGATCGTTGTGGTTTGCTTCCACACGGCCTAGTGCGGCAACCGGATCAAATCCTTTGACCTCTGCCGCGACCTTCACGCGGAAATCAGTCGTGTCAAACGATTTGATCTCGCCGATACCGACCTTTCCTGCCACCAGCGACTTCCATGTTTCGGGAGCCGTAAGACCTACAGGGGTGATTGCCCCCATACCGGTGATGACTACCCTGCGCTTCATCCTGTATATCCCCTCCAAAACCTGAATAGTTTGGCTGTTTGCACGAGTGCTGCTACATGCTCAGTCCACCGTCTACGCGGATGACTTCGCCGGTGATATAGCTGGCGGCATCCGATACGAGGAACGCCACAACGTCTCCCACCTCGTCGACGCTTCCCAGTCTGTTCATGGGAATCTGAGCCTGGTACGCTTTGACGGTCTTCTCGGGCAGCTTGTCCGTCATATCCGTCTTAATGAAGCCCGGAGCGACCGTATTGACCGTCACGCCGCGGCGGCCCAACTCTTTAGCCACCGCTTTGGTCAAGCCGATCAAACCGGCTTTTGAAGCAGCATAATTAGCCTGTCCGGCATTGCCGGAGAGTCCGACTACGGAGCTGATCGAGATGATGCGGCCACCGCGCAGGCGGACAAAGTTCCTACTCAGCGCTCGGATCATATTGAAGGCACCTTTGAGGTTCACGTCGATAACCGCGTCAAAGTCCTCGTCCTTCATGCGTGCCAAGAGGCCATCACGGTTGATACCTGCATCGTTAACGAGGGCCCAGACCGGACCGAAATCGGCGATGATTGCTTTGACGGTGTCGTTGACCTGAGCGGAATCCGCGACGTCACACTGATAGGCCTTCGCGGCAGCGCCGAGCTTACTGAGTTCCTGCACACAGTCTGCCGCAGCTTCTCTATTGCCGGCATAGATGATCGCGATATCAAAACCCTCACGGGCAAGTGAGCGCGCACAGGCTCTGCCGATACCGCGGGAGCCACCGGTCACGAGCGCGACACGCCTTGAGGCGTCCCGCTCAAGGGTCCCTGTTGCCTGATCTGCCACTAGTCGTCCCCCCTCAGCGCTGCCACAACCTGATCCAGTTGCTCCACAGTCTCCACGTTGTAAGTCGCGACATCCTTGAGTGTCCGCTTTACGAGCCCCGTTAAGGTGTGCCCCGGACCGACCTCGATAAAGGTATCGATGCCGGCGTCACGGATCGCATGGAGCTCACCGGTCCACTTCACGGGGTGGGAAACCTGGTTGGCCACGGTGTGAGCGATAACCTCAGGATCGGTGTCATAGCTCTCGCCGGTGTAGTTGGCGTAGGTCTCGATCTTGGGGCTGTGCGGGGCATGGTCTTTCAGGTATGCCTTGAGCCCGGCCGTTGCCTCACTCATATAGGGGCTGTGGAAAGCGCCGGAGACCCTCAGCGGAAGGCTTCTGCCCCCAGCTTCCTTCACGAGCTGATCGAGCTTCTTGCAGGCCTTAGCTGACCCCGCCACAACAGTCTGCTGGGGGCTGTTGTAGTTGACCGGCCACGCCTCATCGCCTGCCTCACAGGCAAGCTCCTCGACCTGCTGAGCATTGAGCTTAAGCACCGCGCGCATCGCGCCGGGATGCTCCTCTGAGCACTGCTGCATCAGGCGGGCACGCTCCATAACAAAGGAGACGCCCTCCTCAAGCGTGAAGATGCCGGAGAAAGTATCCGCAGCGATCTCACCTAGGGAGTGTCCTGCGACGGTCTCAGGGACAATCCCTCTCTCCTGCACCGCATAGGCGCAGGCAAGATCGGTCGTGAAGACGCAGGGCTGCGTGTTGATCGTCTGCTTGAGCTCTTCGGCCGTCCCCTCGAAACACTGGTGGATCGTACCGGGGCGCACTGCCTCTACCTTGTCAAACAAGTCATGCGCCGCCGTGCTCAAGTCATAGAGCGCTTTGCCCATGCCCGGCTTCTGGGATCCCTGCCCCGCAAACAGAAATGCTATGCGAGCCATCTGGAAGCCCCCTTCAGGCAGGCTTCAGCGCCGTTCATCAGATCATCGACGATCTCCTGTGCGGTCTGCTCCTTCTTCACCATGCCCGCAACCTCACCTGCCATGAAGCTGCCGTCCTGGTAGTTGCCGTCCACCGCGGCTTTGCGCAGAGATCCTGCGCCCATCCGGGCTAGCTCTTCCGGCTTCGCGCCCTCTCTCTCCGCCTTCAGGAAGCGCTGGGAGAACGGGGTCTTGAGACAGCGGACTGCGCCGTTCATTGAGCGGCCCGTGACGATCGTCGAGAGGTCGTTGGCCTTGAGGATACGTTTCTTGTACTCCTTAGAGACACTGCACTCTTTGGCGACGAGGAAGCGTGTGCCGACCTGGACGCCTACGGCGCCGAGCATCAAGGCGGCGGCAACCTGTCTGCCATCCGCGATACCGCCAGCGGCGATGACCGGAATCTTCAGGGCGTCAACGACCTGCGGCACCAGCACTATCGTCGAGACATCGCCGATGTGACCGCCGGACTCGCCACCTTCCGCCACAACCGCGCAGGCCCCTACCTGCTGCAGGAGCCGCGCAAGTGCGACGGAGGAGACAACCGGGATCACCTTGATATCCGCGGCTTCCCAGTCCTTCATGTACTTTGCCGGATTGCCGGCTCCGGTGACGACCACCGGAACCTTCTCCTCGACGACGACCTTTGCCACCCCATCGGCAAACGGGCTCTGAAGCATAATGTTGACGCCGAACGGCTTGTCGGTCTGCCGCTTGCACTCACGGATTTGTCCCCGCAGCCAGTCCGCATTCGCGTTCATTGCGGAGATAATGCCGAGGCCACCCGCATTCGATACCGCGCTGGCAAGCCCCGCGTCAGCGATCCATGCCATTCCGCCTTGAAAAATGGGTTTTTCTATCCCTAGAAGGTCACACAGAGGAGTTTTGATCATAGTCGCGCAATCCTTAAGCTTTTCCCGTCCTAAAACTACTGAGGCTTAGTCCTTGTTCTTCAGCTGTTCGTCTACGAGGTCGACGAACTCCTGAACGGTCTGAGGATTAGCCTCAGGGTCGATCTCGATGCCGAACTCGTCCTCGCACGCCATAACTGCCTCAACGGTTGACATGGAGTCCAGGCCAACCTCAGAGAGCTTGGTGTCCGGCTTAAGGTCGACGTTGTCGAGGCCCTCCTGATCCTTCAGGATGCTGACGATGCGATCGAATGTTGATTCTTCTGCCATGGTTTGTTCTCCTTTAGACGGCGCCCTACCCTTCCTGGGCGCGATTTACCTACTATCACTTGACACCGGAGGCCTCTAGCTTGTCTTCCAGCGGATAAGTGTCGAACCGATATCGAGCCCGGCCCCGAAACCGACGAGCACGATGAGCTCCCCTGCCTTGAGCTTTCCGGCTCGATTGAGTTGATCAAGTGCATACGGAATACAGGCGCTTGAGATGTTCCCGGTTTCGGCAATCGTATGGGCAATCTTCTCATTGGGGATGGAGAGCTTCTTTGCGATTGCGTCGAGAATCCGCTCATTGGCCTGATGGAAAATAAAGTGGTCGATCTGATCTAAAGGGATGCCAGTTTCCTGTTCCATGCACTGAAGCTCACGCGCCACGTGGCTGACCGCAAAATGGAAGACGGAGGGCCCCTTCATAGAGAGCACGCTGGGTCGGGCATCCACACGGCCCTGATCAAAAGGGCAGTTGCCTGCCACACCCGGAACCTCCAGGGCGGCGACATTGGGATCACACGTGAGACGTGTCCACAGGGGGCTTTCCCCTTGTGCCTGCGCGACAACGGCGCCCGCACCGTCTCCGAAAAGTACGCAGGTGGAGCGGTCGGTCCAGTCCATGATCCGCGCCATCTTCTCCGCAGAGACGATCAACGCACGCTTGGCACGTCCCCGCGCAAAGTAACCGTCGGCGACATCGAGCGCATATACAAAGCCTGAGCAGGCTGCACTGACATCGAAGGCGGGGCCGTGGGCGCCTAAGCGCTCGGCGATTGCGCAAGCCTCCGCCGGCATCAGATGGTCGGCAGAGGTAGTTGAACACACGATCAGGTCGATTGTGTCGATCGTGACCCCGACAGATTCCAAAGCGCGCTTGCACGCCGCCTCCGCGAGCTCATCGAGGGTCTCGGTAGCCGCTACGTGCCGCGTGACAATACCGGTGCGCGTACGGATCCATTCATCGGAGGTATCCAAGAAGGTGGAAAGCTCATCGTTTGATACGACGCGTTGGGGAAGTGCGGAGCCTGTTCCTATAATCGTATAACTCACGCTACCGCTTCCCCTCGTATTTGGAGGTCTTCAGGCGCTCTTCCTCTGCCTGCTGAACCGTGGTGTAGAAGTGCTCGAGGCGTGCTATACCCTTGAGCAGCATTGTACGCTCGTCAGGCGTTAATCCCCGCGAGACTTCCTCTTCCATCCGCCGATTGAATATTGCGTGCAGACGAAAGACGCGCTCACCTGCCCGCGTCAGGACGATATTGATGCGCCGGGCATCCTCTCTGTTTCTCTGTTTTGCCAGATAGCCCTTACGCACGAGACGGTTGACTGCCGCAGTAGCGCTCGGCGCAGTCACGTGCAAGCAATCAGCGAGCTGTGAGACACTCATCTCCCCTTTGTCGTGGAGCACGGTGTGGCCCACGATTTCGATCGTGTTCAGCTCACTTACCGTGAGGTCGATGCCATGCGACTTACGCACAATGTCTTCGAGGCTGTCGATTACGTCATAGGTACGGGAGAGCAGGCGGGATATCTCGGCGATAAAAGCCGCCTCGTCGCTTACGTCGACATGCTTTTCCTCAGTCGAGTCAGCGCTCTCAGGAATGCTTGCCGGCATAACCACCTGTGCATGTCTCCCGATGCTCTTGCTCATTTAAGCCTCACCTGACACGCGTGAGTCATCCAAAGAAGTGCTCACTCATCTTCTTGAATTTTCGTTTATTTAGTCTAACTAAATAATCTCTGGGGGCAATACTTGCACCGCACACGATATATTGCTTCCTCGGTATTTACACAGACGCTCCACATTCAAACGTATGGTAAATATTTTATGCGCTACTCCGCAGCGATCCTTGCTCGGGCAGCAGCGCCAGATAGGTACCGTCGCCTCGCTGTATCCGCGCTTTTCCCCATCCATCGACCCCTAAAAACTGACCGGTTTCAGCTACCTTATTGTCGGGAGTGTACACCCTCACTTTCCGGTGTATCAGATAGAGATGCTCCTCATATATATTTTTGAGGGGCTCGAGGGGATCCACGCCTGCATCTACAGTAAGCGCATGCACCCACCGGTCACAGCCGGCCACAATTGCGCTGCGTACCCGCTCTGCCAGCTGATCAAATACCTCGAGATCAGATACATCTGCTGAGTGGGCCAAACAATCTTCGAGATAGCCGGTGGATAAGGGATGCGCCTGCCCGTCGTGCACCAGCTCAGGCCGAATGATCTCGTGGTCAGGATGGGTGAGGTTGATGCCGATACCGACGACGGCAAAATCCTGGCCATGCGCATCCTGCTTACGTTCCACGAGGATGCCCGCCAGTTTCTGCGGATCGGCACCTTCAGGCACGATCACCAGATCGTTGGGCCACTTAAGCGCTAAGTTCTGTGCTGAAAGACACCCAAGCTCTTGCAGCACGAACGTCCCGGCCACTAAAGGCAGCACACTCCAGTAGGTTGGGGAAACCTGCGGGCGCAGCAGGACCGAGAGGTAGAGGCCGCCTGCGGGAGAGACCCAGGTGTGGCCACGCCGTCCTCTGCCCCGTCGCTGTCGGTGTGCGGCGACAGCGGCGCCGTGGGGAGCACCACGGCGGCCAAGCTCTGCCACATCGTCGTTTGTGGAATCTGTTACCTCGACAACTTTGAGCAGTTCTGACATAGCTCACCTCTATGCTAGCATGCGGACATTGCGTGTGACAGAGCGCTTCTAAAGCTGAAGTAACAACTCTGGGAACTCTCTGCGCTTCTACCGATGAGTAGTCTAGTGTGTAAGTTTATAGCAACAAAGAGGCGAGCGTTGCGCTCGATACTGTTGCCCAACCAATACGGGAAGGAACTATGAGTACGTTTCTTAATGACAGCCCTGTCTTCGGCCCGGTCCACAGCCGCCGTTTAGGCATCTCACTCGGATTGAACCTGATGCCCTCAACAGGGAAAATCTGCACCTTTGACTGCATCTACTGCGAAAACGGGTTTAACGAGTCGCGCAAAACGGACGACACCTATGTTGACCTCAATGAATTTAGACAGGCCTTGGAGCAGAAACTCAAAGACCTCAAAGGTCAGAACATCACTCCGGATGTCCTGACCTTTGCCGGCAACGGGGAACCGACTGAAAGCCCCATCTTTCCTGAGGCGGTCGATGCCGCAATCAAGCTCAGAGATGCGTATGCCCCCTCAGCTAAGATAGCGGTGCTCTCCAACGGTACCTGCGCCGGAAGGCCTGAGGTGCACAGAGCATTGCTGAAGGTGGACGACAATATCCTGAAGCTCGACACCGTCGATCCCCAATACATCAGGATGCTCGACCGCCCACAGGTGGCCTACGATATCCATCATCAGATCCAGACCTTTGCTTCCTTTAATGGACATGCAATCATCCAGACGATCTTCCTGCGGGGTACCTACAACGGACGGAACTTCGATAACACCTCCCAAAGATTCGTTCGGCCCTGGCTTGAGGCCCTCAAAGAGATCAAACCTTCCGGGGTCACGGTCTACACCATTGCGCGTGACACGCCGGCACCCAGTTTGGAAAAGGCACCTAAAGATGTACTCGAAAAGATTGCGAAACAGGTTAACGACTCAGGTATCGCCTGCAGCGTTTCATACTAGTGAGAATAGCGAGGACGTGTTCCCCGCTATTTTTATGTCCTGCCTGGCGGTGGGGTCACAGCGCCAAGGCTCTCCCTGCAGTAAGGCTGGCCTGAAAATCCATACTGTGATAGAGGTCTCACCCTTTGCTATAGCCTCAAGCTATATCTAGACATAGCATATAGATAGTATCTTTAAACTTAGGTTCGTGTCACACTTTGGAGTCGAACAAACCCACAGCGAAAGGGCACGACCTCATGAAACTCCAAGAGCCATCTCATACTTTTGATACTGTCGGCGGCTTTCCGCGTCCCCAGCACCTGAAACAGGCACGGGCAGTTTTGCAGCAGAAAAGCTCAGCTGTAAGGGGCTCGTCGAGGTGGAGGATAAGTGGAGTACCGAACTTGTCAGCAAGGAAAAGAAAGTGGGCCTTCACACCGTCACTGACGGAGAATTCCGCCGTGCGATGTGGCACCTGAACTTCCTTGAGGCACTCGAGGGTGTCGAACGCATCGACACGAAGAACTGGCCTGTCGAGTTCAAGGGAGCTAAAGCCTAAGGGACCCAGTTCACCTTCACTGGCAAGGTCGACTTCGGACCATCCCTTCCCCGGTGCCTTCCCGCACTTGCAAACAATTGCGGATGGCTACCCCACAAAACGAACGATCCCCTCACCTACAATGCTGCACCTGATCCCCCGCGCACGCAGCAAGGCAACCTACGAGCCGATTGAGCGCTACCAATCCGAAGCGAATCTCCTGCACGATATCGCCCCCGCTCATCGACACGCGAAAGCCTTCTATGACTTCGGATACTGCTGTCTGCAATCTGATGACACCACCTGGAGGAGAGCTCTGCGACAAGCAGAAACGCACAGCCTACCAAACCACCGGCATCGATCTCGACGCTCTGAAAGCAAGCTGTGTCAATCTGATCGACGCTGCGCTTGAGGCAACGCTAAAGGACATGACAATCGCGACACATGTGTGTCGCAGCAACTTCCGCAGCACCTGGTTCAGCTCCGGCGGCTACGACCCGGTCGCACCCTATCTCTTCCAGCTGAACTATGACGGATTCTTCTTAGAATACGATACCGACCGTGCCGGAGGGGATTCACACTGGCAGAGGCTACCGAGCATCACCACACCGTCGTCCTCGGCCTCATAACCTCTAAAGACGGGAAGTTGGAGGACGAGAATACAGTGATCGAGTGGATCCATGAGGTGGAGCAGCACCTGCCCTTAGAGCAGCTGCACCTTCCCACCCAATGTAGTTTCTCCTCTACCGAGGAGGGCCATGTTCTCGCCGAAGAAGATCAGTGGAACAAACTCGCTTTGGTCCGCCGTATCGCAGAGAAGGTTTGAGATACCCAACGTCCGCACTATCATTTAGGAGACAGACAGCAAAGACCGAGCACGCATGCACGTACCCAGCCCTTTCTGATATAGGTATATTACTCTCAGCTAGTCCTCAAAGTAAGCGAGCGCATTGAGTCCCGCAGCAATGCGGTGTGCAAGCCTGCCGTATCCGGCACAGGAGTAGTGCAGCCCATCCGGCATGTAGCGCTTCTGCTGCTCAGGAATCAGAGGCGAGATGCCGCTGGTGCGGAAGAGGTCAATGGTCGGCACTGTATAGTGTGCGCAGACTTCGAGCACAGCGTCAGCATAAGCTTCCTCGTACTCCCCTACCTCATTCTTCTGGTAGAAGGGAGGGAGTCCCTTGCGGACAATACCACCTGATTTGCACGGGGTCAGAAATACAACCTGCGCTTCGGGGTAACGTCCGACGATGCCGGTCACCAATGTATTCACCGCCCCGTAGAAGGTATGCGGATCCTCAGATCCCATCTTGCCCAGCGGGACCGCACGCTCAAAGTCGTTGACACCACCGAAGACGACGATCACATCACCGGAGAGGTCGATGCCCCTCTGCCAGCGCTCGACGAAACTATCCGTTCTGTCCGCCTTGATACCCATGCGGGAACCTTTGACGCCGAGGTTGGTAACCTCAGAGGCTTTCACAAGCGGCTTGATCTGCGTCGTCCAGGAGATCTGGTTGCCACCGGTGCCGATTCCGTTATCACCCCAAGTGGTTGAATCTCCAAAGCACGCGATTTTCTCTCCTTTAAGGCTCATGTCTATCACCCTTTTCATCTTGACTGTTTAGCTCTGTCATCGAGCCAGGCCACATCGTCTGCGAGGTGCGCGATACCAAGATGGTGCTCACCGGGGCAGATCTCCCAGCTGACATTGGCCTCAGCGCCCTCGAGCTTGTAGAGTGAACGCACGATATCAAGCTGCTCCTCGACGTTCTTGAGGCCCCGCGGTCCGTTCAGATGGTCCTCACGACAACTCTGCACCATCAATGGGCGTGGCACGATGAGCCCTGCGATGTCGCCCACATCGAACGAGCGCCAGAGGTTCGGTACATAGTTGCAGGAACAGTTGCCGTTCAGGTGCAACAGTGAATCTTTTGCCCCGTAGAAATACCCGGAGATAAAGACCTTCTTGATGCGCTCGTCCAGTGCGGCAAAGTAGAGCGTCTGCATGCCACCACCGGAGAAACCGAAGCAGCCGAGTGTCTGCTCACTGATATCCCCACGGCTGAGCAGGTAGTCAACCAGGCGCATCAGATCCCAGCTCAAAAGGCCTAAGACACTTAAGCCCAGCGGTTCTGCCATGCTTGCCTGATTGAGACAGGTTCCTTGCAGGAATTCCCGCTCATCGTCTCCCTGTCCTCTGTAGTCACGGCGCTCTCCCCAACCGCGGGCTTCGGGGCAGACAACAAAGTAGCCCATCCGTGCAAGCCTTAAACCGTAGTCATAGTTGAAGATCCTGATGGCACTGTCAACCGCAGGCACGCCCATGATGCCTGCGACGGAGGCTGCGCCGGCGCCCTGATGGCCATTGGGGCAGATGAAGCACTCCATCTTCCCATCTGGAGCAGTGCGAGGATGCTTTGGTTGCAGCAGGTAAGCCGGCATCCAGACATCCTGTTCAACCTGCAGCAACACTTTGGTGCGCACGATTCCCCCGGAGAGTTCAGTGTGGCTGAGCTTCTTGACTTGGAGCGCTGCCTTTGTGAGCTTACGGGTGCCGAGAAGATCGGCGAGCTTGGTGCGGGCTGCTTGCTGCCAGTCCTCAAACTCCTGCTTGGTCGTCCCTGTGTAGGCATCTTGACGGGCTTGTTCCGCAAATCGCTTATGCGTGCTCGCTTCGTCCTCATAGTACTGTCCGATGTGCAGCGTGCGACCATTGTCGGAGAGAGACTCAGTCTCGGTTGCCTCCTCTGCGCCACCGAGCGGATCCCAGCCATCGTTGCCTGCCAACACCTGTTGGCGGGTATAGTGAGAAGCTTGCTCAGGGGTCAAGACCTTTGCGAAGCTCGCCCAGGAAGAGGTGTCGCTACCCGGTCCGGTCAGGTCATAACCTGCAAAGAGGCAGCACTCACGAGCGTGGGGCTTGTTCCAGTCGCACCATCCGTCGTCCCGGACATGGGGGCCAATCCAGCAGTTGATCAAGACCGTCTGGCCCCAGTCACGCCAGGGGCGCGCAAGGTAGACGGTCTTCGGCTCCACGCCCTCACCGGTAAAGGAGCAGCCGTGGAAGACAAAGCCATAGGGCTCCCCTTCCGGCGCTGAAGGTGCGGTCACGTAGCCGTTGACAGGCTCATGACGAGAGAGGGAACGGATCTCACAGCCGTCGAAGTAGGCGCAGGCCCCACCGAAGATAACGTCGACATCCCCCTCAATGAGGCAACACCGGTAGTACTGCCGGCCGACGATGCGCGCAGCGAACTCCTTCGGCCCAATGAAGCCGCCGGGCTTGACCTCCTTGGGAGGAAGCGGGCCGCAGAAGAGGGTATCTTGGTGCCCCATCAGCTGACAGTTCTCGACGACCAGCCGATCCCCATCGGCGTAGAGCGCCAAAGCCTGGCCCACGATCTTCCCCGGGCCTGCCTCATTCTCGATCGTCAGGTTGCGCAGGGTCACATTGTCTGCATCGACAAAGACCGTGAAGGTACGGAAGGTACCCCGCTTGCTGCCGTCGGGCATCTGATCGTTAGCCCCATAGGACATGGTGATCGTAACCTGGTTGGCTACCTCACCTTCAAGCGTCAGGTTCGGACGCTTGATCTCAACGCGCTCGTGATAGGTGCCGGGATTGAGATGGATGGTGGCCGGCTGGGTCTCATCGGGCGCCACCTCGATCAACGCATCGAGCGCTGCGTTGATCGTGTTATATGGGGCCTCACCGGCAGGAGATACTTCAAGGAAACTTGATGCTGCCATACTCAGTGCTCCTTAGGTTCTGTAATAAAAACCCGCGCCATCATCGATGACACGGGCTTGTATACGGTGCGCACTCACATCATTGAGCAGGAGTAATGCCTTCCTCTTGGTAACCAATGTTGTTGTGAGCGAAGCACTTCTCATACGGGATACCACTGAGCTGCTCGCAGAGCTTCCTGACGTCGGGCTTAACGTCCTCCATCAAGCCACCCTCACGGACACGCTTGACCTCGTCGGTGATAACGTCGCACTGCTTCTTGTCCAGATGAAGCTTGGCGCCCAGGATGCAGGCAAGGATGAAGAAGCCGGCGCAACCGATGAGCATGTAAGCGCAGATGGAGATAGGAACGCTGATCGGCTGGACAACGTCTGCAGCCTGGCTACCGGAGGTGGAAATGAATCCGGAAGCACCGATGACAGCAGCCCAGATGCTGGAGGCCAGTGCGGAAGCGATCTGAATGACGAAGTGGTTTGCAGAGCTGTAGATGCCCTCACGACGACGGAGCGTGATCAGCTCGTCAATATCAGGGACATAGTTCAAAGGCACATCAGGCAGATATTGGAAGCCGATGTAGAAGAACTTCCAGATTGCGAAGATGATTGGGTACGCGATCATTGCGACAGAGACATCGAAGCCACCAAAGACACGGCCGAAGCCGAAGAAGTTGAAGGCAATGATGCAGGCTGCAGCGCCAAGGGTAGAAACAGTCCACGGGGTATGGAAACCCTTTTTGGCCATCCATGCGACCCACACAGCAGTGAAGACGATTGCGACGATCTTGCCCGGCATCTCCATAACGGCCTCATAGGACTTTGCGATGCCGAGAACGTAGACGATAAAGAAGGACAGACAGGCAGACCAGCAGGCAGCAGCGATCTTCATGCTCAGGATAACGCTAAGAACCTGACGGAATGAATGGTTACGGAACGTGGAGAAGAGGTCGATGAAGAACTTCTTGATCGCCTGGCCAAGGTTGGTGATGGTCTCATCTGCAACCTCATCCGGCGTACGTTCCCAAGTGGAGCAGTAAACGATGATGCAGGAGACAACCATGATCGTTGCGTTGATGGTAGCGATAATGAAGTAGGAGATAGCGTTATCCTCACCGAACATACCAAAGCCGAAGCCGACGAGCAGTGCCATCACGAAACCGGAGACGTTACCGAAGATGTGCTTGTAACCGGTGAGCAGTGAGCGCTCTTTGTAGTCATCGGTCATTTCAATCGTCAGTGGTGCGAGGTTGCTTGCGACGAATGAGTAGGCGATGTTGTAGATGATGTAGAGCGTCAGATAGTATGGCACACCGAACGGCGTCACGACGAAGATGAACGGCTCTGCAACCATCATTGGAATAGCGATCAGGATCCAGAAACGTCTACGACCGAACTTACGCCCAACTTTTGTCGTATAGAAGTTATCTGCGATGAAGCCCATGACCGGCTGCAGAAAAGCGTTCAGATACAGCGCAACTGATGCGATGATTGCCGCCTCAGCAGCTGAAAGGCCGACCTGTGTAGACAGGAACATGACCATGTAGCTGTGTGTGAAGGTCAATGCACCCGAGTTGGCCATGCCACCAAAGCCAAAGCCTATTCGCGTCCAGTTAGTGATCTTCCTCTTCTTACCGATCTTACTCATATACCTAACTCGCTCCTCCCCAATCGGTTAAGCCCCGCATTCCCGAACATTTAATGAAACCGTTTTCTTCTCCTATTCAGAGCTTTTCTGTCTTTCACGCTGCACCGAATTTTAGAGTCCCAAACGTTGATGGAGAAAGCTTCTATCTATCGAATGGAGCGGTTGAAGAACCGATTTTATCTGCACTTTCATTTATAAGAACATCGCTTCGATGCGTCAACTGATCCCCTGATCCCTTCGTGTATCTTCCGGTAAACGGTTGATGGAATCAGTTTCAAAGGGGTCAGAAAGAGTTTTCCTGCTATTTTATGAAACCGATTTCATGTGATGGATTAAAGAGGGAGGCTCCGCGAGGAGGGGCCTCCCAGAGAGCTGAATGAACTCTAGCGTCTCATGATGTTGTCCACCTTCTCCGCCTGTACAGCGTCACCGATCTGGCCCGTCACTGAAACGTTGTGCAGCACCAGATCATGGACGTTCTGCACGATAAGCCCCTGTTTCGCCATCGGACCAACACCTGAGGCCATAGCGGGCTTTGACGGCTCGGCATCCGGATCGAAGGAGATATCGACATCCTCGAAGGTCAGGCTCGGAATCTTGCGCTCGGGCAGGCCGGTGATATAGGAAGCGGCAGCTTGGCAGTTGGTGGCCTTGATATCGCTGAAGGTTAAAGGCCCAAAGCCCGGGGTACGTTCATCGACTGGCAACGGCTTTCTGGACTGGACATAGTCAGTCTTTCCGTCCTTATCACAGAAGTAGAAGGCATTCACGACAAACGGGGTCAGTACATGGTCCATGCGGATATGTTTGAAGGTGATTCCCTCATTGATCGCTTTCTCACCACGGCCACGACGAGTCTTGATGCGCAACCCCCTATCGGTGCGCACAAACTCGCAGTCACGGACCATGACATCCTTGATACCGCCCGCGGCTTCGCTGCCGAGGACCACGGCTCCGTGCCCATCGTGCATCAGGCAGTGCGCGATCAGGATATCGTGCGTGGCAGGACGCAGCTGCTCGTCGATGCCGAGCTTGCCACTCTTAATTGCGATGCAGTCGTCTCCGACTGAGAACTCATCGCCCATGATCCGCACAAAGCTGCAGCTCTCCGGGTTGCACCCATCGGTGTTGTGAGAGTTCTTTGGACCGGAGATCTTGAGGCACAGGACGTCGATATGGTCTGACAGGATGGGGTGTAAGTTCCACGCCGGAGCATTCTGGACGTGAATGCCGACCAGTGCAACATGGGAACACTGGGACAGGAATACCATACGCGGACGGGCAATCTCCCTGCCCTCTTCCGGACGGTAGAGATTCTTGAAATCGTGCCACCAGTTATCGTCGCCGAAGTCAGTCTGGCCATCGATGGTTCCTTCGCCGTACAGGCTCACATTGTGCACCGAGAGCCCGGTGATCAGCGAGCAGTAGGTGTTGACTGAGACGCCTTCCCAGCGGCCTAGCGGATACAGATCGCTTCGGGTATAGCCCTTCCCGGCTTCACTGTGCAGCGTGCCCGGAATATAGGCAAGCGTCTTTCTGTCGATGCTGGCGAGTAGGTGTGCATCCTTCCGAAGCTCGATGTTGATGTCACTCACCAAGAACAGGGACTTCACCAGGTAGGTACCTGCAGGCACCAGCACACGGCCGCCCTTCGGGCATGCCATGATCGCCGCCTGAATATTGACCGTGTCATCGTGCTTTCCGTCACCCTTGGCGCCGCAGTCACGCACATTGATCGTAGCGGTCTCGTCCGGAGTCGTGACGCCGACCTCGACTGTTTCCCTATCGTGGGTGAACTTTACGACGTTGCGGATGCCCGGTGTCAAGTCTGAGATAAAGGTTTCAATGCGCTCGGTTGTGCCGGCCTTCTCACCATTGACCTCAATGTCCCAGGTGCTGTCCGTCTCAAAGAACCCGCCATCATTGAGTTCGATGACGGCGGCACGCGCATTCCTCCAGATAACACTTGCCTGCATGTTTCCTCCAAACAGAGAGCCGGCGTTCGCCTACAGCACGACTCCGTCTTTCCAAATGCTGATATCGCGGCTTCCTCGAAGTTCCGCAGAGGTCTTTTTACCGCTCGCTACCTCAAGTACCAGTTTGTAGAGCTCTTCCCCTGCTTGCTCAATAGAGAGCTTACCGTCAGCGACTACGCCGGCATTGAAGTCCATCCAGTTCGGCTTCTTCTTCATAAGCGCTGAGTTGGAATAGACCTTAAGCGTCGGCACCGGTGCCCCAAACGGGGTGCCGCAGCCGGTTGAGAACAGGACCAGGTGGCAGCCCGCCGCGCAGAGCGCGGTAGTGGAGACCATATCGTTACCGGGAGAGCAGAGCAGGTTTAGGCCCTTGGTGTGGACGATACCTGCATACGGGAGTACATCCACGATCGGAGCGGTGCCACCCTTCTGCACGCAGCCGCAGCTTTTATCCTCGAGCGTTGTGATGCCGCCCTGCTTGTTACCGGGACTCGGGTTGTCGCTCGTCTTTTCCCCGTGGCTGATAAAGTAGTCCTTGAAGCCGTTGATCATGCCGGCTGCTTCGTCGAACACCTTTTTGTTGATAGAGCGATTGAGCAGGAAGCTCTCGGCGCCGAACATCTCTGGGACTTCAGTTAAGACTGTAGATCCACCGCACTCGACCACCATGTCGCTCACATGGCCGATCACGGGGTTTGAGGTGATGCCAGACAGGCCGTCAGAGCCGCCGCATTTCATACCGATGACAAGCTCAGAGACTGGGATCGGCTCACGCTCGCATCTTCCGATGCGCTTTGCGAGCCCCGCGATGATCTTGCGCCCGCTCTCGAGCTCGTCGGTCACATCCTGGCAGGTTAAGAACTTCACCCGTTCAGGGTCGTAGTCCCTAAGCTCGTCAAGCACTGATTGGTGAGTGCAGCTCTCACAGCCGAGTGACAGGAACAATACGCCACCGGCATTGGGATGGCGAGAAAGGGAGACTAACAGCTTACGGGTAGTCTCAAGGTCGTTGCCGGTTTGCGAGCAACCAAAGGGATGCGTGAAGGCAAAGATCCCATCAACGGCGCCCCCCACCAGATCCTGGCAGCGTCTCGCCAGACTGAGCCCGATCTCGTTGACGCAGCCTACCGTCGGGATAATCCAGATCTCATTTCTGGTAGCCGTACGACCATCAGACCTACGGTAACCCATAAAGGTCTCTGGCTTCACCTTCGGTAGCTCAGGGAAACTCGGTTCATACGTGTAGTGCACTTCCCCGTCGAGGTTTGTCTTCATGTTGTGCGTGTGCACCCAGTAGCCAGGCTGGATGTCCTCTGTCGCATGTCCGATGACAACGCCGTATTTGATAACATCCTGGCCAGATTTTATGGGTACCAGCGCAATCTTGTGGCCCTGCGGTATATCCTGCTTAACCTGGACCGTCGTACCATCTAGTTGTACTGTCTCGCCCGCTCTCAAGGGCTTCAACGCTACGGCGACACTGTCCTGAGGTTTAATGCGCAGTAATGATTTCATGTGAAAACCTATTTCTGTAAGCACTGCGCGAAGGCTTGCTCCGTGCCGTTTGCTCTGATGAAGGAAAGATCCTTGGTGACTTGATCCTGAAGTCCGGCAATCGTGGTGAGATCCTCGCCCCAGAAGTCCTGGTTGCTGAGCACAGCTTTCACTAGATCCCCGTCGCTGTCGGCGTGATGCTCGGCATAGAACTTAAGGACTGCCGGATCATCCTGCGCTGTATAGCCGGTGCCATCTGCGCGTTCAAGCTCCAAGCCCCTGTCATCCAACCTCTTGTATCCGGTGGTGTAGAAGGCGATCACTGCTGCCAGGCTCATGGTCAGACACGTCGGGAGTCTCCCTTTCTGCTCAACATAATCCTTCAGGCTGACAAGATCACGGACACGCCATTTAGCGGTCGAATTCAGGCAGATGGAGAGCAGCTGGTGGTCGATATATGGATTGTCAAAGCGGTCCTCAACCTCAGAAGCGAACTTCTCCAGGTCATCTTTATCCAGATCTGCGGTGAGGATCGGGATGATCTCGTCGTGCAACACTGACTTCATGAACCCGCTCACGACCTCGTCGTGCATGCAGTCACGCACGATGTTGAAGCCGGCAAGCCAAGCGCCCGGGGCAAAGCCGGTGTGAGCGCCATTCAGGATACGGACTTTCCGTTTCTTGTACGGGGCCACATCGTCAGTTACAAACGCTCCTGGGATCTCTGCCTGGATGAAGGGCAATTTCTCCGCGAGTTTATCATCGCCCTGGATGCCCCACATCTGGAAGGGCTCCCGCACGCTGAGAAACGGATCCTCATAACCTAATTTTTCAGTGACTTGCTCAGCCTCTTTCGGATCACGGATGCGGCCCGGGACAATGGTGTCAACGAGCGTCGTGCAGAAGGTGCAGTCGTTCTCGAGCCAAAAGACGAATTCGTCCTCCCAACCCCAGTCAGCGCAGTAGCGCTTCACAATCTTCAAGAGCTCCGCTCCATTGTGATCAATCAGCTCGCAGGAGAGGATGATCACCGGCGCCTTATGGGTTGACCAGCGCACATGCAGCAGCTGTGCCAGCTTTGCCGGGAAACTCGCAGGCGGCTCATCGTCCGGTTTGCAGCTTGGATCATAGGCGATACCTGCCTCAGTGGTGTTGGAGACGACGATCTCCAGGTCATCTGATCTGACAACATCAAGGAGCTCTTCGTAATCCTCGTGACGGAATGGATAGAGGCTGCGGCTGCAGGAAGAGATGATCCTCGGCTCGTTGTAGGTCTTGCCGTCCAGCTTACCGCGCACCAGCACCGTGTACAGGCCCTGCTGCTTGTTGAGCTCGTCGGAGAAGCGCGGTGAGGATTTGATCGGCTGGATCATCACGATCTTGCCGTTCCAACCGCTCTTCTCATTGGCAAGATCAAAATAGCAATCTACAAAGGCGCGCAGAAAGTTGCCCTCACCGATCTGGAGTACCTTTTCAGGTGCATCCTGAGGAACAAGATATCCCCGATAACCCTGCCGCTTGAGTAACTCGTAGCTCAGATTTTCCATCGGTTATTTCTCCTCATCCAGCTTGAAGCCAAAGTAACGGACAGCGTTGTTGTAGGAGATGTCCTTGATGATCCTCTTGAGCGCCTCTTGGTCGTTTGGATACTTGCCGTCTTCAACCCACTCACCGAACAGGCTGCACAGGACACGGCGGAAGTACTCGTGGCGCGGATAGCTCAGGAAGCTTCTAGAGTCGGTGAGCATACCGATAAAGTTTCCGAGGACTGCCTCATTGGCGAGCGTCGTGATCTGGGCGCGCATACCCTGCTCGCAGTCATTGAACCACCAGGCGGAACCATTCTGAAGCTTGCCCGGGATCGGAGCCTCCTGGAAGCACTGGATCACGGTGTCGATCATCTCAGTGTCGTTCGGATCCAGACTGTAGAGGATCGTCTTAGGCAGCCCGCAGGTCCCATCAACGTCGTTCAGGAAGTCAGCCAGATCGGCCGCAGACTGACCGTTGCGGATGGAGTCATAGCCGGTGTCAGGGCCAAGCTGCTTGAGCATCGCGGTGTTATTGTCGCGCTTGCAGCCGAAGTGGATCTGCATTGCCCAATCAAGGCGGACGTATTCAGACGCTGCAAACTTCATGAATGCCGTCTTGTACTTGAGGATGTCACGCTCAGATACCTGCTTTCCGGCGCGACGGGCCTGGAAGATATTCTCCAGCTCCTCACCGGTTGCCGGCACGTCGACTACATAGTCGAGCGCATGGTCGGATGCTTTGCAACCCATCTCATTGAAGAAGTCAAAACGCTTTGAAAGGGCCTCCTTGAAGTCCTCAAAGGAATTGATCGGCATCTCTGCCACCTTTGAGAGCTTGCCGACATAGGCTCCGAAGCCCTTCTTCTCAATGCCCAGAGCCTTATCCGGACGCATTGCCGGGATCACCTGTACATCAAAGCTCTTGTCTGCCGCGATCTTCTTGTGCCACTCAAGGGAGTCGGCAGGATCATCGGTCGTGCAGATAAGGCGGACGTTGGAGCGACGGATGAGGTTTCTGCAGGAGAACTCCGGAGTTGCAAGCTTCTCATGAGCGAGGTCCCACACCTTCTCAGCGGTCTTGCCATTCAGGACGCCACTGTAGCCAAAGAAGCGCTTGAGCTCCAAGTGGCTCCACTCATAGACCGGGTTGCCGATGCAGCGCTCAAGGGTCTCAGCCCACTTCTGGAACTTCTCACGGGCAGGAGCGTCACCGGTGATATAGCGCTCGTCCACGCCGTTTGCGCGCATCAGGCGCCACTTATAGTGATCGCCACCCAGCCAGACCTCGGTGATCGAAGAGAACTGCTTGTCCTCAAAGATCTCCTTCGGTGAGATGTGGCAGTGGTAGTCAACGATCGGCATACCCTGTGCGTAATCGTGGAATAGTTGCTCGCCTGTCTTGGTCGAAAGAAGGAAATCCTTGTCGCTCAGAAACTCTTTCATCCCCACACGCTCCTTTTCTGTTGATGTTTCGTAGCTTTATGGAACCGTTTCCATTTGCTCTGTTTTGCACTTGCTTTGACCGATGAAAACTGACACATCAGTTCTGACACTTTGAACGTATATCAAGTACCTTGTTTTTTGCAAGATGTTTTCTTTAAAGAACCGAAATACTAGTGTCAGTGCTCTCTGAGGCACCCGAGTGTGGAGGCTCCGTATATGCAAACGGTTTCATATTCACATCTATTTCAAGGTTTCGACCACCTGAAGTTTCCGCACACCTCGCAGCGCTCTGTCCAGAATTCCACTGCATAGATTGCATCGTACAGTACAGCACACACTGCGATCGGACAGCCCTTACCGGGGCATGGATGCTGCACGCGGTCTTCGCTATCCCCTTGCCTACCGTGCTGAACAAGAGCTTCTGTATACCACCCTATAGACTTTGGGCACTATCGTTCAAGCGTATATGCCAAAGCTTGCTGGCGCCCAATGCATCTGCATATTCTAACCGCTCACATATTTGCACTTGCTTTTTTAAGTAGGACTCCCTAACAATGTGACCGTTACCAAATATTGGCTGAGGAGCAGTATGCCCGCAAGAAAGAAGACCACGATTTCCGATATCGCAATCGCAGCCGGCGTCTCTAAAACGACCGTGTCTCGCTACATCAACGGCAAACAGAACATGATCAGCGCAGCCGCTTGCAAACGCATCGAAAAGGCCATTCACCTCTCTAACTATCATCCCAGTGCGGTGGCACGCTCGCTCAAGACCCAGCGCTCCTACCTCATCGGTGTCGTTATCGCAAACATCACCACGCCGTTTGCGACCTCGCTTCTCCACGGTATCAGCATGGGCCTGCGCGATGCAGGCTATAACCCGATCTTCGCGGATGCAGAGGATTCACCCGAAACCGAGCTTAGGCTGACGGAATCACTGATGTCGCACCAGGTGGACGGCTTGATTGTCAACACCACCACCGAGGATAACCGCAACCTGATCGAGCTCTCAAATGCAGGCACCCCGATCGTACTGATCGACCGCTTTATCAGGGACCACAACTTTGATATAGTGCTCGCCCCGTACAGCAAGCCAACCATCGACCTTCTGATGCACGCACACGACGAGGGCTACCGACACATCGCGATGTTCACCCAGCCCTACGAAGAGAACTCACCACGAGAGACCAGACTCAACGCTTTTGTGCAGTGCGACAATGAGGCTTTCGGCGTGAAGAGGCCGATGGAGGATGTCTACATCGTGGACCCCTGGGATGCCAACAGTGCGGGTATCGCCCTCAAGAAGCTCATAGAGAAGCTCAGAGGGGACGACGGGAAACTGGAGACCTGCTGCATCCTCGCCACAAACACTGTAACGATGATCGCCACTTACAATGCAATCCGCGAGATGAACCTTACAATCCCCGACCCTATAGGCCTGTGCGGCCCCGATGACTGGGGCTGGGCCCGCCGTATGGGGTGGGACTGGTCCGCCACCTTTGGCAAGGGCATCTCAACCTACGAGACCGACCCAGAAGAGATGGGTAAAGAGGCTGCAAAGCTCGTCGTCAAACGTATCGCGGACCCCAATGGCCAAAAACAGCAGATCTATACCCCTACGACCTTGCGCCTCAGACAGTCCACAGATCTGAAGCACACTCTCCATTAGCGTTATGCCTTCATTCACTTTTGAACATAGCCTTCTCATCGCTAACCCCGCCGCCCACAGTGGCAAGGGCGCTGAAGCGCTTACCACTATAAGACAGTACTTCGATCAGCACACGGAGCTCACGCCTCCGCACATCGTACTTACGCAAGGCCCACATGAGGCTGAAAGACTTGTCGCGAAGGCCGCAAGGTATGACAGTGTGATCGCACTGGGCGGAGATGGAATCGTGCACGAGATCGTCGCAGGTTTGATGCAACTTCCACGTGATCACCGCCCTGCCTTAGGCTTAATCCCTATGGGTTCCGGCAATGATTTTGCGCGCTCTATCGGCATGTACATCAATAAGCCGATCAACGCCTTACAGCAACTCTATGCAAGTACGGTAAAACTGATTGACTTAGGGGAAGTGAAAACCGACTTCGGCGAGCACGCTTGCTTTATCGAAACGCTCTCCTTTGGCACCGATGCAGCGATTGGCCTGGACACGATTAAGCGTCGAGAAGAGCACACCTCAGCTAGAGGGGCCCACCTGTTTGCGACCTCAGGTCTGCGTCTCATCGCCACCGGCAGAAACGGTATCGTCTGCAATGTATCGATTGACCATCAGCCTCCCCATCGCTACCCCATCCTGATCTTCGCTGTGCAGAACGGTCCGACTTACGGAGGAGGATTCCGCATCTGCCCGAAGGCACACATCGACGACGGGAAGCTCGATACCTGCTTCAACGTGAAGTATGCTAACATTCCTCACTTCCTGCAGCTCTTCTGCTTCGCACGCTTCGGGGGCCATGCACGTTCCCACACCGTGCACTTGCAACGGCTTGAGCATCTTGAGGCGGATTTTCTGGGGATCAAGCCTCCTTGCCAAGTGGATGGGGAACCCTTGGTCGGCTCACGGTTCACGGTCGATGTGCTCCCCCATGAGCTTTCGATCCTCTCTCCCTCAGAACCTAAGCGGTACCGCTAGAGGTATAGGGAACCAACATCTATGCATCAGCTAGGGAAACGATGATTAATGCCCATGACGTGCCAGAGGGGGCCGACCACACGACTTTTCTGGGCCGGAATGTAGGAAAAGCAGGGAAGGATGCTCATCCAGCACGTGCAGGAGCCGCTATCCTTACATCCAT
>ERZ773013.264-NODE-264-length-33043-cov-4.839063_pt1 | contig 33043 bp, 28 predicted proteins | sample MGYA00511670_ERZ773013 | MGnify/ENA primary metagenome ERZ773013 (study PRJEB29015, sample SAMEA2738120) | human oral metagenome | biome: human oral; feature: human-associated habitat; material: saliva | place: China | collected 2257 ... | reverse complement strand
CAAACGCAGATAAAAGTAAAATCTGTAAAACGAAATTAGCATTTTTTTGATTAAATCCAGTATTTGGAGCTAAAATTTTAGTCTTATTCTTAGATTGAATTGTTGTTTTATTATTTTTCTCTTCAAAATTAATCTTTGGCTTAGAAAAATCATCTTTTACAGAAGGTTTTTTATTTTTTTCAGTTAAAATACCCACATTCTGCTTTTTATCATCAATTTTATTTTCATCTATAAGATTTAAGCTGTTATTTTCACTAACACTATCAATTTCTGGTTTAGCTAAATTCTCATCTTTTTCATTTTTCATAGTTAACTCTTCTAATTCCCCTAAGGCGTTATTAGTATTTTCAGGTTTGTCACTTTCATCTGTATTTTTAAGAGTTTCGATTGGCTTTTCGACACTATTTTCAGAGTTACTATCTAATTCTATTTTTTTATCATTAAACACCAAACCGCCAGTTTTTGGTAAGTAATCATTAAAATTACGCAAACTAAAATCATAGCCTTTTTTTATTTCTGAAGGCTTCAGTGTCTCGCCATTTTTGAGAATTTCCTCTTTCGAAACTGCCATTTTTTCTACTCCACCAGCCGGTTTTAAGTCTGTTGAATTCTTTTTATATCCAGCAATACACCTCTTTTCATCTGAACAGATGTAATCTTTCAATTCGCCATCAACATATAATCCTAAAATTGGCTGTTGACTAATTGTGTCCACATTTCGAAATTCATCTTTAAAATTCGCATCTGCACCTGTCGCATTTTGCGAAAAAGTAATATAACTCTGAGATTTAAAAATACCGTCTTTAAGATTTGCAATCTCAATCTGCTTTTGGGTATTTCTGATAGAAATTTCTTGAAATTTATAATCTTCGCCGCTATTAAAAATCTCTACAAATTCTCTTCCATTTGTGGCATAAACTCGTGAAATATAAATATTTTTTTGACTAGCAAAAGTGTTTTTCGAAAGGAAAAGTGCGAGAAAAATCGGTAAAAATCCAACGATTATTAAAAATCTACGCATTCTCCTCCTTTAAAAATCATTAAAAATATTTTAGCATAACCGAGATTTTTTTTCAAACCAAAATAAAATCACCCGCCTTTGGAGTGATTTTATAATTAGACTGCAAGTCGTTTTCGGCCTTTTAGTCGGCGTCGTTTCAAAACTTTAACTCCAGCCTTTGAAGACATCTTATTTCGAAAACCGTGAGTTTTCGCACGATGTCGTTTATGTGGTTGATGTGTTCTTTTTGGCATATCTATCCTATTTTACAATTTAATATTCAAAAAATCAAGTTTAATACTTTTCATAAGCGTTTTAATCTTTTATTTAAACTTGAATTTTTGTTAAATTCATTTTATAGTATACCATAGTTTTCCACAAAAGACAAGGACTTTTCCACAATTATTACAGTAGTAGTGTAAAACTGTGGAAAAGTTTTAATTCTTTTCAAAAATTATACCATATTTTTATTTCTTTGGTTTTTTGGGTTGTTGAAAACTCGAAAATATTATAGAATAGAACTATGAATGAGTTGTGGAAAAACATCTTAGCTGAGCTTGAAATGGACCCTAAAATCCAAGGTGCAAATTTTAAGACTTGGTTTGCTGATACTCAACTCTTATCTTTAGAAAACGATCATGCGGTTATTGGCGCTAAAAACTCTTTTATAACCAATACTATCAAGAAAAAATATCTTGAGCATATCAAAAAAGCCTTTCGAAATAACGGTAAGAATCCTGAAATTATCTCTTTTGAGGTTATTTCCACAAAAAAACGCAAAAAACAGACCGAAGAAATTCCGGCTCATTCTTCGAAAAAACCTTCTGTTGAAGATTTAATTAAAAAGAAGACTGAAAAAGCCAAACATTCCAGCGGTTTAAACAAAGATTTTACTTTTGATAATTTCATCGTTGGTGGATCAAACGATCTTGCATTTTTTGCTAGCCAAAATGTTGCCAAAAATCCTGGAACAAAATACAATCCACTTTATTTTTATGGTGAATCCGGATTAGGAAAAACCCACTTAATGCAGGCAATCGGTAACGAAATTGAAAAAACACACCCAGAATTGACTGTTCTTTATATTACAATTGAAAACTTCTATCGTGATTTTTTGGATAACGTGCGCTCAAAAAAGCAAGGTTATGCTGATAAATATCGCAATGTTGATGTTTTGATCGTTGATGATATCCAATTCATTTACGGAAAAGATAAAACTCAAGAAGAGTTTTTCCATACTTTTAATGAATTACATCGAGCGAATAAACAGATTATTCTCTCTAGCGATCGTGCACCTTCGAGTATTCCAACTTTAACTGATCGTCTAAAAAGCCGTTTCGAAAGTGGAATGACTGTTGATATTCAGCTGCCTGACTTTGAAACTCGTCAAAGTATCGTTGAAGCTCGAGCAGAACACGATAATGTCAAACTCGATCCTGAAGTGTCAGAGTTTATCGCCGAGAACTACCGCACGAATATTCGTGAAATTATTGGAGCGGTAACTCAGCTAATTGCAATGGCAGAGTTGCGAAACATTAAACCGAATCTTGAGCTTGCGCAGGGATTAATTCAAAACAGTCGACCGACTCGGCCAAATCATCTCAATTCAAAAAAGATAATTGATAAAACGGCAAAATACCTGGGTGTTTCTAAAGAAGATATCTTAAGCAAATCTCGTCAAAAAGATATTAATCATGCGCGCCAAGTTGCCTGTTATTTAATGAAGTATGAGTTAAAGATGAGTTTTCCGCAAATTGGCAAGGAATTCTCACGCGACCATTCGACCATCATGAATGGTGTTTCAAAAATTGAAAAAGGCATTAAATTGGATGCTGAAATTCGCTCCGAAATCGAGAGCCTACGTGATTTAATTTATGAATAGAGTCTAAATGGCTCTATTTTTATATCTGTTAATTTGACATTTTCTATTTTTAGTTTTATAAAAAGCGAACAGTTTCATTTGTTCGCTTTTGACTTTTTCTAATTATATTTTGTTTATATAAATATTAAGAGTACTTCTCTATTTGCGAAAATATATTTTTTATTTTATTGCTATGTTTGACAATATGCTGCTATTGTTTTAATAAAGTGTTGAAAGCTTGTGGAAAAATCAAAGATTTCGTTTGGAAAACCTGTAAAAATCTTGCAGAAAAAAATGGCAAAGTTTTACACAAGTTTATTGTGGATAATTTCCAATTTTCAAAATTGTGAAAAAGTACTAAATTTATGCACAATTTTTCAAAAAGTTTTACTTTGATTTTCCACACAAAAAATGGTATAATTTAAGTAGTGAATAAGTGGTTTTCCACAGTTTCCACAACACCTATTATTATAACTACTACTTTTTAAGAAAAAGGAATTTGAATTTTATGGAACTGACTGTTAATAAAGATGATTTAGCTAAAGCACTCAATAATGTTGAAGGAATTGCAAGTGCAAAAACAAGTATGCCTATTCTTGAGAATATTCTTTTACAAACAGATGGACCAAGGCTTTTAATTGCTGCTACAAATTTAGAGATTGCGATTTCACAAAAAATTAGTGCAAAAATTGAAAAAGTTGGTTCGATTATGGTTCCAGCAAGTTTAACAAAAAGTTTTATTAGTAGTCTTCCATCAAATAGTCAAGTTTCTTTTAAAGTTAGTGGCGATCATATTTTAATTGAAAGTGGAAATTATAAATCTAAAATTAATGGTTTTTCAGCTGAAGACTTCCCTGAGTTGCCGACAATCGATGAGCCAACCGCGCGATTTTTTATGAGTACGGATATTTTTAAAGAAGCAGTTGATCAAATCAATACGGTAAGTATGGATACTTCGCGGCCAATTTTGACTGGTGTATTTTTACATACTTTCGAAAATTATATTTATATGGCCGCAACGGACGGTTATCGATTGAGCGAGCGAAAGTTGTTTGAAACTGATCAAGAGTTTGAATCAATTGTTCCAAGTAGTGTTTTAGCAAAAGTTAAAAGTGTTATTCCAGAAAAGCTTGATGAAATTGAAATTCTTATCAACGATAACCAAATTCAATTTATGGTTGGCGATATTTTGGTAATTAGCAATTTAATTGATGGAAAATATGTTGAATATCGCCGTTTAATTCCCGATAAAACTGAAACTACCGTAAAGATTAGTCGCACCGATTTTTACCAAATTGCAAAAGTTGCAAAAGTTTTTAGTGATAAATCTGGTGGAAGCGTTAAAATTACTGCAAACGAAGAAACTTCGAAATTATCAATGCATACAATTGCTAGCGAAATTGGCGAAAATACATCTGAAGCCGATGCGGAAATTCAAGGTGGTGGCGAAGTTACGCTGAACGTAAATTATATCGAAAATGCTTTAAAACCATTAAAATCTTCGAAAATTTATTTTGGATTTTCAGGAAAACTTGCACCAACAATTTTCAAGAATACAGATAGTGATGATTATATCCATATTGTGATGCCACTAAAAAGTTAGGAACTAAATGATTTTAAAAACTTTAAGAGTTCAGAATTTTCGAACGCATTCTGATTTCATTTTAGAAATTGGTGAAAAATCGACATTAATTTCTGGCGCAAACGGTAGCGGAAAGACTTCACTTCTTGAAGCGATTTATTTTACTCTTCAAGGAACTAGTTTCCGATCGAGCGATAAAGAAATTCTTCGAAATGATGGTTCGAGCTGGTTTCGGATTGATTTAAAAGATTCGAAAGATTCGTTAAGGACGGTTACATTCGATAATTCCCTTACTAGCTCGAAAAAGCAATTCCTAATCGACGGAAATAAAAAAGCGCGCCTGAGCGCAAATTTAAGGGTTCCTGTGGTGCTTTTTGAGCCTGAAGACTTGCAATTATTGAGCGGGTCGCCGAATCGTCGACGTAATTTCTTAGATCGTTTTTTAGCCCAAATTTATCCAAGTTTTCAACTAGCACTTTCAAGATATAATAAAGCCTTAAAACAGCGAAATAATCTGTTGAAAAGTGATAATTTCTCAAAGATTGAGCTCTTTCCGTGGGATTTGATGCTTGCAGAATACGGTTCTGAAATTATTTCGAAAAGATGTGAATTTATAAAATTATTGAATTCGAAAATCAAAAATATTTATGTAGAAATTTCAGGAGTTAAAGATAGTATTAAAATTCAATATTTGGGTGACAATGTCTCGAAAAGCGAAATTTTAGCGATCTTAAGTGAAAATGTTGAGCGTGATAAGATTTTAGGCTATACAAGTTTTGGTCCACATAAGCATGATATTCAGTTTATTTTTAATGGAAAACCAGCGCAAAATGTGGCAAGTCGTGGCGAGAACCGTAGTTTAGTCTTAGCGCTTAAATTTATTGAAACAGATATTTTGGCGGAACTAACTGAAAAACGACCAATTGTTTTGCTCGACGATGTTTTTTCGGAGCTTGATAATGAACGACAAAAGTTGCTAACCAGACATTTTTCGAAATATCAAACTATTATAACTTCAACAAACGATATTCAGGTTGACGAATGTAAAATAACCTCACTAAGTTAGTGAGGTTATTTTTTGGTTAATCTGTAATAGGCTTTACGTTTGTTGTGTCTTCTTTACATACGGCAGGATCGCAGTAGTTGTATTCGAGAACTGGATTTTCTTCCTTATCGGTATCGTAAAAATAGAACTTATATCTGAACGGTGTGAAAGATTCAATTTTTACCCACAAAGTTTTCTTGTTAGTATCTAATTCAATCTTAAAGCGATGCGTGAAAATATTCGTTTTTGGATCCGTCTTAGCCGAGTAAGAGTCTTTATACATACTTACACGTTTATAGTAAGTGTTGTAATTATTGCCGTTAACCTTAAGCTGATACTGTCGAACGACGCTTTGGAATTCTTTATACATATTGAAGTTTGCGCCGTTATTAACAAATTTTTCAAAGCCAATATATGGAACTGCATATTCTGGAAGATTTCCTCCAGTTGGAGGACCAATTACTTCACCCGAAGCTGGGTCAATTTCGGGTTTTTTGTTGGCTTCTTGTTGTTGGCGAATAACCGACCAGATTGCTAAACCAATCATAAGCGCACTAGCGAATAGAAAAGTTATTACGATAGCTTTGATTTTCTTATTTTTTAAAATATCTCTAAGCATGTTCAACTCCTTTTATTTAGTAACTCCAAATGCTGCGAAAGTCATTGAGATGACGTAAGAAGGGTCGTAAGGAGTATCGTCAAGTTCTTTACGGCCAGGGTTGGCTGTATACCATTTTCCGCCTGAGCTTTTTCGAATAACAACGTAGTGGCTAGTGTTTAGGAATGGTCCAGGACCAGTTCCCGCTAACATAACTAATCCACCCTTCTTTAGAACATCTTCGACAGCATTAACGGAAATATCAATTTTAGATTGTTTTAATCCATAATCTTGTACCATTTCAACAACTCCTAGAGTAGTTCCGTATCCAGCTTCATAGCCCTTTTCGGCGGCCTTTTTAGCCATTTCTAGAGGGCTAATTGATTTACCCGTAAGAGCTAAGACCATATTTGAAACAGATGTTGGACCACAGGCTGCGTGACACATTGTATTTCCGGGATTCTTACCCCATTGCTCATTAGCCCATCGTGGGTCGCACTGTTCGAAAACCGAGAATCCATCTGATGTCGTGTGTGATGCATCAGCTGAAGTCATAAACTTACCCGAAGCAGATCCGGTTGCACCACAAGAATCTGATGATTTTGAAGAATTATCCCCACCGCCATTAAGTGATTCTTTTAAGAATTTTACATAGGCTTCTTGCCCTTCAGCATTTGGGTGAATTCCGTCACCTGAATAAAGCTTTTCGCGTCCACCATTTTTCTCGGCGTAAGCTTTCCAGTCTAAAACTTTAACTTCACTATGCTTTGAAGCAAATGCCGATAGTTTCTTATTGATTACTTCATAATCAGCGTTGCCGCCTTTAGAGAAGTTATTTACCCAATAAATTTTCTTACCTTTTAATTTACCAAGTAGAGTCTCAGCAGCATTTTCATCGAAATTGTCGTTGGTTCCGAGGTTAACAACAACAGTATCGTTTATTTCAGATGGAAGTTTGCTTGTGGCAGCTGCGATTGAGTCTCCAACCGTAGCTGAAACGTTTGATCCTGAGAATGTTGAAGTAAGTTTATCTTGTACGCCAACAGTAATAGAGTCACCGATAAAGGTTATTTTTCCACTATTCGAGCTTGAAGATCCTGAATTTGAACTAGAGCTTGATCCATTTGAGCTCGATGAACTACTCGATGAGCTAGAAGATCCTGAAGATTTTCCACCCTTACCTTTATATTTAGCAAGAATATCATTACCAACTTGCTCACCTTCTTGGATGCGTCCAGGTCGTAAATCTTCGCGTGGTCGTTCAAACTGAAGCGTCCAGGCTGTAGTTGCCTCTTTTACGGATTTTGCAGAACTCACAGCATTTTTTGCAGCTACTTCTGGGCCTTCGAGCTCTGTCCATAGGAAATCTAGCTGAACACCAAGATCTGATACTGGCTTACCCTTTTCTTTGGCATAATTTTCGAGATTTGTTCGTCGCCCAAAAGACCACTGAGCAATACCATAACCGATTCCGCTACCCGCCTCATTCAAGTCAGGTTGAAAGTGGTTTGATTCACCCCAAAGGCTACCCATAACTCCGGCTACCTGTTCATCGCTCCAACCTTTAGATTTGAAGAAGTTCCAGATTTTTTCAGCATTATCGTTTCCTTCGAGGTTCGTGGAGCCGCTCCCACCACCTCCGCCAGTTCCACAATCATCACCCGCATCGTAGTAGGTGATATTATTTGAATTAAAGAATTTAGCATTAAAATCTGCTTTGGCTGGAAAGCTGATTAGATCGGCTAGCAAAATGGATAGAGCTATAATTGGTAAAATTCTGATTCGTTTCATTGCGATACTTAAGTATTTCCTTTAATTAAATCCATAGGGTTGAAGGCACCTTTTTCTCCTGGTACTCCGGTTCCCTTCTTTGTTTCGAAGTGAAGGTGCTCCCCGCTCGCATTTCCTTCTGCCCCGGTGACGCCAATCTGCTGGCCTTTTTTAACTTTATCTCCTTTTTTTACACTATGAGATCGCATGTGCGAATATGTAGTATAGATATCACCATTATGCTTAATTGCGACATAGTGGCTACCAGCTCCCCATCCTACAGTTTCAGGATCTCCACCGTAGACAACTTCTCCATCAGCTGCTGCATAAACTGGTGCTGCAGAACCAAATTTTGCACTACCAAAGTCTATTCCGTAGTGTGTTGACGAGAATCCGTCAAAGAATGATCTAGGTCCGAAGTCTTGATCCGGTCCAACTCCTTCAATTGTGTCACCATTAACTTTAACACCCTTAACTGGCCACACAAATTCTCCACTAAGTTTAGCTAGATCTGGGTCTACGCCTCCCGAACTTGAGCTTGAACTTCCAGATCCACCACCTTCATCAGGCTTAAATTCTTCGTTCATACCTTCTTCAACTCGGACATCAGTTAGGAATAATGCGTACATGTTGGCTTTTGGATTTTTATCACTATTACAAATAGCTCCATAGTTATCGTCATCATCATCTTCTGATGCGCCGATTGGTTTTTTGCGGTTGAAACAATATTTGTCGTACTTTTTAAGTTCGGGGCCCATTTCAACTGTATCTAACATATCGTCAGTATCTCCAGAACTATCTTTTTCTTTCAAATCTCCGCTACTCTTTAGCTCGTTGATAACTTCATCTGTATCTTTATCGGCGATCTTCATATCGATACCAGTATAGACATTACAGAAAATATCAGTTGCAGCACCGGTATCTTTAATTGATTTATCTTCACAAGTGTCCATATTCGCAATAAAGTTTGCATCATTTGCGGCATGCGCACCAGGTGTGATTGCAGCGAATGATCTTTGTGCACCACCAATAATCGAAGGCAAGAAGCCACCAATTGAGGATATTTGCTTTGAGTAAGGTAACATATTATTTACGATTGAACCTAGGAAAGTATGGCGAGTGTTTGGGTCAAATGGACTTCTAGTCTTTCTAATTTCTTCAGCGTTTTCGGCAATTTGTCTTTCGGTCTCATGATAGAATGCTACAGCTTGCGATTTAGTTAAGACTCCACCACTTCCGGCCATTGTGTTTTTAGACATCATGGCAGCAGAGCCCGACATTATGGCGTTACCAAAATTTTCACCTTTAGTGGAGTCGTTAAGAATTGTTCCGGTCAAACCTTGCGCAACATAAAGGGATATATCGTTCATTGCTTTATCCTGAAGAACGTTCATTGCGATAGCTACTACAGCCATAACTGCAACGTTCCAGGCAATTGCTTTAATGACAGAACCAGCCGTACAAGTGACTCCCCATGAGGCGGCACATGCAGCAATTTGAGCTGCAATTACGGCAGCCCCAACAACAGCCGAGGTTAATGTTGCTACCTTACATCCCTTACGAACTACCCAACCAAGAGTTCCGCTAGTGAACGTATCCATTATTTTTGCTAAAGCACCAGTTATACCAACTTGATAATCTTTTGCGGAATCGTCTAGCTTAGAAACACGGTCACCATAAGCTACCGCACGCCACCCTTGGGAATCTGTAGCACTTTTACCGGGGCTATTTTTCTCTTCGGCCGAATCTGCGAAAAATGCAAAAGCCTCTTTTAATCTAGAAGTGTTAGAATCGCTTTGTTCGCTGTCTTTTTTCTCGTCGGAATCTTTCTTATTAGCAATTCCCATTAAGCTATTTCCTTGAGCTGTGACTTCTTCTTGAGTTGCATCACCAGACCTAATCTTCGAAGACATTGAGAGGAAAGACAGTCCAAACTGAGCAAAAACTTCAACTTTTGCTACTTTCGCAACACTCCATCCCATAGTTACCAGTGCATACACGCCGCAAATTTTATCAATCGCATTTAATGGTCCGTTAAGGGTCTCTCCTACCCCTTCAACAGCTTTTGCGGCAGCAAGAGTTTTTTCGCGAGCATTCTTAAATCCCTTTTTAAGTTTAGCGCTATTGGATTTTAACTTATCTTTAACTGCACTTGTACCCTTATCTCCTTTTTCAACTTTACCATCTTCTGGATCAGGGTCACCTTTACGGCTTTTCCCGTCAGTGTCTTCCTCTTTAGTATGGTCATTGGCAGTTTTTTTCATATCCTCATCAATTTCTTCTTCGGTTTTGCCCTTGTTATTCTTTCTCCATTTCTTGAAGCTAAACCACCCCTTGAGCTTTCGCCACTTTTTATCCAGGAAGGATGCAAAGCGCCCGTTATAGCCACGTTTAAAAGCCTCCCGAACTTCGGGATTTTTAGTTAGAACATTTTTAATATCTGAAGATGTATTATTTATTGTAATTTCTTGGCCAGCCTTGGTATAGGTTAAGGATTTGATTTTTTTACGACCAAAAAGGCCATCACCATCCTCTAGTTCAACTTTAAAACCAGCTTCGCGTAGATTCTTAATATTTCGATTAGTTACTCGCGACATTCGACAAACGATTCCTGCCGTACAGTTTGCGCCCTTAACTTTAAGTTTCATAACTTTTACGCTTCGTTTGTTCATGCTTATCGAGGCTGAGTTGAGTTTTTCGGTAATCATTTCAGTGATATGGTTCGACATTAGGGAAACCATATTAAATGTTCCTGCAAAAATTAAAGCACCAACACCACCAATAATTCCACCGGTTGTAGCAAAAGCACCTTTACCTTTAAAAAACGACATTGCGCGATTTTTTGCGCCGCCTTTTGAGGCTGCATTCCGTGAATTATGGGTTCCTCCACCGCGAACATTATTTTGCCAACTACTTGATTGAGTTGTGGCTGCGTCTTTCATGAGGGTTTCATTATCGCTAATTCCCGAATTTGAGCTTGTTGCCATAGACGAATTTTCAGCGCTCGCTAAATCTGACGGATTATAGCCGTCATCACCGCGAATAACTTCAGCGTTTCCCCATCTACTTTTTGCTTTTTCTAGCGCAGATTGGTTTGTGTCGCTTAAGTCGCTAAAATCAAGATTTTCATCTTGGTCGAAATCTCTTGCTGCTCCCATTTTTTTCCTAAATTAAAACTCAAAAATTTATAAAACTATTTTAACATGTTTATGCTCATGTTTCAAGACTAGAATAATTCATTCGGGTCTGTATATCCGTTCGTCATTAAGTTATCACCCTGGCGATTTTTGGAATTATTTGGACTTGTTGAAATTAACTGATGTTCGGTGTCGCTGGCGATAATTTGGATATGAACGTGATTTTGTCCAGCGAAGAATAGACCTTGTCCAACCGGGAAGTTTGCAAGACGTTTGCGCTCTTCTTCGGTTAATTTAAAGACATCGCTCAAAACATCAACTGCACTTGAAGATTGCTTTAGAAGTAGCTGCATTGAGCTGTTCGAAACAATCGCACGGCCCATTTTCGAACCCATAAAGTCTTCAACGTCCTGAGAAATTGTAGTAAGACCAAGGTAGTATTTTCGGGCGCGTTTTGCCAAACTGAACAAAAAATTTGCGGAATCGTCGTATTTCATTAACTGCCAAGCCTCATCAACGATCAGCATACGTTTTTTCTGTTCGGAACGCACAATATTCCAAATGTGTGAAAGCACAATATACATCGCAACTGGGCGAAGTTCATCTTCAAGGTCACGAATATTAAATACCACCATTGAGTTATTGATATCAATATTTGATTGTTGCGAGAAAATTCCCGCGAATGTTCCGGTGGTATATTTGCGAAGGCGCTGCGCTAAACTTGGACCGCTTCCATCCATATGAACCAAAGTATCATAAAGGTTATGGATTGTTGGCGGTGTTGAATTATGCGTTAGCGGATCAGAAGTAATTCCAGCGCGTGCATAAGTATCGATAATCGCTTGGTCAAGATCAGCTTCTTCACTCGGTGAAAGACCAATTGATTGCCCTGCACTCGTTCCACCAAGCATTAGGCGAAATAGACCGTGAAGTGTAACGATATTCGCACGAAGTGCGTTATCGGCTTCCTCGGCATCAATAACGTGCGGCAAATCGAATGGATTAATTCGCACATCAGAGTTCAAACTTAAGCGGATGTAGCTTCCGCCAACCGCATCACTTAATTTTTGGTATTCGTTTTCTGGGTCGATAATCAAAACTTCGGCACCCATCATCATTGTTCGGAGAGCCTCAAGCTTCACGGTGAAAGATTTACCGGCACCAGATTTCGCGAAAACTACCATGTTCGCATTTTCAAGGGTGAAGCGGTCGAAAATAACGAGCCCGTTATTGTGCATGTTAACGCCATAAAGAACACCATTTTCCTGTGTAAGATCGGCAGAAGTAAATGGGAATGATGTTGAAATTGCACCCGTGTTCATATTTCGGCGAATTTGTAATTGATCTGAAAGTTGAGGAATCGTTGCTTTCAAGCCCTGCTCTTGTTGGCTTGATGCCACTTTCGAAAACAGCATTTGCTGTCCAAGCATTGTTTCAATTTTACTTCGCACGAAGTTTAATTCATCAAGGCTATCGGCATAAATTGTTAGATAAAGTCCAAAACGGAAGAATTTTTCCGCTCCAAGCTGGAGTTGATCTCGAAGTTCCTCGGCGTCATTTAAAGCAGCCTCGAGCGCTGGGTCACGAGTTTTACCCTTTTCGTTATTAATCGAAAGGTCGGCTTCAAGCTGGGTAACTTTTCGGCGGAGGTTTTTCATCACGATTTCGGTTTCAACTGGATAAATAAACATTGAAACGTCCAAAACTTCATCGGCGTTCAAGATTGGTGAAGCCCATCCGGTGTAAAGCTGGCGTGGGTAACCATAAACATAGATTGTTTGGCCGTATTTTGTGCCTAAGCGAAAATAGCTCGAGTGGAATTCGAGACTTGATGGCGCAATAAGATCACGTAAAGTGTTAATACCAGTTAAAAACGCTTGCTCAACCTCAGCTTGCTCTTGGGCGCGTTGTTGCGCGGCAATATCAACTGCGTCTTTTTTCTTCTTCCCCATAATTAAAATCCTCCTTGATTTGGATTATCACCATCTGCTTTTCGAACAAATAAGCTTGCTGTATCGCGGAAATCACCCAAAGGCTCATAAACCGCTGTATCTGGGTTGTAAACATTATAATAAAGCTCACCAAGCTCTTTTGTACTTAGTTGGACTGATTTAATTCCCATTTGATAAAGTCCACCAGTGATTGAATCAACGCGTTTTTTAATTTCCTCACGCGCCTTATCCCAGGTATTTCGATCAATTTTCGAAATTTGCGCACTTGGTTTCGCAAAGATCTTTCCGAAAAATCCTTTTGCAGAATCTTTAAGGTTATTTAAATCGCCAGTTGGGTGATAAGGAATAACAATAAAGAAAGATTTATCCATAATATTTGCACTACGGCTTAAACTATCGATAAAGTTAATATAGTCTTCCATTAAATCACCAAGAAGCATATTATCTTGAGCGATTTGAATATCGGCAAGTTTGTTTAAATACGGCTCGATATCAACGCGTTGCGAACGAACCAAAATTTGAATTGGAAAAGTTAGCGAGTTTAAAAAGCTCTGGTATGAATATTCTACACCTTCACGTTCACGAGAACTCATAAGGTCAAAGTTGATTGACTTACAGGCAATAACTGCTCGAAAGCTTCCATCTCGCATCACAACCATTCCTTCACGAAGTTCGGCAATTTCTAGCGAATTTTGTGTTGAAGTTGGATTAGCTGGCGCATTTGAATTTGTTTTATTCTCGGCTTGTTTTGCATCCATTGCTGGATTTTTTTGATTCATGTTATTCATTATCTACCTCAATGATATTAATACTTCATTTTCTTCCAGGTCGACCTCTTTTGAATTATCCTGGGCAATCTTTTCTTTATTTGCTATTTTATTCGCTTGGCGTGCAAGTGTTTCAACCGAAAGGTCCTTTCCTTCTGAAACTAGCCTTTTCATTTCAGCGCTAATTTCTTTAGCGGAAGTTTGACCGGTTGATTGCTTTTTATTAATGAACGGATTATCCTCTGGGTTTGTTGAAATTCTCGCCTTTGGATCGCGCTTTTCTCTTTCATCTGTTGCATTATTGAATTCTCGAATTCTCTCAATATCTTCACGAAGTCCTTCAAGTTCATCTTTTTGGTGGTAGCTTTCTGGGCTATTCGGTGTTGGATATGGATGTTGTTGCGGTTGGTTTGGATAGGGGCTCTCGGTAAAGTTTGAAAGTGGTTGTGGCGCAGGTTGTTGGATGTTGTGCGGCGGGTTTTGTTGCCAGTTAGGTGAAATAACAGTTTGATTCATTGAATCTGGGTAAGGGTTGTAATGAAGCTTGATGTTATTAAATTCATTATTGTTTTCAGGATTCGGTTGAGGCGGATTTTGCCAGTTTTGGCTTGGAGTGTAGCTATTAGAATTATTCTGTCCTGAATTCCAATTTTGCGCTAGGCTTTGTGGATAAGTGTTTATAAAAGTATTGTTAGGGGTTTTATTTTGACTAAAATTCATGCGATATTGGTCTTGCTGATTTTGTGAAAATGCTGTTGGCTGAGTTTGTACTGGGGCTGACACCGGGGCTTGAATCGAGACGTCTTCAAATTTAACATTGTCTGAGCCAATGTATTTATTTTTAGGATCAAAATAATAAGTTTGGTCTTGAATATTTTCCGAACTTTCATTCGTAAACTGTGCGAGATTTCGCGCCATGTCAAGGTTTTGCATAATTTGCTGTTTGCGGCGCTGGTCGTGTTGGCTTAAAAGATTATCAACATTTGAAGATACGCGGGAATTTTCAAACATATCTTCTGCTGAACGTGCCTCATTAGAATACTCCTCTCGAACGGTCGTATTTACAGGCGCAATTGAGTGCTTAATAGCCCAACCTTCAGTATCAACAATATCCGCCAAGTAGCTAAGCCGTCTTGACGCTTCATTTTGTGAGATATCTTTAGTTAAATGTTCATCTTTTTTAATCGGCGCAGAAATCTGGATTAAATGCTCAACACCATCTGGTTGCCAATAACGTTTGTTTGGTTTTATATAGAAAGAAACAATTGCAGCAAGATAAGTCTCCATTGGCTGGTCTTTTCGAAGAGGTAATGCGAGCGCTCCAAAGAAAATAATAAAAGGCAATGGAATAATTATCAATCCAGGAAAAATTCCCCATAGAAAAATATCCAGAGCAATACAGCCCGCAACAATAATCAAGTAAATAAACTGCCGAAAATTAAACGGCCCAAGCAATTTGTCATCAGCCTCAACGTCTTGAGGAACTTTATAAACGCTCATTCTCTATTTTTGCCCACTTCTCCTTTATTATTAGTACAATTTTAACATATTTTTTCTAAAAAATAAAGTAAAAAATAGACAAAGTCGTAAAACTCTGCCTATTTTTTATTCTTAATATTGGTTGGTTTCCAGTTCGAACCAAGAATGGAGTCGTATATTGCTTTATTGCTCTTTTCGACCTCTTTAAGCATTTTGTGGATTTCAGATCCCTGAACTGCATTAAGCTTACTGTATTCAGCGGGGTTCTCGTTAATTGTCTTAACACTCTTAAGTGTTGATTTAAGTGTTTCGTCCGACATTGCTGAAAGTGCTTTTTTATCCCAGATGATTTTCATTGCATCATTTGAAGCTTTTATAATTTTCTCATCTGAAACATTCTTGGTGTAGTTATCATGAATAGCATTTATAACTTCTTTTGAAGTCATACCATTTACTGCGATATTTTCTAAGGCCGCTCCGCCAATAAACTGAAGATCGTCTTTTTTGGTTTTCTTAAAGGCCTCAACTAAATCGCTACGGTTAGCATTTAATTCACTACCAATTGAAGTCTTACCGAGTGAGTCCAAAGCAGTTTCGAGGTTTGATGAACCCATGAACTTCTCAGCTGTTGCGGCGCGCAAATTCTTAGTGATTTCGAAATCGATTCCATCTTTTTGGATACTCTCGCCCATATTCTTCGAGAAGATCTGACTATAATCGCTGCCCGAAAAGTTGAGTGATTTTGTAAGGTTTGTAAGTGATTCGACTTCTTCTTTGTTTTCTTTTGAAGCAGCTGCCATAGCGCTTGCAAGTGCTGAAACTTTTCCGGATTCGCCACGAACACCAGATGCGGTATTTAATAGGTCGTTATTGTAGCGCAAATTGTTTGCCATCGCATTATTAAGTGCGATATTATTGTTTCTTTCAGCCTGCTTAAATGAAGTAGTTCTATTTGCGTCATTAATAAATTTAAGCGCTTGTGAACCGAATTTTCCATTGAGGGTTCTTAAGGTATCATCGCTAAGGTCAACAATTCCTCTAACTTTGCCATTTGGATCTTTATCAAGGGTTGAACTTAGTAATTCAGATTTAATTTGTGAAATTGCTGCACCAGATTGAGCATTGGCGCGATTTAAAGCTTCGTTAGCAAGCATTTCTTGGTATTGAGTATTTGTTCCTAAAATGTGTTGTTTTCGAGCTTCATAATATCTATTCGAAAATGCGTTTGAGCCTTCTGGCATATTTTGAGCAGCTTCTAAATCGGCATTTTCTTTATTTGCAAAGCGTTCTTTTTGATATGTATCGGCGATAGATTTTGCTGAACCAATTCTTCTTGAACGGTTGTAATTCATTTGGTTTAATCTAGCACCAACCGATGTTGGGTTGCTGATAATTCCCCGATTTCGGTACATTTCTTGATTTTCTCCAAGGAATTTTTTAGCTCGGTCGATCGGACCTTTGTTTGGATTATTAATAATACCAGCAAATTTACCAAGCAAGCTACCGCTAATTCGCATAATTGTTGGAGTAATCGCAAGCGGCACGATTTGAACAACTGCGCCCAAAAGAAATACTAAAAAACTTCCGTTCGAGCTAGCAATAATTGTAGTTCCAACAAGTTGTGCTCCTCCAAATAACAGAGAAATAATTGGGTACATCACAAGCATTGTTGTGAATAAATCTTTCCATTTTTGGAACCATTTTTCAGTATTTGGCAATATGTTTGCAGCGAAAGCTAAAGGTGCTAAGAAAACTAAAACAATAATAATTGCTTGACGAGCAGCTAGAATTACTAAGCCAACTACGGCCGAATAGATAACAGCAACCAATGCGCCAAGAATCATCATTACTGCCGCGCCGGTACTTCCTGCGGTCGCTACAGATACCGTATATGCTCCATACGCCACAACCCCACTACCGCTTAAAACAGCTGCAGTCATATTTGACCAGTCTAAACCTGAAACCTTAATCTTATCTCCGCCACTATTGAAAATACTATTTCGAATTCCAATTAGAAGGTTTTGTGTTTGTGCACCCAAGATATTCGAAATATCTACCAAGATTGCACAAATATAATAAGAGATATTAATTAAAATCGCCGCTACAATTAATTTTGGCAATATTTTTTTCACACCATAATTACTAATTCCAAAACCAGTCACTTGTGAATAAATAACAAAAACAAAACCAATCACGAAAAAGACATTCGCAACATTTCGCATATAGTCCCAGACTTTAAAGAGACCTGATTTATGTGATGTGTAAAGCGGCTGAACTCTCAAAAAGGTTTGAAGCCAGTCATAAATTCCGTCCATCCATTTCGAGATTGTGTTCGCAACCATACAAACCATCCAGCCGCCACCGCCTTCAACGCTACAGTTTGATGTATCTTCATCTTTTGAGGTACCGTCAACTTTAATATCTTGTGCATCACCATCTTGTTTTAGGTTTCCTAAGGCACTCACGTCAAAAGTGTAAATTTTTCCACTGGAGGCATCATTTTCGTCATCTAAAGCGATAACAGTGGTTTTTTGATTGTCTGCACTGACTGATGAATTTTCAGCATAGATTTTTTTTGAACGAATTGATTCGGGGTATTTCGAAGTATCAGAAACTTTTGTATAAACTTTTCCGTTGTATTTTATACCATTTTTTGAAGAGTCTGTCCATTGGGCACCATCGAGCGCGTAAGCCAGGCTCGAACTAAAAAAGCCCAAGATTGTGACTACTGTTATAGCCGCGATAAGAAAAACTTTTCGAAAATCTTGAGTTTTTGCTTTTCTGAACCTCGTCAAGATCTGCATATGACCTGATTTTATCATATTTTAACCCTTTTGTCAATCTTTAAATTGTTTTTTCGAAATAAAATACTTGCTTTTTCCCTTAAAATGGTTTAAAGTATAATTATTATGATTAAAAAAATAAAAAAAATAATTACAATTGGGTTAGTTTTGACGAGCTTTTTTGTAGCTTTTCAAACACTTTTTATATCTGGTAGTAATGCATATGCAAAGCTGCAGTATATAGATGGTAATGGTAATGCGGTCGATGCTCCTAAATCATCAAATAAGAAGAAGAAGGATAATAAAAAGAACAATTCAGGCTCTAATTCAGCACCAGCGCCCGCCCCTGCGCCCGCTCCTGCGAATTCAGGTTCAACGTCTGGATCAAGCTCTAGTTCAAATTCCGGCTCCAGCTCTTCCAGCTCAAGTGATGGAGACGCAGGTGAAAACAAAGAAAATGAAGATGAAAATCAGCCGATCGACAATACTCCGGAAGAAGTTAAAACAGCAATTCTACCAGAAAGTTGGAAAATTGAAGATATTCTTAACATGATTCTACTAGTTGTAACAACTGGAGTTGGAATTGCGGCCGTTGGTGCGATCGTTTATGCCGGTGTATTATATATCACTGCGCGAGATAATGCTGGGCAAGTTTCAAAAGCTAAAACAATGATCATGAATACGGTTATTGGTGTAGTTGCGTACATATTAATGTGGGCATTCCTACAATGGATTATTCCAGGAGGAGTCTTCTAATGAAAAAAATTTTATTGATGTTATCTATTATGCTTATGCCGATGATGTATTTTTCGCAAAGTGCTTATGCAGACTCAGGATGTACCGGAAACGAAACTTTCTTTGGCCTTCCTGCTTGGTATCGTGGATTAGTTACTTCTGGCGAAAACGGCTGTCAGATTAAAGAGATTGGCCCTAATGATGCAAAGAATAAACACGAGATTACGATAGAACAATTTGTTTGGACGGTCGTAGCAAATGTGATTGATATGGGATTTCGAATTGCAGGGTTGGTGGCGATGGCATTCATTATTTACGCGGGATATCAATATATGATTGCTGCTGGTGATCCAGGAATGCTTGCAAACGCAAAAAGGTCATTGACTAACGCGGTAGTTGGTCTAGTAATTGCAATTTTAGCATCAACAATAGTAACATTTGTATTAGGAATTTTAGGATAATGGAACAATATATATTTTTAGCAGAAGAAAATGGATCTGGAGATAAGGGCGAAAGCACTTCAGATGGTTCAATAAATTTCGATAAGTCCAAGGTATTTAATAACGTTGACACTTCGAATAAAGACAAAGCCAGTGATTCTTCCCTTCAAAATGCATTTAATACAGCATTTATCTGGGCTGGAATAATTTGCGTTATCGTGATTGTTGTTGCAGGTTTAACGTTTGTCACCTCCTCTGGTAACCCTGGCCGAATTTCGAAAGCTAAATCTGCAATAACATATGCATCTTTCGGAATTGGGATTATTGTCTCGGCGGCTTTAATTGTAAATCTCATTATCGGTGGGCTATTGAAAGGAAGTATTTAGATGAAAAAGATTATTCTATTAAGTAGTATCTTATTCGCGTTCATGATGCCGGCAAATGCATTTGCGGCAACCCCATTCGGTGCTTGTAAAAATGTTGTTTCCGGAAATACAGCTGTTTGCTCTGGAGATGCGAAAGACGCTAAAGAAATTGCCAAAAATATAATTTCGGTTCTTCTTTGGATTGTAGGAATGGCCTCGATAATCGTAATTGTCTATTCAGGAATTACTTTTGTTACATCAGCAGGAAATCCAAGTCAAATCATACGAGCTAAAACAATGTTGCTGTACGCTGTAGTTGGTCTGGTGGTTTCAATTTTAGCATATGCAATTGTTAACTTTATTGTTGGAAGTGCAGGCGGCAGTAAAGGTGGCTCCAGTGGTAGCTCCTCATCTTCTAGTTCAAGCTCTGGCTCTGGTGGTAATTCATCTAGTGGTTCGGGATCTTCTAATAAAAATTCAAATAATAATTCGCCAAATACTAAGTCTGATAATTCAAGCGGTAGCCAAGGCAACGATGGTAAGCCTTCCTTCCCAGAACTTAACTCTGGAAAAAATGAAACAGGTGATAAAAGTATTTGGACGAAAATATAAAATAATCTAAGGAGAATAAAATGAAGAAAATTTTATTAGCATTCGGTTTGATGTTTGCTTTTGCTACCCCTATTGTTATGACATCGAATGTTCTAGATAATCAAGCCCATGCTGAGGGTGCTGCAGATTTAATTCAAAAAGGTGCGGATTCTACTGGCCAGAAAGATTCTCGATCAGCTGGTGATCTTGCTAAAGACTTTGTTAATATTATGCTTTTTGCAGTTGGTATCTTAGCGGTTATCATGATTATCTGGGGTGGTATCCGATATGTATTGTCGGGCGGAGATAGTGGTGCTGTTAGTTCAGCTAAGAAGACAATCCTTTATGCAGTAGTTGGTTTAATTGTCGCTATCTTAGCTTATGCTATCGTCAATTTTATCATTACCACTATTGCAAAAAAATAAAATTTTGGTATAATTTAAGTATAAAATAACTTTTTAAGAAAGGAAATTAATTTAAAATGAAAAATTTTGTAAAAACAGCTTTATTAGCTGCTGTAACAGTGTTTGCTGTTGGTGCTACAACATTTGCGACTCCAGCATATGCTGCCGATTGTAAAGTTACTGGTGGTCTAAAAGCTGCCGATAGCTGTGCTAAAGGCGTTCAAGAAGAAAATGGTGGACCAACAAGCTTGTTCGATGGTGACTCACCAATTTTTACAACAGCAATCAACATCATGCTCTTCATTATTGGTATTCTTAGCGTGATTATGCTTATCTATGGTGGTATCCGATATGTTCTTTCAAGTGGTGATTCTGGTGCTGTGACAAATGCTAAAAATACAATTATGTATGCTATTATTGGTCTTGTTATCGCTATCTTGGCCTACGCTATTGTTAACTTCGTTATTGGATCAATTACAAATAAGAACTAAAGTTAATAAAAATAAAAAGAGACTTTCCAGTGAGGTCTCTTTTATATTGGATTTAATATGATGTAAAAATAAAAAATCTCGAATGGTTAATTCGAGATTTTTAGAATTATAGAACTTTAATTCGTGTTGCTTGAGTTTTTAGCTTTGTAAAGCTAATTGTTAGAATTCCATCTTTCAACATCGCCTCAACTTCATCTTCCTTGATTGGAACTGGAAGTGTTAATGTTCGACTGAATTCTCCCCAGTAACATTCTTGAGCATGATGAGCAATAATTCCCTCTTGATCACCAGGATTTAAGCTACCGCTAATTGTTAAAGTTCCGTCTGAAAGTGAAACATCCAAGTCATTTTTGTTTACGCCTGCAGTTCGCGCTTTAACAAAAAGTTTATCTTCTGTTTCGTAAACATCAACAGCGAGCTGACCTGGAAGTTCATTCTCTTCTTCAGCCATTTCAATTTGTTCAGATTCTGTGAAAGCTTCGTCTTTTGAAGTTTCCATTAGATCATCACCAAAGTTGAAAGCAGCTTCGAGCTCATCATTCAAAAAGCTGTCATCATTTTGTCTTCTAGCCATTTTTCCTCCACATTAATTACTAAATAGGCTTAATTTACTTTATTATACCGCACTTTTGCTGTATAATCAAGGGGTAGAAACGATTTTTTATGAAGAAAAGCATATACGAAATAGTTTTAGATTCATTTGCGCCTGAAAGGTGTTATTTTTGTGGAAAACTTAGTAGTCCTATTTGTGAAAAGTGCTTTAAAAGCTATTGTGGATTTGGAAAAATTCTTTCGAAACCGAATTCTGTGATTTCGAAAGAATTTTATCTATCAGAGCGTTCTGGCGAGCTTCAAAAAATGGTTGATGAGTTTAAACTTCAGAGCAAGCGACAAAATTGCCGACCTTTAGCACGGCTTTTCGCTGATTTTTTACTTTCGAAAGAGGTTTTTCTTCAAAATCGTGATAAAATAGTTTTAATTCCTGTTCCAACACTCTCGAGTCATGTTCGCGAGCGTGGGTTTGATCATACTGAAATGCTAGCTAAATATCTTTCGGATATGCTTGATGTTCAGAAAATACAAATTGTTCAAAAAATTGAAAAAACTTCACAACGGGGCGCAGACTTTAAAACTCGTCAAATTCAAGCTAAAAAATCTTATAAATTTATCGGCGAGAGGCTTTCGCAAGATAAGATCTATGTCATTCTTGACGATATTCGAACGACTGGTGCAACTTTAAATTCGATTGCGAAAATTCTCCGCAAAAACGGTGCAAAAGAAATTTGGGCATTTTACCTACTTCAACAAGAAAAATAACTTGAGCTTTTAAAAAAAGTATGTTATAATGGTTTTTATCTGGAGAGGTGGCCGAGTGGTTGAAGGCACCGGTCTTGAAAACCGGCATGCGGTAAAACGTATCGAGGGTTCGAATCCCTCCTTCTCCGCCAGAAGATAGAATCTCACCGTTTGGTGGGGTTTTATCTTTTTTGTATTTTTTTGTAAAATTAAATAGCTTATGCTATAATAAAAATATTATGAATTTTGATAACGAGAATCAAAGCAATGTCCCTCGTGTGACTGGGCTACCTGAATCACAGTTTCAAACTCCAAGTTCGGGTCATTTCATGGCTGAAAATACGGACCACAGCTATGAAAATGAATCTTTCCAGACGCAAGAATATAGGACTGTTGAAAATGATGAGATACAGAATCCCGATAATATAACTGAGGAACGAGAAATTGCAAATTGGCAGGCTCAAGACCTAATTATTGGCGATAAAAATGAAGTTTGGTATTTGTTATTTTTTCTGGCCAGCTTATTATTGTGCGGGTTTGCAATTTGGGCTCAAAGCTGGACTTTTCTTGCATTAATAATTGTATCTTCGATTGGGATTCTTGTTCTTCGAAAATCTGATCGTTCACAAATTATCTCATATAGTCTTTCGAATCATGGAATTTATATGGGTGCCACTTTTCATGCATATGACGAGTTCCGTGCTTTTGGTGTACGTAAAGAAAGTTCGACATACTCGATCGTATTTCTACCTAAAAAACGTTTTGCGCCAAGCACTGTGATTTACTTCCCTAAAGATTATGGTGAAAAAATTACTGATATTATCGGTGCACGCTTACCAATGGAAGAAGTTAAATTTGATCTTATCGATAAGATTATCCGGAAAATAAAACTTTAATTCTTGCAAAAATATAAAAAATATGCTAGAATTAAAAAGTCCATTAACGTGGAAGAACTTCAAAAGTTAGCTACTGAAAAGTAGCATATGCACCTGTAGCTCAGCTGGATAGAGCGTTGGCTTGCGGAGCCAAAGGTCGTAAGTTCGAATCTTGCCAGGTGTACCATAGAAGAAGCATCAGAGTAATCTGGTGTTTTTTCTATTTTGGTAGTATAATAAACTTATGGTTAAAAGGATGAGTGAAAAATATCAGAAACTAATTAAGGATAATCAGCGAAATCGAAAAATTTTGATTTTTTCGGCATTAATAGTTTTGGTTATCGCAGTCATTTCTTACTGTGCTTTTTATATGATTAGCAAAAATAATCAACAAAAATCTACTCCTCAGACCGAAAACTCTCAAGAAGTTTCGAAATATTATTTTAAAGATTCGAAATACGAAGGAATAGCTTCGAAATTTATTGAAAGAAAAACTAAAAAAGAAGAAGCTTCTTTGGAAATCCCAGTAACGAAAAATTCGAAAATCAATGATTTTATTAACAAAAAAGTTAAAGAAATTGATGATACTTTTCGTGCAGATGCTAAAAAACCGTTTTTCGATAAGCCTGCAACTGAAAAAATGAGTTATCAAGTTTATTACAATCAAGATAATCTTCTTTCGCTAGTTCTTTCAGTTAAACAAGATACTCATGGAGCAAACTTAGTTGATGAAAATCTTTTTTGGACTTTTGACAAAAACAGCGGCGATATTATAAAGTTAAGTAGTTTCTTGACTGATAAAGATAAATTTAAGCCAAAAGTTTTAGAAATTTTTAAAAATAAAGTTTTTGAATTTTTAAAGAGCAAGAATTTAGAATATTCGAAAGATATTCTAGACGAATTGACTTTTGATAATCTTGAGAATTTTATTATTTTAGATAAGCAAACTATTGATTTTCCTTTTTCTCGATCGGATATTTTGCCGTCTAGCTATGGCGATGTTCAGATTCAGCTAAAAATTAGTGAAATTTATGAATTTCTACAAAATGATTTTGCGCGTAAAACTTTTGATGTTCCAGAGCTACCAAAACCTAAAGCGGTAGCCCCAAAGCCAGTGTCGCAACCTGCTCCGGTTATTTCAAGGGCTCCAATTATTTCAGGTAATTGCCCAAATTGTATTGCTATCACTTTTGATGACGGCCCAGGAATCTATACCGATCGACTTTTGGGGTATTTGCAAAATTATAACGCAAAAGCAACCTTCTTTATGATTGGCCCTAACGCTCAACGATATTCGGGGGTGGCTCGTCGTGTTTTCGAAAACGGCCACCAGATAGGAAATCACACATGGTCGCACCCTTCATTAACTAGCTTATCTGACGCGCAAGTTCAAAATGAAATTTCATCTACAAATAACGTGTTGCAAAGTATAACAGGTGTTCGACCGCAAGCTCTCCGCCCTCCTTATGGGGCAACAAATTCTCGAGTTCAATCCGATGCGGCTGCTCTTGGTATGGCTTCTGTTTTATGGTCGGTAGATACTCGCGACTGGGCGGATAGAAATTCGGCAGTGGTTTGTAATCGTGCGGTTTCGAACGCTCGTTCGGGTTCAATTATCTTATTGCACGATATTCATCCAACTTCAGTTGATGCCGTTCCATGTATTTTGCAAAACCTAACATCTCGCGGATTTCGTTTTGTAACGGTTAGTCAACTTTTGGGCGGATTGCAGGCTGGCCAGATCTATTATTCCGGAAAATAGTCTTTATTTCAATCTATAATTATGATAAAATAGGAATATTGGAGAGGTGGCCGAGTGGTTGAAGGCGCACGACTCGAAATCGTGTATGCGGGCAACCGTATCGGGGGTTCGAATCCCCCCTTCTCCGCCACGAAAGTAGCTCGCATTTGCGGGCTTTTTTCGTATTTATTGACATTAGTTTTAGATTATGTTATAATATAAAAGTAGTTCTTTTAGAAAGAGGTTTAAGATATGAAAAAGACAATTTCTCTGCTTATTTTTGTTTATGTAATTTCACTAATTGCTGCAGTATTACTGTTAATTTTTGAATCAAGAATTTCAGAAGTTAACTATCTCGTAGCGCAACTTGTACTTTTGGTATATGGTGTATTGACAGGTATGTTATTAATTATTCCAAGATTTACAATATTGCTACTAAAGAAAATTTTTAAAATTACTGTGGCTAACCCTGATGATTATCTGGAAGATGTTATATATTGGTGGATTATTGTGGTAATTGTCTTATTATTGGGTGTCTTTTTTAAAATGACTTCAATAATTCCGATAATCATTATTATACGATCTAGTTATTTAGTATTTAAGCTCGTTATAATATATAAAACTTTAAGTTTGACAAATTCGCAAGAATAACCTCTTTAAGTCAGCAAAAAAGCTGGCTTTTTTATTTTCGAAAAATAAAAACCGCTATTTTTCTAATTCCGAGAATGTATTTGAAATAAAAAAGAATACTGATAATTCAACATTCTTTTTATGTTCGCTTTAATAAACATTATAAAATTTGTCTATTTAGCTACCAAAAAAGCTACCAATAGACTCTCTATTGTTTAGTTATCTCTTCATACATCTCAAATAATCGTGCTACTGTTTCACTTTCCGTTAACCAAGTTTTCTTCCCGTCTACAATTTTTGTCATGCCATAAGCTTCCATAACTGCTTTATCGTTAGCCTGGTGAGCTCGTCTAAGTTCGACTGGCATGGTCAATTCATCATAGAGATCAGCTAATGAACTGTCTGGATATAGTACACGTGCATCAAGAATAGCTTGGGCAGTTTTAGAAATCTTCTCTTTTTGAGCTTCTGTCACTTCTGGCCAAGGGAAATTATTATAAACTATCTTAGCAGAATAACGATAATCAGATTTAAGACGGCCAGCAACTGTACGCATCCATGCCATATGAACATTGGAAGTTAGAATACCAAAGTCATAGAGTGTGGCATTAGGAATTATAAGATTTGCATTTGTAGAGATATCATCTTTCCCCATAAATCCTATAGGTATATATCGCCTATTTTCACTCGATGTGCTTGGAATTAGTATATACGAATCAAAATTATATGTTTCCCGAAACTCATGAGGTCTTTCTGCTAATTTCCTAGTTCCTGCAGCCGAACTATTTAAACGCATTTCTTTTACTTTTTGAACTCTTTCTAAAACTTTTGGCATTTGCCGTAATTCAGCAGGCGATATACCTTTTAACCAGAGGCAGTATCTCTTTTTATTATTTATAAATTCAACTGCCCCATAAAGTCTTTTGATATATTCTTTTGCTCGAGGTTCTTTACGTATGAACTCTTCATATTCTTCTTCTTCGAATATTAAGTTCCCACCGTCAGTAGGTTGACAACCTTTTGTGATAGATTCGACAGAAGAAATAGGACGATTTCTTCGACCAACAAAGGTCATATTTCCCTCTATTAAGTAAGGACTAATTGATTGAACAATCTGTTTACTATCCTTATCAAAAATTATCTTTGTGCCACTGTTTGCCACACTAAATCCAATGATTACACAATGTACTTTAGCATTATTTTTCGCTTCACTATTCCAAACAAATGATTTATATGCAAAATCAATAATAATATTCTTACTTAACAAGAAATTCCATAGAATTGAAACTTGTTCTCCTTGAGTAATAGAATTAGTCGATACAAAAGCACATTTAATATTGGTGTGCTGAATTAGGATAGCAGCCTTGGCATACCAACCTCCAACATAATCGAGTATTCCTGTATTACTATTTGACCCTACAATGTCTAGTAACTCCATTTTTTGTGATTTACTAGCACTATTTGCTCCTACAAATGGTGGATTACCAACGATAAAACTTAATTTTTCTTTAGGTACAATTGTTTCCCAATCAATCTTTAAAGCATTTCCCTCAACAATATTAGTGTAAGATTTAAGTGGTAAAAAATCAATATTCGCAAATATAATATCCTTGGTTTCTTCTAGCATCTGATTTTCAGCAATCCAGAGAGCCGTTTTAGCAACAGAAACCGCAAAGTCATTAATCTCGATACCATAGAATTGATTCAGTTGGACTTTAACAAGCTCTTGCCCGACATCAAGCGCAACGGCATCTCCCATATAGAGCCTAATGGCTTCATTTTCTAAACGTCGAAGAGAGATATATGTCTCAGTTAAGAAATTTCCAGAACCACAAGCTGGGTCAAAGAAAGTCAGACTCGCTAGTTTTGATTGGAACTGCTTGGCTTTTCGTTCAACGATTTTAGGTTGCTTAAATTGACGGATCTCATTCAATTCATCTTTTAATTCATCTAAGAAGAGTGGATCGATAACTTTATGGATATTTTCAATAGAGGTATAGTGCATACCACCGCTACGACGTGTTTCGGGGTTGAGAGTTGATTCAAATACTGCTCCAAAAATAGTAGGGCTGATTTCTGACCAGTCGAAACTAGACGAAGCATGTTCCAAAATTAACTCACGTAGTTCATCGGTAAAATTAGGGATTTCCAGATTATTCTCTGCAAACATCCCACCATTCACATAAGGGAAAGCGTTCAATTCACTATCAAGGTAAGGATCACGCGCATCGATTGGCGTGTCTAAAACAGCAAAAAGATCGACTAGCCCACGACGAAAGTCACGGCTTCCAAAATGAACCATGTAGTCATGAAACATCGTTTTGTGTCCAAAAATACCAGCATCTTCAGCATATAGACAAAATACTAGACGCACGATAAGCTGATTAATAGCATGAAGGCTTTCGGGGCTATTTGGATTAATGTATTGCTTAAGAAGGCTTTCATAAATCTTACCGACAATCTTACCGGCGTCGATAGAAACCTTCATTTCACGCTCTAAGTGTTCATTTGTCTTGTCGATTAAAAATTCTAAACGATAGGCTTCTTTATCTAAATCAGCAAGTTTAATGACTTTAGGTTCGCCGTTTGGTTGCTCCATATCATAAACATAGAACTCTTTAAAATTACAAGTCACAATCCAACGGGGGCGTTTAGAATATGACAAGTTTGCAGAATAACGTTTTGCTTGTTGGAAAGGCGTAAGATAAGTATCATCGGACTGTTTTATAGCTTTATTAAGGTCTTTATTCACCCCTTTTTGCTCAATCAAAACTTTTGTTTTTTCTATATACCCATCTATAAAACTAGTATGGTCAAGCATCACTTTATCTTCAAATTTTATATACTCACTTGGGTTTTCAATCCCATAAACAGATTGAAGTAAATCTAACCAGAAAGACTGGCTATCTTGCCTTTCGTTCCCTCTATTTACCCAGCGTTTAATAAATGCTTTAGCTTGCTTTTTTTGTTCCCGGATATTATTCACTTTGTGCTCTCCAACTACCATATTATTTTGATTTATTTGTGTAATAAATCCTTTAAGGTTTTAATAATTTTATTTTATCTGTTTCTGTTAATTCATATTCTCTCAATAAACTAACAATTTCTTCTAGTCCTGCATTTAGTCGGGCTTTTTCATATTTTCCCACTATTTGAAACTTGATGGCGGTTTTAAAAAATTATTTTGCTAATTCAATCTTTAGTTTTTCAATTAACTCCACGGGTGTTGGGTTGACATTATTCAAAATTGCAAGATAAATACTCACAAAATCTGCTAAAATTGAGCCCCAAAGAACTTGTTCAAGATAAGTTGAACCTTTAAGTTCGATATTTCGTGCAGCTGGGCGCTTTCCGCTTAAAAGTCTATCTGAAATTTCAAAACGCTTTTGCACTCGCGGATGGTCTAAATTACTTCGAAGATTAAAAATTGCAAAGAGTTTTTCAACTGGGTGCGAACTCCAACCAATAAATTCATTATGATTGAATTCCGGATATTCGTTATAAAAGCTAACGTTTTTAGCGTTTTCGTTCCAGGAAATCTTCCATTTATAGGCTAATGGTGAAAATTCATTCGAACTTAGAAAAACTGCACTTCGCCCTGCTGAATAAAGCGCTAATTGTTTGGCATAGTTTCTCTCGGTTGAGATATTCGCCACCCAAGATTCACTTTCTTTTCGCAAAAAGTCGGCATAATGCTCAACTTCTTCGTGCATCTCATTTGAAATAATCCCAAAATTTACTAAAATTTTTGTTAGAGCGCGGAAATTATAGATTACAGCCATTCGAGGTTGTAGCCCGGCTGGTAATTTAACGTGTGCGATGTCGCGACTTCGAGCGATTTCTTCAATTTTACCATGAGAAGAAATGGTTGCAATTTGTGCGCCGATTTCAATAGCTTGATGTAGTGTTGAGATTGTTTCTTCAGTATTTCCAGAATAAGAGCTAATAATTACAAGTGTATTTTTCGAAACATTTTTTGGTAAAATGTAATTTCGAACAACCTCAATTGGCAAAGTTATATCGTTTTCAAGCCACTTTTTAACAATTAAGCCAGCGAGTGCAGATCCGCCCATTCCGGCAATTACGATATTTTTAATCTCCCTCCCGTCATTTTCGGGAGAAAGAACTTCCGCTTGAAAAAGCGTTTGCTTCCACTGTTCGCTAGCGACTAAGAGTGCATTTTGCGGGTCGCGCTGAACTAATATATTAAAATTATCTAACATTTCCGCCCTTTCGAAAAATAATCTTGATTATGCTTTAATTCTATGATACAATATAACTAATAAAAAGTAAAGTCAATTAAGAAAAGGTGGGTTATGGAAATTGATATGAGTCAATCAAGCAAGATGCCAGTTAGCGACGACCCAGAGCTCGCTAAGATTCTTTCTGGTGTTAATGCTTCGAATAGTAACGATAATACAAATGACGATACGACAAACGACGGATTGCAGTATGAAGGTCTTGAGCAAATGCCAGATGCGCAAGAAAATATTCAACCAGAACAATCAATTGAGCAACCAGTTGAGCAACCAGTTGAACAAACTGTGCCTGTGACAAGTTTCGCCGGTTTAGATCTAGATGGAATTAAAAGCCATGCGCTAGAAGATTTGCGCCCATTGGTTGATAAACTAACAGTTACAAATGAAGAAAAATTTGATATCTATCTTTTACTTCTTCGTTCAAGCGATGATGACACTTTGATTGAACCAGCTTATAATGCTGCTCGTGCGATCGAAGATGAAACTAAACGTGCGAATGCTCTGCTAGATGTAATTAAAGAAATTGATTACTTTAAATCAAAATAATTATAGATTTAAAAACTACGCTAAAATAACTAGTGTAGTTTTTTAATTGTAATAGTGAAAGAGATATATTGATAGTTAAAAGTAAGCAATTAACTATAGATTAATAGTCTCCCCAATAGCTAAAACCTTATAGCCTGCAGCTTTAACCTCATTTACTTTGTTTAATAGTCGTAAATCGAACATATAAAACCTCCTACTTTCCGCGACTGTTTATTTCTAATACTGTGATGAAACACAGCATTGATAATAGGAATAAACCAACATACTCAATGGGTATTGATAAAGTACTTAATAAAATCAAGTTTTTCATAATTAGACTGGGTCAACCGTATTCCTTTTGTTTATTTATGTTTGACAGTTTATTCTAAAATATCATAAACTTTAATAAAATTATCGTAAGATACAGGATAGAACTCGCCCTTAATACCTTTTACTACAACTTCTCCTGAGAATAAACGTTCAGTACCCTCTAGGGTGTTTATTTCAAGAAATCCCTGTTGTTTTACAGATTCCACTAGTTCATCTCGCTGTAGTTCTTCTAAAGGAGTGGCAATTTTGTATCCTAAGAAATTAAGGACTTCAATAATATTTTTAGTATCATTTGTATCAATTTTAACAAAATCTACGTCATATACCTTTTTTACAAATGTATTTACAGTTCCTTTTACTTGATGGTATGTTTGTAAAAAGATATCTGGGTCTATCGACCAAAAACAACCGTCGGTATTGTCTTCACGGATGACCCAATTGCCTTTCGGTAAAGCAATCTCGCCTCGTTCTTTGATAATGTAAATTGTTCCATCCGATTCATCATACCGAACGGGTTCTTTTTTATTGGTTCTTAGAAGTTTTAAAAATTCTTCTAAAATGATATTGTTGTCGTATTTTATGGCAAAGACTTCGAATGGTTTTTTGCGAGCTTTCATGTTTCTATCCTTTTTAAGAATTTCTTTTTAGTTACTAGGGTAGCTGGATTCGAACCAACGCATGAGGGAGTCAAAGTCCCTTGCCTTACCGCTTGGCTATACCCTATTAAGTTACCCGTTTATATGAGGTGGGCTAGACCTCTACCGCATCTTGCGCACCGATTTGGTAATGGGAGTTCTTTAGTGTCATTCTCCAAATGACTCAAATGGTTTTACAGGGACCCTTTAGCTGACGGGCTAAAGCAGTATGTATTGGGACTATCGCAATCTGCGTGCTTTACAGCACGACTTGAGTTTTAACGTTTTTTCTTTGACAAAACTGAATACTTTTAACGCATCTAGCATTCCTTGTGTTGGAGAACCTTTTAACCAACACGTTTTTTTGAATTCACGACCTGGTACATTCGGATCGTTTATCTTCGCGGATTTTCTTATTGTGCAAATGTACTTTACAATAAGAGGTTCTAAGTTTGATATAGCAAACGAGCATAGCGCGGCACTCATCAACTACATCATTATGGTGGCGTAGGGAAATATAGTGCGCCACTCACCTGTGAAGCGAGCGTTAGTCGGTTCGAACCCGGCACGTCACATAAAAATGCCGTCGGTTTGAACCAGCGTTTTACCTTGCTATTGATAGAAAGGACTCCACATGCAACTCCACAATAAGTAAACGAAATAGACATAATACCTCTTTTATTTTTTTTATTAATTCTTTATACGTCTCAAATAAATCTTACAGTGGTCGGTTATGAGCCACGTGCTATCTCCGTTTTGATGGTTTTGAGAAAAATAATAAGTATATTCCAAATACAAGCTTAATTGCCGCATCAATATATGCAATTATCTCTAGCGGAAAGTCAGTGTAAATATAGCCTATGAAAACATTAATAGCGCAAATAAGACCCAGATATATCATTGATTTTCCGTGTACAAAATAATACGGGAAGAAGTGTAGTGCAGTTGCCATCAGTGCTCCCAGCCAAATCAATCTCCAATTTTCAGTCGCAAAGAATGGTCCACCTAGCAAAACCATCAAGATAAATAATAAAATAACGGCGTATAAAGATACTTTCTTTTGAAATTCACTCGAAGGACCATCAGACAGCCTATTCAACACCTTTTTATTCATGTTGATTGAGAAAAAACTAATAATATATCCAATGCTAAATACTTGCATATTTATTATTTGCTTCCCTCCTGTTAAAGTAGCTATTGAAATAATCGCCGCTATTACAATTAGCCACAATCCACACGCTCTCTTATAATTGAATTCTAACTTTTCATCTTTATTGTAGCCTAAAAAAGCCATAAAAATCTCCACTAATCTCTAATATTTGCACCCCACTATATTGCTATTCTTTATTAAGGGGTTTTAGTAAAAATAGCAATATAGTTTTTCGAATACTTTATTTTTTAGGATTTTTCTTCTTCTTTTTAAGGATGAGTGCAATCGCTGGGGTAATAGTTGTCGTAATTAGGACGGTAAGAACTAGAATATTATTCTGTTCGTCTTGTTTTTTCTTATCTTCTCTCAAGAACCCTGTTTCTGGCGAATTGATACGCTGATTTTTAACTTCAGGGCTATGTTTTTCTTTTGCTGGGTTAGAATTGTCAGCTTCAGCTTTAGATTTAGCTTTTTTAGCATTAATTAATTCTTTAATTTTTTGAAGTTTTTCGGTTAATTCTTTACGCTTATTTTCATCTTTAACTTTCGAAATCAAATTCTCGGCATCAGTAATCTCTGAATCAATATTTTCAAGCTTCTCA
>ERZ773013.253-NODE-253-length-33805-cov-7.269244_pt1 | contig 33805 bp, 27 predicted proteins | sample MGYA00511670_ERZ773013 | MGnify/ENA primary metagenome ERZ773013 (study PRJEB29015, sample SAMEA2738120) | human oral metagenome | biome: human oral; feature: human-associated habitat; material: saliva | place: China | collected 2257 ... | reverse complement strand
CTTTGTTTGAAGATTATAATTTCAAGCAAAGTCAACGAATCCATAAAGGGTTTGGACAATGTTCAGACACACTTGAAAGATTATTTGATTAAAACTCCATAACTTTACTAGAGTGTTTACACAAAATTATTGACAGTATCTTTTCAACAGATAAAATCAATCAAAAGTGGGGAACTGATATGACATATATCTACACACTTTCGGATGGCTGGTGCTATTTATCAAGCATTTTAGATCTTCATTCTCGGAAAATTATTGCTTGGAGACTTTCCATACAGATGGAAACACGACTCGCTATAGAAACACTACAAGATGCCTTAAGTAAGCGAACTGTAGCAGATGGGCTTATCCTTCACTCAGATAGAGGGAGTCATTATACAAGTAAGGAATACAATGATTATCTTGAACACCACTGTATTCAACATTCCTATAGTGCTAAGGGATGCCCATACGACAATAGTTGTATAGAGTCATTTCACGCAAGGATCAAAAAGGAGTGTATTTACGCCGAAGCTAATGTTGGTTATAAAGATTTTCAGACCTGTTACGACAGTATTTTTAAGTATATCGAAGGTTTTTATAATTCGAGGAGGCGTCACAGCAAACTGAACTATCTTTGTCCGAATGAATTTGAAAAATAAATTGCTTAGTTCATAGCACTCCTTCTACGAGCTTATAAAATTCATTTTATGATCTCGTAGAAGAGGTCCAGCAACCGAAGGGCGCTAACCTTCAAATTTTCCTCCCAAAATGTGTCCAAAATATTGACAGAATTCCAAAGCGGTCAATCTCATAAAAACCTAAACAATGGTGACTAGCAGCTTCCATTCCCAAACGAAATCACCAATCCCAGTAAACATATCTAAAAAGTTAATCGTCCCATCCTCCTTGTCCTTTACTAACCTCATCCTATCGCAAAGTTCTTGATCTTTTTATCAAAATAGAGCTGGTAGTTTCTATTTATTGTTTAAAATACTTTGTAATAAAAAATGTTGTAAAGAAAAAAGAAAACGGCAATCGCAAGTGACTTCAACCAAGCCCATACGATTACCGCTATACATCGACTGGTTCGGATGATACATACCTCATAACACATAATAAATTGTACGACTATTATTTAGTCAAATGTCAATAATGTTTGGCTATGCTTTATCATTGTAACTCCTTATCCAAGATAATCTCTAAATAAGATACTACTTTATTGTACACTTTATTTTGTATCCACTTTTTATTAACAAGTCCAACTCCACTTAACTTTGTTTCTAAATTTTAACATTAGTTCACTCTGAACAAATACTGAAATTCATGACCTATAATAATTGTAAAAGATTAAGGAGGAAATAACATGCAAATAGATATCAATAATATTTCAAAAAATTATAATGAAAAAGAAATTCTTCAAAACGTTAGTTTTAAAATTCAGTCTGGCACCGTATGCGGTTTACTTGGTGTAAATGGTGCAGGCAAGTCAACGTTGATGAAGATTCTTTTTGGGCTAATTTCAGCAGATAGTGGTTCTATTCTTTATGATGAAAATGAATCAGCGCAAGAACAAATTGGAGCCTTAATAGAATCACCAGCAATATATAGAAACTTATCGGCGTTTGATAATCTTAAAACAAAAGCACTTTTATTGGATATTCCCGATAGCCAGATTTATGAAACATTAGAATTGGTTGGCCTCAGAAATGTTGGGAAAAAAAAAGCTGGGAAATTTTCACTCGGTATGAAACAAAGACTTGGAATAGCTATGGCGATTTTGACTAACCCTAAATTTTTAATTCTAGATGAGCCTACCAATGGACTAGATCCCGATGGTGTAACTGAATTACTAAACCTAATTCAATCATTAAAATCTAGAGGAGTGACAATACTAATATCTAGTCATCAACTCCACGAAATCAGTAGAATTTCCGATCAAATCATTATACTAAATCAAGGAACTATATGTTATGATCACGAAAATATTGAAAATGATGACCTTGAGAAAGTTTTCTTTAACGTTGTACATGGAGGGTTATAAAATGAGAAAAATTTTTTCTTCTGAAGCACTAAAATTAAAACATTCCGGAACAAAAAGATTGCTCTTACTAATTCCGTTAGTAACGATATTTATAGCTTTTTTAGTAGGTGGAATTCAAATTTTTTCTTCATTTTCTATTTACTGGTGGGAAGCAGGGTTCCTATTTTTATTGATTAGTTTATTATTTCTTTACGATTTTAATGCTGAAGAAAAAGCTGGGAATTTTCAAAATGTAAACATTAGTTCACTTAGTTGGAATATTAGATTGGTGAAGATATTTTTACTATTTATTAGATTAGTACTTTCAAGCCTCATTCTCTTAATGTTAATGTATGTAGTTTCTAAAATATACCAAGGTATTATCGTTATAGATTTTTTTAAAACGAGTGTAACTTTAATTGCTGTTCTTGTTTCCGTTATTTGGAACATCCCTTTACTTTATATTTTATCTAAATGGATTAATTCATATGTGCTTTTAGCAGCAAATACTTTTCTTTGTCTTTTAGTAGCTCCTATTTTTGCAAAAACTAGCTTTTGGTTCATTTTTCCCTATTCTTACCATTATAAAGTGGTAGAAACTATACTCCAAATCAAACCTTCTGGGGACATGATGGTCAGCATCAGCAATAACAATATTATTGGAATTATTCTTCCAATTTTTCTATCATTAGTGCTATTCACATTCGAAACAAAAAATTTAGAGGAATAAAAATTGTTTAGAAGCGAACTACTTAAATTAAAAAATAGTATATCCCTTTATCTAATATTATTTTTTACTATTCTTGAAATTAGCACAATTCCTGCTTACCTACACTATATAAATACAGAAATTTCAATGACAAACTTATCTATAGTCACTATGCTAGTCTATCCTATATTAGTAGCTATGTTAACTATTATGTCTTTTGAACAGGAAATTTCAGCTAATAACTTTCAAGAAATAAAAGCGAATAAAAAAGGGAAAAGAATCATATTAGTAAAATTCTTTGTAATTGACTTTTTGTTATTTTTCCCCACTGCTTTTATATGGTTAGTTACTGGATTGATTCAAGGTAACATGCATTTAGGTTTAGTCATTGCATCAGCAAGTTGGTTGCTTGCAATTTTCCAAAACCATCTACATGGTATGATGAATTTTATTATTGGTAAAGGAGAGAATATTCTACTCTCAATAATTGAAATTTTATTTATAATTTTTGCAAGTAACAAAGTTTTAATTGGAAGTTATTGGTGTCCCGTTGCATTACCAATCAATTTAATTTTAACAGGTGATATCACTTATGTAATGATCGTACTTTTTTGGATAATCATATGCACTATAATACTTTATGTATTATTGAATAAAAAGAAATATTAAAAACATACTAAGATGTACTGACTCCCAAAAGTTAGACAACTAATTATTGCAAGGATTTAGTTCTGTATTGAACAGGACTAAATCCTTTTAGTTTGACTTTAATTCGTTTGTTGTTGTAGTAATCAATGTAGTCCACAATAGCTTGTTCAAGGTCTTCTAAAGACTTAAAATTCTTCTCATATCCATAAAACATCTCAGACTTAAGAATGCCAAAGAAGGACTCCATCATGGCATTGTCTGGACTATTTCCCTTGCGCGACATGGATGGTTGGATCCCCTTACTCTCTAAAAATTGATGGTAAGAAGTGTGTTAGTATTGCCAGCCTTGGTCACTATGGAGAATGGTCTTCTCATAGTATTTCTCTGTAAAGGCCTGCTCCAGCATAGCTTTCACTTGTTCTAAGTTGGGCGAAGTAGAAAGATGATAAGCAATAATTTCACTGTTAAAGCCATCTAAAACAGGGGATAAATAGAGTTTCTGCCTACTAAGTGGAATGGCAAACTCCGTTACATCTGTGTAGCACTTTTCCATTGGTTTTGATGCTTCAAACTGGCGTTGAATGAGGTTATCAGTCTTCTTGCCAACTTCTCCGTGATAAGAGGAATACTTACGCTTACGACGAATACGAGCGCTTAGCCCCATGCCTTTCATCAAACGCTGAACCTTCTTATGATTCACTGTAAAACCTCGATTTCTGAGTTCGAGAGTAACTCGGCGATAGCCATAATTCCTTTATGATCATTATAAATGGCCTGAATTTCGGTTTTAAGCTCTTTATCTTTATCAAACCCATCCAGTTGCTTTAACTGATAATAGTAAGTCGAGCGAGCTAAACGTGCCGTTTCAAAAAGTAAATCTAGTCGAAATCCTCCTGAGACCATCTCTCTAACTGTCTCTGCCTTTCTCGCTCCAAGGCTTCGCCAGTCTTTTTTTAGGTAAGCTACCTCGGTACGTAAGCGTTCATTCTCCTCTTGAAGTCTCTCGAATTCAGTCATTTCTTCCCAAATTTTCTTCCGTTTTCGTCCCATTTTAGCTGGTCTCCCTCTTGTTTTCTCAACAATGGTATACCCGTTTTTCCTGTATTGTGCTAGCCAATTTGTCAACAGTGAACGATCAGGTAAAGCATAATCCAAAGCTACACTTCTTTGTGAACAACCTTCCACCAGAACTTTCTCAATCATTTCTTGTTTCAATTTAGAGGAATAGTAACGATTCTTCCTCTTTTTAACGATTTCTATTCCATAACGGTCAATTAATGTCACCATGTACTTTAGACCAGAAGCATTAACACCAAATCTTTTTGAATGCTGTTTGAAGCTTCGCCCTTGTTTTCTGAGTTCATAGATTTGAACTTTGTCCTCATATGTTAATTTCATTTAAAAAACACCCCAAAAGTTAGATTTTTTCTGTCTAACTTTTGGGGTGCAGTTCATTTCATAGGGTGTTTTTATGCTGCAAAAGTGATATAACAATACCCTTCGCATTTTAAACAAAGTCAAATAGTGAAATTTCTTCGTAAACTTTTACTTCTTCTACCTCATTAACAGAGGTTTCAGAAACTACTTCTGTAGCAACATTGTCATTATGTTCTTCAGTCATTCCAAAGAGTTCAGAAATACTTTCTAGGAAGTCATCAGCCATATCAAGAACTTCTTGTGAAACAACAACATGAGTCGTTTCTTCAACGGTTTCTTGAGCAACTACTTCTTCTTCTTCCTCGAAGGCAGCTTCTGCTTCATCTACTGACTCATTAATAACTTCGACAAGTTCGCTTTCTTCATCAGAATCATAGCTAGCACTATATTCCTCGGTGATTGAGCTAACTTTTACATCAGAGTCTTCATCCATTTCTGGATGGTCTGCCTTGTACTGCAATTCAAAAGCATTGATAGCTTCTTCAATTTGTTCTACAGTAGGCTTCTTAGACTCGTCCTCGACTTCGATAAGAGGATTAACAATGGCACGTTTAGCTGATACATAGTCAAGACGAGCTTGGTCTGCAAAAACATCTGCAGCTTCTCCTCGCTTAATAGTATCTGCACAACGGTCAATGTTTTCCTGCAAGAGTTTGGCTTGTTTATCCATACCATCAATAACATTGTTGATACGTTGGATAGTTCCAATACCACTCGCAAAATCTAGACGAACGGCATAGCTATTTTGACCAATAATATGCAAGTCAAGCATGCGTTCTGGTTGCCAAGGTGATTTTTGTTCCAACGCACGAAGGACAAAACCACGATAATGAGCAAGGGTTGTCATTTTCATATGGAGTGGATCAGAGGCAACATTCATCTGCATAGCATAGTTCAGTTGATTACCTGCAACATCTTTCTTAGTTGCTTCGTATCCATCTGGTTCAAATGTCATAACAAATGGGTTATGCTCAACCTCATATTTCTTACCATCTTCTTTTTCAACCACTTCTTTCCAAGGTTTTGTCTTTTCTGCAAGCTCTTTATCCTGGACTAATAGAGAAAGTTTCTTCTCGTAATTTTCCTTATCTTTAAGGGCTTGCTTAATACGTTTTTGAGACAAAGCAATATCACGTTTCCAAGCCTTCCGACGATTAGACAACAACTCAAATTCGTTATCAAGTTCCATCTTAAGTTTAAGATATGGATTGCCTGTCGCAATGGATTTAAATTCAGAGGCTGAGAGTGTTTGCTCGTCAATATCCTCTGAAGCTCGCATCGGTGTACGACTGGTCATGATTTGCGTAATATAACGGAGCTTTGTTTCTTGAATCTGCCAAAGGTAGTTATCAAAACTTCCTTTAGTGATATAGTGGAAAATATTTACCTTACGATAGATATTTCCTTGACGAACCAAGCGTCCATTACGTTGGATAATATCAGACGGTTTCCAAGGCACATCGAGATGATGAACAGCTTTCATACGGCGTTGGACGTTAAGACCGGTTCCCCCTTTTTCCGTTGAAGCCATGAGAATACGAATCTCACCAGCATTCATTTGACGTTGAAGTTGGAGTTTAGCCTTTTTGTTAGCAGCATCGTGAATAAAAGCAATCTCTTCTTCTGGAATCCCACGTTCAACAAGCAAATCTTTCAACTCTTGATAAACAGAGAAACCTTTGCCATTAGGAGTTCCAAGGTCAGAGAAAATCATCTGTGTCCCTTTATGCTTAGCTTCCATGTGATAAATCTTATCCACTCGCTCAACAACTTGCATGAGTTTATCTGCATCAGCTCTTACATAGAGCTCTGCATCAAGCAAACGCATATCTAAAGCCAACTTTCTGGCTTCACTAGTGATTTTGAGCATATTATCTTCACTAGGATCTACACTCCCATTTTTAACTCGATCTGAGCGTTCTACAAGCTCATCCAAATAAACTTTTTGGTTATCAGTCAACTGACTTTCAACCGCTACCTTTTCTACCATAGGAACTGGAAGATTAAGGTCTTCAGTCATTTGGATATCTGCAGTCTGACGGTAAATTGCCATCAGCTCAGGGAGATTCATAAATTTAGCAAAGCGTTTACGTGAAATATACTTGTCTCCAGTAGGGTTAAGTTCAAGACTATTCTCAACAATCCCAAACGCACCAACCCAAGCATCAAAGAAACTTACACCGAAGTGTTCCATGACATCTGGTTGAAGATAATTCATCATCGTATACATTTCGCTAATAGAGTTGGAAACTGGTGTTCCAGTCGCAAAGACAACGTGACGTGTATCATGCTCTTCTTGAAGCACGCGCACCTTCATTTCCATATCCATATTCTTTTTTGAGGTACGGTTGGTAATACCAGCAACGTTCCCCAAACGTGTCATAGGACGGACATTCTTGTACCCGTGTGCTTCATCAACAAAGAGCATATCAATACCAAGGCTTTCAAAGTTGATAAACTCATCAATACCAGTCTTGTTTTCAAGCAACGTCTCTAAGCTTGCCTCAAGACTTCTACGCATCGATTGTGCTTGCTTGAAAGTAATTTTGTCGTCATTAGCTTTTGCGTAACCAATGATCTCATCAAGCTCATCAATCTTTTCAGAAATAAAGGCTTGTTCACGTTCTTGTGAGACACGAACTTTCTCAAATTGAGAATGTCCAATCACAATACCATCATAGTCACTCGTTAGAATACGAGAGACGAACAAGCGACGACGTGACTTTTCAAAATCCTGCTCAGTCGTAACAAACACTTTCTTGGTAGGGTAGAAACGCATAATTTCTTGACCAAATTGTGCTGTTAGACTAGACGGAACCACAAATAATGGTTTATGAATAAGCCCAAGCTCTTTCATCTTGAAAGCTGCCGAAATCATGGTTAGTGTCTTACCAGTACCCACTTCGTGAGCAAGCAGTGCACGTCTCTCTTCAAGAATACGTTGTACGGCATTCTTTTGGTGAGGTCGAAGCTCTACACCTTTAGCCAACCCATCAAATTCCAAGAGACTTCCGTCATATTGACGTGTCACATAGCGATTAAAGACTTCATTGTAGGTATCCTCAATCACTTCTTGGACTGTTGGGTTTTCATGAATAAAGTTTTTAAAACTCTCTTGTAGAACACGTTCACACTCACGTAGGTTTGCTGTAGCCACTTCATCAACCTTACGTATAGGGTTTTCAGTCGTACCGAAATTACGCATGATTGTTGGTTGATTACTTGTAAGCAAGTGAGCCACAATATCTGTTGCGTGTGAGTAGCTTTTATTATACTCATCACGTAGACCTAAACGAAGGTTAGATTGACGACTCATATAGCAGTTTAGCAAGCGTTCGTTGAAACCTCGTCCGATTCTGGATTTCACTAATAGTGATTTAGCTTCTTCTGAATGGAGACCAACCTTTTCATCCAACAATTCACTAAACACCCATTGAGAAACGACGTTACTAGGAATCCAGCTAGAACCAATGCTGAAATCAATATCAGATAAGACAACTGGTTCTGGTACAACAGATAAAATCAATTCCAAATAACGTTCCCAATCCGCTTGTGTATCTCCATCTTCAATGAGAGAGTTAATGCAATCACGTTTAGCAAGAACATCACCTGAAAGGAATTTATCCTTAGTAACATAGTGTACAGTCTTATCATCAATATAGCGTTCCACATCAATCATCACTGTCTCACCTAGTTCTGAAATCATCATATCTTCTGAAACATCTGGATAGACAGAACTCATGAGGTTCAAATCAACGCCACGACCTTCTGAAAGCGACACATTCAAAGCTTCTACTGCTGACATCACTTGATGGAGGTGTTTTTTAGGACGAATCGTTGGCTTTTTAAAAGCATCTGACTTCACAAAGACCACCTTTGAGCTGTCATTCTCGTCCAACTCCTCTAATTCAAGACTAGCGATAAGAGGATAACGATCATCTCGGTCAAAGAGGCGAGCATTCACCGCTTGATTGATATAACCATACTTCTTCTTGAAAGTATCGTAGGCTTGATTAAGTGTTGCAAGCAGTTGTTTGAATTGTCCTTCATCATAGTCTGTCGTCATTTGAATATCAATAATGGCTTGATAAGCATTTTTGATAGCAACCATGCCACGGATACGCTTGTTTTCTGTATCCGTAAGGGGTGTTTCATAGAAATAAATACCTTTGTAAAGCCCTTTACTTTTAGCTGCTTTAGAAGGTGTTTGACTTACCCATGTATTCGTAACAATATTAGGGTCTGCTTCTACTGCTGCTTCAAAGTCTAAAATGGCTTCTTCTTTGTATTTATCATCGTATTTTACGAACTGTCCTTGTTCGTCTTGATAAAAAATCATTTCAGCTGCGCGTGAGCTAGGACGGATAGACGTGTTATCACGATAATAAACACGCCCATTTTTATCACAAGCATACTCGTTCAATCGAATATCAAGTGAAGCAAGTAAGCCTTGGTCAAGATGATTCACTTCTTCTTTAAGGATAATATCACGAGGTTCTAGTCTCTCTACTTCGAAAGGCACTGTTACTTTTGATAGTGCTTCTTGAAGCTCTGAAGCTAAGTCAAAAGAGCTATCTACCACAAGATCCAGTGTTCCACCATTGAAATGACGTACCTGATAATCACCTAAGACACAAGGATTTTTACAAATAGCATCCTGGAATAAATAGGGATTGAGTGAGACACGTTTATCAAAGGGGAGTTTATTTCTATCTGAAGACCAAAAGTCGATATTATTATCGGGAACAGGGATAAATGCTCCTTTTTGGAAAAAGAGGATATCTGTTACCACTCGTGTTCCAGCATCTTTAAAAGCAGTATTTGGTAGGCGGATACCGCCTAAAAACTGAGTTCCGCTACGACGGAGTTCTGGCAGAATTGAACCAGCACTCTTATCTGCAGTACCAGTTGAAGTGATAGCAGCAACCATCCCATGATAGGGTACCAAATCGATAGCTTTCTTAAAGAAGTAATCATGAATACGATAAGGTTTATTATCATAAGCTTTATCGACAATACGAACATCCGCAAATGGAACATTCGTAATGACCAAGTCAAATGGTGTCCCTTCAAAGTTTACTGTTTCAAATCCTTGGACTAAAACAGTAGCATCTTGATGAAGGTGTTTGGCAATAGCACCAGTAATGGTATCAAGTTCAATTCCATAAAGAGTAGAATTCTTCTTGATATCCTCTGGCATTGTTTCAAAGAAGATACCAGTACCCATTGATGGATCAAGAATATTACCTCCTTTAAAACCACTTTCTACAATTTTATCCCACATTGCAGTAGCAATCTCTGGACTTGTGTAGTAAGCCGTCAAGGAGCTCATTTCCATCGCACGATATTCTTCTTTAGTGACAAGACTTTTTAGCTCATCACGTTCTTTTGCAAAACGATTAATCTTACTATCAAAGAAATCGTTAGCAAGTCCTCCCCAACCAACATAGTTAGAGAGAATTTCTTGTTCGGCACTGTCAGCTAGACGGTTATCTGCTTCGAGTGCTTTCACAAGTTTAATGGCAGAAAGGTTAGCTTGAACCTTTTCTGCTTTTGTCATTGTTTTAGTATTATTTTTTTGTTCTTCCATTGCTGTTCTTTCTCCTTAAAACTAAAAAAGACCTGGTATAATACCAAGTCTTTCTTTTTAGTTGTAGTATTTGTTTATACGACTCAAAAATATGTGAGCCTCTCGTGTTTTCCTGTTTTTGAGGAACTCAATAAAACTATCTTGAATGTCAAAAGAGAATGCTCCAGCCAGTTCACATTGCTTATCAAAGCTTTTGCTGACTGTCATAGCTTTACTCTTACGAATAGCTACATGCGTGGGCATTGTTCTGGGAAAGGTAACTCCTAGAGAGTAACCAAAATCAAACAAGGTTAATAGATATGGCGGTTCATCTTTAGAAAAGATAATCCCAAAGTTATTCCAGTGTCTATCAACATTTAAGGTTAAGCGATCAATCTCAAAGAGTCTGGCAAATATCGAATCAAGCTCAGCTTCTGAAAAACCAATCTCAGCCAACTCTTTTTTCAAAAAGTTATACTGCTCTTGAGGTTGCTTCTTAGCTATTTGTTCGATATCTGATTCCGTATACCCCCTTTGTTGCAGCAAACGAAACATCGTAACGAAGCTTCCACCTTCTGGTATGAAATTTTGTGAACGACAAAGATCACTACCTACTTTTTCGTAAGGTACATAATCTTCAATCCCACAACTTTTCAAAAACTCAGATACTAGAAACTCAGCTTCAGCCTCCCCACCAAAAAAGTCTCTCTTATAGAAATAGTCATCTTTCAACCATTTCTCTTGAGTTCCTTTGCTAGAAGTAAATACAGTCATAGTATCTCTCCTATTTTCTACTTAAATTAGGATGATGATCTTCTAAAACAAATGGCTCATCATTGAGTTCTGGTATTGATACCCAATAAAAATCATCGGTATCAAAACCGTGTGTCATAGCAATTTCGTGCCAGACATCGGGAGCTGTATAGGTATAACCTAAAAGTTCCTTTCGGTTTTTTCGTCCAAAATCAATTTGACGCCCTTTTAGAAAATCTACCATACGTTCATAGGTGAATTCTGTGTTCAACAAAAAATCATCTTCCCTTTCAAACGTATCTAAGGTTTTACTGATTGTATCAACCAGGTATTTTCCAATCATCTTTTTATTATTATAAAGAACAATAGTCAACTTCATGACGTTTCTCCCTGAATTATACATGAAATCACGTATAGTGTTATCTCTAGTATAACATGAAAACGCAGTTGACTCATAATGAGTTCTAAGTTTCATTTTTTCTCCTTTTATCTAAAACTCAATTTTAAGCTTTCCACAATGGGCTAAAAATTGTTCAGCTTCTTTCTTAGCCTCTTCATCTGCAGCTTTATTCCCTGCTCCTCTCAGTTGAATAATCCTATTATTTTTCAATTCAAGGGTATAGAGAGGGGTTTCTTTGTACGCTTTATCACGAACAAAGACAATAATAGAAGTTCCGTAGACAAAGTGTTTTTTTGCATAACTTCCAACACAATGATGTAGGGTTTTGCCTTCTTTGACAATTTCACTTTCGTCTTTAGGAAAGATAAAAGCATACTTGTCAAATGCGGTCTGAGCCTTCATCATGCTTGTCAAACGTTTAGCTGTTTCAACCCTCAACTTCGCCTCTTTCTTTTCGTCCTCAAGGCGTTGTTTCCCTACTCTCAAATCTCTGACAGCATTAGTGACACGTAAATATGTACCACGTGCTTGTTGATTCTCGAGAAGAGCTGAATAATTTTCTACGATCTCTGTATGTTTATTTTCCCAATTTTTTGGGATAACTACATAATCTCCATCAAATGGAATTCCCAGAGCTTCTACCATTTCTTGATAGTCCTCATAATCACGAAGGGATACAGTGTTTTTCACCATCCAATTAATAAATCGAATGGGCTTTACATTAGGAGGTATGGTTGCTACGAATCGGTTAATTAGTGCCTTTTTACTAAAGTCTAAGGCATAAGTAAGCAACTCGTATAAACCCTCGAAGGTTCGACCATATCGTCTACGTATACCTTCCTCGAAAAATGCCTTTTCTATACTTATATCAGTATTTTTTAGATATGGTTTATTTCTTTTAAGGAAGTTCATGGTAGCCTTACCCATATTTGCATGCTTGTGTCCAAGACTATATGAAGCATAAGATCTATAAAACGTAACCCCTACCAAATCTTTGACGATTCCACGCGCCTTGATTTTTTGAGCGAATTCAATACGTTCTCTATATTTATAAAGATGAGGTAGCACTGAGCTTATCTCGAAATTTTCTTTAATCACTTCATCAAAATCTAAGTATCTCAACTCAGATTTTGATTGTAACTTTTCAATAAGATTTTCCATACCACCATAAAGCGTATAGACACTAAATGCACCAGAACCGAAAAAGAGAGCATTTCTCTGATTTTGGAATCCAGTTCTATAGATTTCTTTACCTTTTTGAACTGAAAGATATGGATCCCAGTGTGCTTTCACCATCTTATTGTTAGAAAGTTGATAAAAGTTATAAAGGCTGACGTCAAACTTTTCTTTTCCTTCTTCAAATGATTGAGTCACTGCATACATTTGCATTTCAATGCGTTTCTTTGTGACTCCCATCCAGACAAAGTAAAAAGTATCTCCTACAAAGGTTAAACGGCTGTTAAGTGATAAACGTTTTGTGACCTTTTCCAAGAATTTTTTTCGGTCGGAAGAGATAATTGTCTTAGACTTATTTGACCATTCATAGATAGGAAAATTATTCTTCGCCCATTTGAAAAATCCGTTAGGAACTTTTAAACGATTATCTACGATTTCTTGAATATTCTCTGCTTTTGTCATTGTTTTTCTCCTTAATTAATAAAAAATGGCCCTAGGACCATTTTTCTATTTATTGTTGTTAAAATTCGCCTTCTTCAACAGATAAATCTGAAAAAAGATCTAACTGTTTCCCATCCTTTTTAGGTTTTTTCTTAGTTGGAACTTTCTTTTTAGTTTCTGTTTTAGTTAGGCTCTTATTCTGTTTCTTTTTTGGCTTCTTGGTTGATTTCTTACTACCAGTAGTCATTTTCCCTACAACCGATTTGGTCTCAACCTTCTCAGCGGTAAAATACTCTTTAACCCAAGAAAAGACCGTATCATAATCAACTATGGCCCCTTGACCATTTTTATAGTCAGATTTACTGGCTTTTCTGATGCAGTAAGCCATAGCATCCTTAATCGTACGATCAAGATGTTTGAGAATCCCAGCAATCAGCTCATCATCCTCTTGATTATCAACTATCCAATTATGAATAGCATCCTCAGTCGGTGTGTGTGCTTCAGTCATTTCATCATCAAAATGACTTACCGCCATGAAGCGATCAAAAGCATCAATCTTAATTGTATCCGTCATTGTTTTTCTCCTCTTTTATTTAATCAATGCTACGTTTCGTTTCCCATCTTTTCCTTGTTTCATTTCTAAAACATCATGTGGAATTGAAAAGTCATCTTGATAAACTGTTGTAACGACACTTAATCCTGCAGAAACAGCCTTAATTACTGCTTCTACTTCTTCTTGTGTATTAGCTTCACCAATAAACAAGACGTCAGGGTTGAAGCGTAATACAAAAGTCACGAGATTTTCCAGTTCCATACCGTTAGCCTTATTGACTTGTAGTTGGTAAAAAGACATTTCCTTAATCTCGACATGTCTTTCAATTGTTATGACTTCACCTTCTTTAAAAGCTTCAGCAAGTAACGAGTAGGCTAAAGTCGTTTTGCCGACACCTGCAGGACCAGTAATGACATGCAAGCCTGGAATGCGTACTTGTTCAAGCAGTTCTTCCATACAACTACTATCAAACTCACTCAAAGAAATTCGTCGCTCATTCACATGAATAAGTCGAATAGTCATCGTTTCTAGTCCTTGAAAATTAACTATCGTCGATATCCTAATGGTGATAACTCTACCATCGTCCAACTGATAGTCACAAGTTCTTACCTGACTACAACGTTTTTCTGTTACGTCCATCTCAGCTATAAATTTAATATGACCAAATAGAGCATCCGCATCTTCTGATGAAATGAAGTCATGGACCTGTTTCACATCAGAATTTCTAAATGCTACCTCGTAATCTTCACCATGTGGGAAGATAGTAATATCTTGGATATCATTATCGATAGCTTCTTTTAAAATATTGTTTATAATCATTGTTTTTCTCCTCTCAGAACTCAAACAAGCTTAACTGCTCTCCTTCAGTCGTTGGTTTATCATCATGTGGCTTTCGACAAGCTACTAATGCTTTTGGCTCCTTCTCAACCTTATAAATAGGTTGCATTGCACGATAGTTCTCAAAGAACGTATCAAAAAATGCAAACAAAAGGTGTCGACATTGCCTTAAAGCCCTATACTCTAATCGAGTATAGTAAGTTGCTTCATCAGATAGCAATTCTGAATCCTTGGTATAAGTTTCAAAAACCCACCATTCAAAGCCACGTGCAAACACTTCTGTTGGTGTCAAATAATAGTCCAACTTCTTCTTAATATGAACAGCTTGAGCTAAGTCCGTTCTGGTTACCTCAGCTATCTGAATAAGTTTCAGCAAGCTAGCCTTGTAGATATTACGAATATCTTTAAAGCTATGTGATGTAGAGCTAATGATACCTGATTGATCATACGTATAGTCTAAATAATGACCATACTCATGTATGAATGATGAGGTATCTCTTACATCGACTGCCATGATATTTAACCCTGGCACATAAAGTCCGCTTGCTTTATGTTTTCCAAGCTTTCGGAATTTGAGTTCGGGTTCTACACTAGAATGAGGTAAGTGATTACACAACTTCTCCCATTCGTTCTCTATAACCTTGAATTTCTCCTTGTCAAAATCACTACCTCTATAACGCTCGGTATCTACTTCAACTTTCGAAAACCCTAAATCAAGAAATGACGTATCACTGTTCATTTCATGATCTTGAAAGATTTTATCCTCACGCACACTGGCTATCGTCTTAGTTGACTGATTAACATATCGTGCATTAAGGTTAGCTGCAAGAGCATCTTCATACTCTCTTTTAAGAACGTTAGCTATCTTTTGGATATTTCCATAATAACTACATTCCTTGTAGATACCTTCACTATGGATAGACATCAATTCAAGAAAGCTAAAAGATACTAGTCCATACCTCGTTTGAGAACTACTCTCTCTCCAAAAACTTAGGTTTTTCTTCAAAGGTACTCTAACCTTTGAATCGTCGACAATGAGAAGATACAAAGTGCGTTTGGTATCTTCTGCACTTTTAGTAGCGGGTAATCTACTCCCATGGAGTGTGAGAAGAATCTGTTCACCGAAAAGGTATTCCTGATTTTCTTCATCCCTCAAACTCATGCCCTCGAACAGTCTTTTTAGCTTATTCGAAAAATGAGCTTGATCATAACCAATGGTTTCAATATCAGCCATGATGTCTTTGACTTTATAGGCTGTATAGACATTATCTTGTCCGAATACCTCTACTGCTACTGCTCCGACTTCTTGAGATAAAAGTTCATGACATTGATATCTGCGGATATTCGCATAGTAAGTACAAAACTTTCTCACGATATCTGCAGCTTTATCAGTCTCTTTTATCTTAGGAAAAGTGACTTTTTTAGTCGTTTGTTGTGCTACTGCTAGTAAATTTGCCATTGTTTTTCTCCTTAATAGCAAAAAGGAAGGTAAAGCTTAAAGCTACTACCTTCCTCTTTCTCTTATATGTACTATGCACGATACACTATGAACTATACATAGTATGACATACAATTTATTGCGTAAAAAAAGGAAACCTAATTATTGTTATCAAGTTTCCTTGCATAATCTCGTTTGTGACTCTCTATATTTCGAAAAACATCATTCTTATCCCAGATTTGTAATTCCCAAGGATAATAGAAATGACTCTTGTTTTTAAAGTAGAGATGGATGCCAGTATAGTCTTCAGTATCTTTTAAATACCAATTTTTAAGACCGTATTCTTCCTTCCAATCATCTAAACGATCCATCACTTCAGTAATGACAGATGTTGGCAAAATGACACGTGCTCCAAAAATATCATTTAAAACCGAATTTACTGGATACCCTTCTGCTCTTTTAGTAAAACGCTCAATCTTATCTAAAATAGATTCAGATGTCTTCACTCTATAGAAGTAACTAATATCGCAGACATCTGCTACCATCAAATAATCGTTGATAGATTCGTGCAGATTCAAACGATATTTTAGAATCTCATCAACTGGCACCTTCGCAAAAGTGTGATTAAGATTGACTTTAGCAAGTTTACCACTTTCAAAATACTCTTCTGAATACTTTTTATGAATGGTGTTGATTTCAAAGATTAGTCGCTCTACTTTCTTGATATTCAAGCCTTATACGTCTCCAAATAATTTTTCTTCATTATACCATATCCTGTTTATTATACGTTTTGAACTTAATCTTTTCTTCTTGGGAAGCTTTCAAAAGGAAATCATCAATTCCCTTTTCGTGAGGCCAAATTAGAGCACGAACCGTACAAGACTGCTTCGTAACTAGATCTTGAACCATGTCGTACATACGTTCAAATACCGAGTCATTATCCTCAAAGTCTTGGTCAAATGCTAGATAAATAGGTTTGACCTTTTTGAGTTCAGTCTTTCCGATAAAGTCCGAGATAGGACGCCATGCTGCTACTCCTGCCATAGAGATAACACAGATATTCCCCAATTGAGAAAGACGAGTGTTTTTCGCAACTGATGCGGTGATATCTCCTTTAAGCAAACCTTCCGTAACTAGAAGGTTATCAACCTTACTCATAAGGTTGACTTTAGCCTTGCCTTCATCCGAAAAACGTGCTTGTTCTAAAATGTCATCAGAATAAGCAAAATGAGGAAAAGACTTAGCACTTGTTCCTTCTGGCTTATATGCTGACGAAACAAAGACATACTTTTGCCCTTTTTTAAATGTCAACTCAAGTCCAGAACGAAGTTTAACACTAGTTTCCTTAGTTGTCCCACTTGCTAGTTCGTGTGATGAACCTTTAGCAAACACATACCAATCGAAACTTCCGTCGACATTTTGGAAGACCTTAGCAGTACGTGCATTTCGTCCCTCTTGAAAGGCTTCGTTTACTTTGGCTTGATAACTAACGTTATCAAGACGTACTTGAAAACCTACAATTTGTCCCCAAGAATTGCGACATGGAATTAGAATTCCATCTTTTGATTCAAAAATAGGACATTTTGCGTTTTCGTTCCAATAGAAACCAGGAACTCCACGCCAAGCATCTTTAGGAAGCCCATTTGCAACAAAGAGCTTTTCCCAAATAGTTGCTGGGTGAGAGACTGTTGTATCAACCTGCTTCTGACGTGTTTGCTTTGTTGATGAAGCATAGCCACGCAGTGCAATAGTCTCAACAGAAAGACCTCGTTCTGCACTTGTTAAGTGCTTGACATGGTCCTTAGTCAATCCCAACACTTCAATCACAAGAGAATTTACCTTGTGAAGTGTTGAGATACTTGCCAAAGGCTGACTTTTCCAACTAGGTTCAAACGTCACGTCTTTAGCTTTTTGGGGATCCAAATCATAAATTGTCCCAGCACTACCAAATTGAGGTTTGTCTGGATCAATCTTTCTAGCACAGACTGCTTTAGATTGATCTGCAAATACCAAACACCAATCTGGTTTGCCACAAATAGGGCAAGGGTAATCACGTCCTACCCTAATCATTTCGGTTTGTCCAATCGTAATAATTTTTGTCATTGTCTTTCTCCTTAAAATAATTGTTGTTGTAAAATGACCTTGGAAAGCCTCGAATACCTATTCATAATCTTTCCTCCGTATGCCGACAAGTTAGAGTTGGAAACACCTGTTCCTCACCTCTAATCATCGAGATGTCGCCTTTCTTTTTTGTCCGTCTACCCAAACTCAAAACAAAAAAAGCATAACAAAGAAGCCGGCAAGCCTTGTCTCAAAAAACAAGGTTGCTCGTGCCTATGGCAAACCATAGGATAAACTTCTCGTTATGCTTTTATCTGCTAATAACGTTTGTTGTAGCCTTTCAAAGTAAGTAAAGGCAAAATTATCTCGTACCTGTTATAAGCGTTAAGCCTCTTCTTCTGTCTGAGGGCTTAACTGATAGCTAAAAGCGAGTACGCTCCCTTTTAACCCCTTAAACATGGTATGCCTATTGCTGGGACAGAACCAGTAATGACATCTCCTCCTCCATGTTTCTTCTTTTCTCTAGTCACGTGACCAAAGGTTCACCATTTGAGGTGGTGAAAATATAAATATAATTATTTATGACTTTAGTATAGCAAAGAGCTACTAACATTACAAGTTTATCGTTATTCGAAATTATAACTATATATACTATTTTTCATTACATTATACACTATACATAGTCTATAGTTTACAACACATTATGTATAGTTAGCCAATCGTAATAAGCGAAGTGTCAAACATCATAAAGGAATACAAGATACATTGTTAAACTATGTATCTTGTATCGTAAACAACATAGAACAACATTTATACTAATTTTAAATATAACTTATAACCCAATAAGAACATAATCATATATAGTTCTTTAATGTATCGTACAATATATATCTTATATTATCTACTATATACGATAACAGATAGTACTATACAATATTCACATTACATAATGTATCGTGTAACGTATTATAATACAACTATTCTTATTTAGTATATTAAGGGAATGGATGAAAGAAATACGATATAATACCTAGCAATACATTATTTAACAATATATCTTACATCGTCTATAGTACACTATAATAATGTATCGTATATTACCTACAATATACGATAAATATAAAAGCTATATATTATTCACACTACATAATGTATTATGTATCGTGTTGTATTAAAAATATTCTCTTTTATTATAATAAAGGAGTGGATGAAAGATATACTATATAATACCTAGCAATATATCATTTAGCAATATATCATTTAACGATATATCTTACATCGTCTATAGTACACTAAAAAGTGCAATTTCTTTTTTACACTACACTATATATAGTGATGTTATGTATAGTGTAATGTGTAATGATTGAAGGAAACTTGAATATAGTAATATATCCTATCTATCGTTACCATATGTATCTTATATGTCTATAAGATACATCGTTTATTTTATATAATGTATCGTGTTTTATTCTTGTCTAGTTTTGATATGTCATATGCTTTCTTTTGAAATAGTATATTGTAAACGATACACTATGTATTAGCTAATGCGTAACACGCTGATTATCAACAACTTATTATAAACTATACATAGTGTATCTTGTATTATTTACGATATATCTTACATAATACTTGCTATTAGATTTCTATATGGTATACTTTAAATAGTTAATAATATGTATCGTTTTGTTATACATAGTGTATCGTACATAATGGATTGAAAGGAGTTTTTATGGTTGCAAATACAGTTATAATGATGGACGAGAAAGGAGGAGCCTCAAAAACAACTTTAAGTGTATTACTGGCTCAAGCTCTAGGAAACGCTGGCTATAAAACTTGTGCAGGAGATCTTGATGGTCAATGCAATCTTACTACTGCGGCAGGAGTAAACGAAGACGAACATAAAGGAATTTATGATGTACTAAAAAAAGAAGTAGAAGTAGCTGATGCCATTGTGCCAGTTGACGGTTATGATTTGCTTCCTGGAAGTAAACTTATGAAAAACTGGGAGAGTGAAGCATCAGGACTTAAAGATAGAGATTTTCGTTTAAGAAATGTTGTACAGGATATCAACGACTACTACGATTTCGTACTTTTTGATACACCTCCTTTTTTTGGTGTTTCTACAACAAGTTCTCTTTTTACAAATTCGAAAGTTTTCGTTCTTATTCCTACAACACCTGATAAGTTTGGTGTTGAAGGTGTAAAAGATACAATCGAAGATATTGAAGCTGTTCAAGAAGGGTTCTCTTTCTTTGGAATTGATATTGTTATAGCTGGAATCGTTATAACTCAGGTTGATAAAGGGCCAGGCTTTAGTAAAAAATCAATTAAACAAGTCAAAGCAAGAGAAGCAGTAGCAACACTTGAGGAAATTGCTGAAGAACATAATACTAAGGTTTTTGAGCAATACTTGTTTAATAATAAACAATATAAAGATATGATTGCTAATCAAGCAAATGTTTTCACAAATAGTGGCTATAGCATCCCTCAAAAACAAATCACAAATGTTATGAACGAACTAATTAAGACGATTGGAGAACACAATGGCGAAAAAGCTTAATACAATCCAACAAAGAAATTTTAATAATCTTTTAACGGCTGTTGAATCAAATGACCGAACAACAGCTAAAGAATTATTTGAACGCTTTTTTAAAGGGAAAGAAATTGAAGAAGTAGTAATTGATAAACTTAAGGAAAAGCACGATATTGCTTATCTAACTGAAGCAAGTGTAGAACCAAAAAAAGCTGCTGTTGCCCCTAAAAAAGTAAACAATGTCACTCAGAAAAAAGAAAAAAATAAACTTCCTACAAAACTGGAACCAGCTAAAACAGTGGAAGAAAAATCACGTGCAAATCTCAACATGACACAATTATCAATGTCACGTTTTTCTGCACTCAGAGCTGTTTTAAACAAAAAAGACCTAAAAGGAGAAAATGGCAATTATCCTAAACGTGGTGGATCTGATAAGCTATTCACTGAGATGTTAGACCAGATGTATCAACTTCTAGATCCAGAACAAAAGGAGTTGTTTAATACATTGGTAGAAACTGAAATGAGTTTCAAATAGAAAGAATTATTCTTTATCATACAAAAGTGTAGGTATTTCTACACTTTTTCTTTTTTAGATTACTTGTAGCTTTTTTTAAAGAACTTATTATGATTTAATGGTTTCAATTACGATTAAGAATATTTAGTAATAATAGTTTAAATAGTATTAAGTAGTATTAAGTGGTTAAGAATAGTAATTAAGTAGTTTAATATAGTTTAAGTAGTAGAACTCCTGAAACCCTTGCTGTTATTGGGTTTAGCTGACCATTATCATATAAAACTGTATGTATATCATATAAAATGGTAGGTATATCCTATAACTTTGCATGAAAGTCATACAAAGTTGTATGTTCAATCTACAAAAGTGTATGTATCTCATATAAAATTGTAGGTGTGGCCTACAAAATGGTATGTATGTCCTATAAAGTTGTATGTTAAGTCTACGAAAGTGCATGTATGTCATATAAAATTGTAGGTGTGGCCTACAAAACGGTATGTATGTCCTATAAAGTTGTATGTTAAGTCTACAAAAATGCATGTATGTCATATAAAATTGCAGGTATATCCTACAAAATGGTTGTAAATTTTAAAAAATACTATGAAAATCAGAATATTAGTGATATAATGTCATACAAAAGGGTTGTAAATTAATATATTTATACCCAGTCACATATTGCAGTAAGCAATTAGGTTATAGTAAAATAATTACTTTTATTTAAAATACAACCAATATGTATGATGAATGAACAAAGAGAGGTAGAAGCATTTGGTAGAGAATAGAGAGTTCAGAGAGATTATCAAGTATGATAATAAGTTTACCCAAATGTTCCAACTTGGAGACCTTTCACCTCTTCAAGAAAACATGATTTATTCTATATTTGGTGAGTTGCGAGATGTTTATGACGAAAACGAAGCAGCAATCTTTTCTTATTCGAGTCTGGCAATGCTAGCAGGAAATACATTTTACAGTTCTAGGGAACAAAAAATTGTTCCTAGGACTGGTAAGCGATTTGAAACTACAGTTGAGGAACTAGAGGAAAGAATGACTAAAATTGTATATCGACATCCCGAAAAGGTTGTCGATGGTAAGGTTGTCTCTTACACCTCCATCCCACTGTTCAAGACCTTTAGAGTAGACCACGAAAATAAACTCATTAAAATCCACTTGTCTGATGCGGAATATACTGAATATGATGAAGTTACTACAGAAGATGGAACAAAAGTAAAAGTAGCGGTCAGGCGTACAGTTAAAGACCTTTTTAACAACCCAGAGTGGGGTAAAAAAGCTAAGTACATTCAGTATGGACGTGACTACCATAACCTATTGAAGAGTAAGTATTCTAAACGATTATTTAGACATCTAGCAGACTGGCGTAAAACAGGTTTTGTAAAAGATACAGCTGAAGAACTAGAGCAAGAAGTTTTGATCTTGGATAGTCCAAGTTTACTTCGTTCGAAAGGTACTAAGCTGCAGCAAGCAATGGATGAAATCAATACGCTATTGGTTGATGAGCATGGACTTCCTGTAATACAAGATTTGACAGTAGAGCGAATCAAAAAAGGAAAATCAATTACCCACTATATATTTAGGTTTAAACCGTTCGATGACGATTTGAGACGTATTGTTGCAACAAACGATAAAGTCATTACCTTTGAGAAGAAGAAGGAGTTAGACTTCAAACGTAAGATGGCTATCGTGATGGAGAAATTCTACACTGTTTTTCCTAAAGGGAGCAAGGCTGACAACTACAATAATAAAAATCAACTCAAACGTTGGCTTGAAACAATGGACCATGAACTAGTTATTGAGGCGTTGGAAAGAACAGGAAGTGATGCAAACCGTACTTTCGGTTGGACAAGAACGTTGCTCAATAAATGGGAAGTAGCAGGGTACACAAAACTTTCAGATTTGAGAGATAGTCATCCAACTAATAAGGATAATCGTCCTTCAAATGTTCCAGACTGGTCTCAACCAAACTATGAAAATGGAACGGATGAAAAAGACCGTTTAGGACTAGTAGTAGTAGCAGTTAAATCAGCAATTAAAATAGAACTCTCAAAGACGCCTGACGAAGATAACAAGGCGGATATTAAACATTTAGCAGAGAAACTGTTGCAAGAGAAGCTGTGGGAACTTAAAGATAAAGGTTTAGAGTCACTGTCTGATAGCCACTTTGAAGAGACAAGAGAACAACTCTTGACTGAGATACTTGATTATTTTAAAGTATAACTTCAGATGTATTTTTGTAGATAGATTATATATATAATAGCGATACACGATGTATCGCTATTATGTTTTAGAGATTTTTTATACTAGTTAAATCAAAAATCAACATGCAATCTTGTATGATATAATAGGTTTAAAAATATAAGTGGTAAACCTGTAGTTAATTGCTATCATTATTGAGAGGAGGAGAATTATGTCAAAACAGAAAGATAAATATCTAGCACTCAGAAGGCAATTACCAGATATTATAGATGAGTATATATCTTACCTTCAAGTAGATGTCGAAGAGCCTTCTCTCAAAATGGTTGAACGTTTGTCAGTAATCCAGAAATTTTTAAATAGCTATGCAATTACGATTGATAAAGAGGGTATCTCCCTATCATTGACAGACTTAGAAAAATTACCACGAGAATTTGTTCAAAATTATTTGGCAAATTTACGTCTGAAACCAGCAGGAAAAAGATTTATTCTCTATACTTTAGCAGCATTTTGGAATTATCTTACGAATACTTCCTTTACAATTGAGAGAGGAATGCCGTTATTTTATCGTAACGTGTTTAATGAATGGAAGATTGTTTATAAAGAGAGTTACCACAACATAATATATTCCGAATCAAAGAAAAAGACTATTTTGTATACGCAGCAAGAGCTCGAAGGGCTACTTGATTTCATGGCAAACAGTTATGTTACAACTCTACCAACTCAGAAAAAGGCTGATAATTGGGAAAAGGAGAAGGAGCGAAATATTGCTATATTTGCGATCATAATTGGTACTGGAGCAAGTACTCAAGAAGTTGTAAACTTGACAGTTAGGGATATTGATATGCGTAAAAAAGGAATTTGGGTTGTTAGGAACAACGAGAAACAGTTTATTCGTTTTCTTCCTTTCACAATTCCTTACATTGCTCCATTTGTTAAGGAACGACGTGGACGCTGGGACTTAGACCCTTCTATACCGTCATTATTTTTAACCATGTTGAAAAAGCCAATGGGGAGAAATACAATAGGTCATTTGGCAAAGAACATTGGTCATGCTTATGGTAAGGTAATCACTCCTAGCATTTTAAAAGACAGCCACGCCTCTATTGTTTATAAAGAGACAGGTGATATTAAGAAAGTTGCTGAAATACAAGGATATAGTTTGGATAAGAATCACCTTATAAGATTTATTGATTGATAGTATGAACTTATCTCCATATTAGCCAAAAGACCTCTTAAGGTCTTTTTTATGTCACTGGGTTACGAATAGTGACTCCTAAGTCTATAATGAATTTATAGAGAATTATGGAGGTCTTATGCTTAGAAAAAACAATGAAAAAAGAGGTTGTCTTGGCAGTCTGATTTGGATACCGATAGCTATTGTTGTTATGTTTTGTATAGCTGGATATGGTATGTCCCAAGGAATTAATGTACCTGGTATTTTATCTAGTGGCTTTAATGTTATTAGTAAAGGGGAGCATGCCAATTCAAGTGATGTCGGAAAATTATTTGGGAAATTTATTCCCAAGTCAGAATCTTCGGAAACAGGAAACAGTTCTTCTAAAACAAGTGGTGTAAAGTCTGATGCTTTCAGCTATAGTCCATTGCCTTTTGAAAACCATAAGCTAATGGTCAATGGAGATTTGGATAGTCTTGATAGAGCAACATATGGTCACATCAGACTAAAGTACTCGGACAAACCACAAGATGATAGGGAAAGTAAAATTAATGTTGATCCAGTCGGTTGGCATAATTATCGTTTTAAGTACGAAGATGAGTCTGGAAAAGTCAAAAAAGCTTATCTGATGAATCGTGGCCATCTTATTGGTTATCAGTTTTCTGGATTGAATTCTGAAATCAAGAATCTAGTGCCTATGACACGCTATTTGAATGCAGGAACGATGTCTGATAGTAAAACGGATGCTAATAATCCAAACGGTATGCTATACTACGAAAATGCACTAGCCAAATGGTTGAAGAAAAACCAAAATATGTACTTAGATTATTGTGTTGTTGCAAACTATACTGATAATGAGTTAGTACCTAGGACTGTAACGCTTTACTGGACATCCTTTGATGAAAATGGGACACAATATGGAGTTGAACTATCAGAAGAAGGATTAGCAACAAGTGATGGAAATGTGAGTTCGGTCACACTTCAGAATGTTTCAAAGAATGCTAACATTAACTATTTAGATGGTACAGCCACAAGTAATTACTAACATTGACTATAGAATGTTTTGTGCTACAATAATGAGCAGCATAAGCGTTTGGACAAACAAGAAGGGGGGATACTGTCAATAATTATTTACTGTTTTACTTATAAAAAATATGGTATAATTACTAAAAAATAATATGGAGGTCAAACCATGGGAATTGACTGGGAAGAAATTTTGGGAACTGATGACAATATTGGTGAGGCATATGAAGAGTTGGCAGCCAAAGCAGCTGATGATGATTGGTACTATGTTAGTGGGACATGGAGAGGAAAAACAGTAAGAATCAATGATAAATGGGGTGATCATTACTTCACAGATCAGGAATTAAAAGATTTATTTGATGGTAAGTCTATAAAAATCAACGCTTATGTTAATGGGAGACCTCAAGCAGTCGTTGGTAGATTAGATCATTCATGGTATAAAGGTAGTTCGCGTATAGGTTTCGTTCCAAGTTGGAAGTGGTAATATTTTGAATTAATTAAATGTACAAAAATCAAATTTATCTTGTATCTCAAAATGACTGTCCATAGGAGAAAGAGATTAAATATGTGGAGAATATACACTAACTTTAAGACTCTTTATCATTATTTAGACTGAATGACAAAAAGATAATATCTAGAGAGGATTAAATATATCTTCTCTTTTTTTGATATTTGGATGCTATTATTTCAGCTTATTTTACACTAGCGAAGGGGGGTAACCTCTTCTTTTTTGTTAATATAATGGAGTTTTTAAAGATGATTTTTATTTGTTGCTCTCTAACCTTGTATTGATAACAAAAATCTATATAATTATTAATAAAGAGCCAGTAGAAGGGGTGAGAATTATGTTTATGATCTTGGTTCTATTACTTACATTAGCGAGTTTCTTATACGTTGCCATCGGCATCGCCAAGAAAATCTTTTCAATTTTCTCCTTAATTACACCAATTGTAGTTTTGTGTGTCGGGCTTCTTATCGCAATGAATTAACAAAAGTCAAGGGGGGTCACTATCTTACAGGTAGTGACCTTTTTTGTTATGCTTTTAATGTCAAAAAAGATATTAAAGGAGAAAAATATGAAAGCACTTAAACTTATAAGAGAGGACGGTTATGAAAACGTCCATTATGCTAGTTTGGGGGAGCAAAAATATAAAACATTGGTTGTTGCAGATAGGAAAGATGAACAAGAACAATGGTTTGAGCAACCAGAAATTGAATGTGTCCCAGAAGAAGTCTCAGATATCATTCGAAACTATACACTCCCATATATTGATCTCGGAAATACTGAAGATGAGTATTTGTTAGAACAAGCAACTAATAAGGTTGTATCAGTTGTGGTAGAAAATGTGCTTGAAACACAGCCATTTATTCCTAGAAATAGAAATGGTCGCCCTATCGGTGAAGGTGTAGCTTTCTGCGATATGTTAGTAGGGCGTATCCAAAATGGAGAACTTGCTGGAACAGCAGTTTATATTAAACAAACTGAATCAGGCTTCCGCCAGCCAAAAGATTTCTTTAAAATGGTTGGACGGATTTTTCCTTGTAAATTAACTGAAATCCATATCCAAACTATCGACAATTATAAACTAACCATTAATAACCCATCAAACTATGTTGTTGAAGGTAGTATTGAGTTAGCTGAGTGGTTAACTAATTACCAGCTTCTTCAGCAAATTGAAAAGAGTAAAGATAACTCTTCTCGTAATCGAGATAGAAAAAATATCTTGGAACGTACTCATGAAGGTATTGTATCTGCTGTGATTAACAATGGTAGCAATGCAGGTATCATGGTAATGACCAAAAAATTACAAACGGTATTCATTCCAAAACATAGGGTAAGTTATGAGTGTGATTCTTCATTTGTTAACCTAGACGAAGTAGTATCAGTCTTTGATAGGGTGGAATTTAAAATTACTGGGGCCAATACCCAAAAACCAAGTCCAAATCAAAGAGAACGTCACATTATCCATGACTATATTCGTATCGAGGGAGATATGAAAGTTCTCGAAGAAGCACCTCAAGATGCTTTGATTGAGATGATTGATGATAAGAAAGTCATAGGACGATTGTTTAAAGTGCGATTTATCAGTTTTGATCCACAAAGTCTACATACTGTAGAGTTGGTTGACTTTCCAGGAATCAAAATTAAAATGAAGGACTCGGGTTCTTTAAATCGGGTTCCTTTTAAGCAAGGAGATGAAATTTCAGTTGTCATACTAGATGCTCATTATCGCTGGGTAGACGCAAATAGCAGGGGGCGTCGAGTGGCTAAAAAAACTGAAGAAGTGAGCAGTAATTTACAGAATACGGAAGAGAAAAAATGTCTGTTTCGTATCAAATCACGTTTCAATAGTTTCTATCCAAATCGTGTGAACAGTAAAATCTTATCAACATTTTTCACTAGTTGAGTCGCATATAGTTCCCTCTGAAATGGGAACTTTTTGTTTACGTTCGGATCAGAAAAATTTAACAAGGAGGGAACATGAATCATCACAATATCAATGCTATTGTCTATTATCTGATAGTCTTTATTCGGTATGTCTTACCTATTACCTTGGTCTTCATCGGTATCGGTAGGTGGAGTTATGCTAAATCTATCAATAATCCAGAGAAACAAATCATGGGAGTAAATTTTGCCTTAAAATCAATTTTATTCTTATATATCGTTACATTTATCCCTATTTTCATCATCTATGGACTCGCAATGATATCAAAGGGAGGCACACATAGTGGTGATTTCTCTATGATTAGTTTCGTAGAAGTCTTTACCCTAATAGAAATTCTAGCGGTTGGGATATTACCTGCATATGGTTTCATACAAGGATACATATATCACTATCAATGGTTAATTACAGAAGGTAAGAAAACAACAAGCTTACCTCGACGAAATCTATTCATTAGACTTGGAGTAATAAGTCCGATTGCTGTTGTTGTATTTATGGAATTCTTGAAAAGAATGTTTGCTTACTAGAGAGGTGCTTTATGCGGAAGATCTTGAAATTATTTTTTAATCGTTATTATACAAATGGTAAGCGAACAATAGATATCTTGCTGTATTGTTGGCGAAAATATATTGATTGGGTATATCATATATCTTTTGGATTATTTGCTTTCAATATTATTATGTTTATCTTCAGATGGCGTTTGCCTAATTGGGTATTTATATCTTTATTTATATTTTTGTTCGTTAATATGGCTTTAGTTTTATACATTGGTGTATGGCACAGTAATGTTACAAGTTGTCAAATTTTCGTGCTATTTGAAAAATATGATACCTTAAAACGAGCAGAACGAAAGAAAATTATTGGTAAGTATGCTATAAGAGCAGTATTAGCAGCAGTACTTATATCTTCTGGATTATATGTACTAACAATCAATAACTTTATCTTATCCCTCATCAATCGTATGTATGATGTAGCAGATAATTATCTCAAATATATGCCCTGGTCAATACCAAATGGAAGTCAGACAGGTATTGTTTTAAGTTATCATACTCTCAAACCTATAATAGGAGCAGACTGGTTCAACAGTTTATTATTGTTGACTCCGATAGGAGTAATTGGTCTTATTTTTTATAATAGTTATGCAACTGGAATTGCTGAAAAAACCTACGAGAAATTGGTTGAGCAATGGCTAGGAGGACGTTACTTCCAAGACAGTGTATTAAGTAATATTGTTCATAATCAAGATGAAAAAGGTCAAGCGAATTTGGTTATGGGGCTTAACTCTAAAACTGGAGAGCAAGTGATTTTACATGCTAATGAGAGGACTTATCATACTATTATCTTTGGTTTGATTGGTACTGGTAAATCGGCAACGATTCTGATTCCAGCAATGCTACAGGATATGGAAAATATGAAATACTATCTATTATCCTATCGTAAGTATTTGACGAAAGTAGATGAAGAACTGGAAGAAGAATTCTTTAACACAGAGTTTGAACGAAAGAAAAAAAGACGTGAATTGTTGGAACAGTGGTATAACAATGGTTATGCTGCAGAGCTTACAAATGGTATTTATATGACTGAACCATCAGGTTCGATGTATGGCACAATTGTTAAGTATGCACATAAAATGGGCTTCCCTGATGAAATGATTTGGACTCTAGATCCTACTAACCCAGGAACTGGTGCAATTAATATTTTGGATGGAGATACTACTCAGGTAAAAGGGGCTGTTCGAGACTTATTTAAACGATTTAGTGATCCAAGTGGGACTGGTTCTTCTTTCTTTCTTAACCAAGAAGGACAACTTACTGATAATATCATTACGGTCATTAAAGAGGTTGCGTTGATACCAGATGCCCCAATAAATTATATGTTAAAAGGTAAGTCTCCAACACTAACTGAATTCTCAAATATGTTACGTTCTAGCGATTGGATTGAAGCCTATATTGCCGTTTTTGAACAATTACTGAATCGAGAGAAAAGGCTTTTTGAAGAAACGTTGAAAAAGCATGAAGCATTCTTAAAGCAGGAAAAAGAAAAGTGGTTAGAGGAATCAGAGTACAATCGTGAACACGAACAACTCTTTGATACTATCCTTAGACCAGAGAATGTTCATGAAGCTATTAACGCCTTTAATGATGAAAGAAATAAACTTGAAAACCTCCAAAGTTCTTATGATTATTTCATCAATGCTCATCAATTAAATTCGTACACAGAGGAATATTATTATACCTTTGATGCTAACGTGTCTGGTCTAAAAGCAGTTATTGATGACCTATCATCTTCACCAGAAATTCGTCGTGTATTTTTCTCTCAAAGTACCAAAGATTTAGATATTGTTTTAAAAACGGGTGGAATGATTTTGGTCAATTCTGCTAAAGGTGTTCTTGGTAAAGAAAAGTCTCGAATGGTAGCACAGATGGTAACATTAGTTATGCAAAATGCTGCTCAAAGACGTCTTCCAGATAAGTCTCCTTTCTTTGCTTTTTATGAAGATGAAAAGAATGGTTACTTGATGCCAGGTAATGATAGTAACTTCCTAGATGAGTCTCGTAAGTTCCATGTTCCAGTTATGCATGCTTATCAACATGACGAACAAATTAGGGATTCTATTGGCGAATCTGGGGCTGATGCAATCAAGATGTCTTATCGTAATGCCTTTACCTTCCAACAAACCTCAACAAAGGTTGTAGAGTTTATTAATCTTCGTTCAGGAGGGAAACATTACGCCCTTAAAGAAACCAAACGTGTAGCAAACGATGACCTCTTAGCAGGGAATCAAGGTAACTCCAGTGCGACTTCAGAGGAAGTAGTAGAAGAAGATAACTTCACTGCTAGAGATGCAAATAACCTAGAGAAATTCCAAGTTGGTGGTGTTATCGTCAGTGATGATGAAGTCTCAAATATGATTTATTTGACAACATCTCCGCATTTTGAAATGGATATTTCAAAGGACTCTTTTGTCTCACATACACCTTTCAATAAGGTTTATGGGCTTGGAGAGGAAGAACCGGAAATTGCAAAAGCATACAAGTTGTGGAGAGCAGAAGTGATAGAATATTATGCTCAAAAAGAGTCTGAAAGCCACCTCTATGAAAGTGATTTTACTGAAGAAGAATGGCAAGCAATCATGGATGTTAAGGTGCCAAATGTTGATAGTAATGTAAATGATACAGTTGGTAGAAACAATGATTCCCCATCAGTTAAAAGAACAATCTTAGTCAACGAGAGTATAACAGAACATAGAGAAAGTACTTTAATTAGTGAAGAGGTCACAGAGGACATTGAGCAAAAAGAGGAGGTCAATAACTCAGAAATTCCACCAGTTGTTGAAGAAAAACAAATTGTAAATAGCAAAAATGATATTGGTGAGTTAAAGGATAAAGAAATAACTCAAAGAGTGATCCTAGCTCCATCATCTACACCCGAAACAGTTGATACTCAAAATATTCAAGCACCTAATCAAGAGTTTGAATTACCTCAAGAACTCTCTCGTGTAGCTCGTGAGAAAGCAACTAGAACTTTAGAAAGTAATGTAGAACAAATGGATATTGATGAAGAAGAAGGGTTTTAGATAACATAAAAAGCAACGGAAATTTCCGTTGCTTTTGTTCTAATTTTGAGAGTTATTATATGTTTCTTTATTAGTCTTCTCAGCATCCTTTCTTGCTTTTTCTTCTGCTCTTTTTCTCTTAATTTCCTTCTTTACCTCTTTGACTTTATTTTGTGTTTCAACAACTAAATCATCAATAGATAAATCTGGATTTTCTAGTTTTTTCAATTCGAAATAGACTTGACCTAGTTTATCAGTTTGTGCTTTTTGATAAGCTTTAAGCTGTTCGATAGCCTCTTTTCTTTGTTGTTCGTAGGCTTCAATTTCCTTAATAAAATCTGATTCAGTTTTTTTGTTTTTTCCTGCCATAATTTGCTCCTTAATTATTAATTATATCTAATAGTATAGAGTAGGAATATTAAAAGTCAACCCATGTCACTCCCTTGAAAATAACCAATTCTAGGGTATACTGAACACTATAGCGATCTATTATAAATGAATCCTGATTGTAGCTTTTAAGTGTTTAAAACTCCGTAAAACTGGTTGTTGTGAGTATTATGTCATACCCAGATTTTATGAATGAAAGTATACAGTGAACAATAGTCTAAGAGTTTACTGTATTTATAGGGGTGATGAATAACATTAGAAACACGTAAATTATAAATGAGTAAATAGCGAGTGTTACATAGCTAGAATCAACTTTATTTTAGAGGGTTATCGTTATAACAGCATACTACGATTATATGAATGAGAGGAGATGGAAGTATCAATCAGCAATTTGCGGGTACAAGAGAATGCTTGTGCAGGGCAATAGCAAAGGTATAATACGACTTTAAAAGTAGTCGCTACACTCTTCGAAAAAAGACTAGACTATATACCCTATTGATTGACTATTTTAGGACTACAAAATGCAAGATATAAAAAATAGAGATTTTACCTCACTTATTTCAAATAAAAAAAATAAAATTCATTACACTCAGAGAAATAAAATAGCTACTTACTTTGTTTCAAAAAAGCAAAATATCTCACTGTCGTTTTCAGAAGAGGAGCTTATCATCTTTTATCATTTACTAAGGTTTGGTTATTTTGATAAGGAAATAGTAGACCTCATTTATACTGCAGTAACTCGTAAATCCAAAACCCCTAATTCATGGTTTTATCGTCTTGTTGGAAAGGTTAATCATCCTATTTCAGCATGTTCGGATGCTAGAAGCGGTAAGAGAAAAATATATTATCTGAACAAAGGTTTTAGTACCTGGTTGCTTACTATGATTAAGGGGATTGAAAAAATACGTTTACTAACGACAACGACAGAATATGATAGGTCAGTATATAGCATTGTCAGTAATAATCTTCTAGGAGGGAAACCTCAAACCGTAAATATTCATGATCTAGAGAGCAGACGTTTAGTTGCTAAAATCTTAAACAAGCTTTTTTTTAAAAACCAAGACAAGTCTGTTTATGACCTAAACATACAAGTCGTATTTCCTATTAGTCGGGTTAATCTTTTAATGGTTCCTGATGCTGTCATCTTCGTAAACGATAAACCTTTTTTTATTGAGTATGACCGAGCAACAGAACGTCAAACAATTCTACTTTCTAAAATATTTGGTTACGCAGAAGAACCAGCATTTGAAAATTCTAGTTTATTTTTCGTTTTCGAGAATAGCCGTAAAGATAATACGCAAGTATCTAAACGTTTAATGAACTTTTTGGAATATGTAAATGAGGTCGAGGTTGAAGGTGTAACCGGACATGAGATGTTAAAGCGTAAAAGTATTTCTTTGTTTAGTCAAACTACAACAAATGCCTCTGACGTTATTGTCGAAATCATTCAAGAAAAGATGTTTTTAAATCATAAAGATTGGTGTGATTGCGAGGCTTATGATTTTTCTGAACTGCAGAAAATAGATTATCTCGTTAAGGAGATATCAGAACCTTTATATGATGATAAATTCCAGTTATCAGCTGTTGTTGAAACAGACTCCTGGGAATTGAAAGAATACCCTATGGTACCTATGTCATATATCAAAAATGACTTGATTCCACACTTAACTAGTCTCTATGAAGAATTCTCAATAGAGTATGAACATATGATCATTGTATTTCCAAAAGAAGTTCTACCAGAAAAAATCAAACTCCCTTTTGATGATTATTTCATTATTGCTTATAGATAGAGTAAAGGAGTTTGTGAATGGATTATTTGGAATACTTAGAAAGAAGACTTGTATGGTTAGTTGTTTCGCTTGTAGTTGTAATCGTAGTAAAAAGACCACGACTTTTGAAAGGATTGGCCATAGTAAGTGAGGAAGTTATCGGTAAAATC
>ERZ773013.248-NODE-248-length-34236-cov-3.383429_pt1 | contig 34236 bp, 22 predicted proteins | sample MGYA00511670_ERZ773013 | MGnify/ENA primary metagenome ERZ773013 (study PRJEB29015, sample SAMEA2738120) | human oral metagenome | biome: human oral; feature: human-associated habitat; material: saliva | place: China | collected 2257 ... | reverse complement strand
ACTCGCAACGCGTTCCTCATTGAAACCGCGAGTGCGCAATGCACCTTCAAGTGAAGAGACAAAGAAAGGAAGATGTATGAGTACCAAGCTATTTAAGAAAATGGCTGCGTTGGCGCTCTCCCTTGCCATTGGGCTAAGTGGATTTGCAATGCCAACATTTGCAGCAACACTTGATTCAACACTAACTATTAAGAACGTTGAGGCAGGCGCTACTGTAAAGGGTTACAGAATCGTTAAGGAGTCTAACGGCAAGTGGGTAGTAGGCAAAACTGGAATCACAATCGCTGATCCTGCAAAGCCAACTGCTGCTGAAGTATATGCAATTGCATCTGCTGGAGACTTCACAGGTCTAGACACAGTAACATTTGCCGAGACAGCTGGAAAGTACGTTGCAAATAGCCCTAAGGCAGGTATTTACCTAGTAATGGTAACACCACAGGCAGGAAGCACAGGCGTATATACACCTATGATTGTCAGCGCTGACTACAAGCAGGATGCTGGCGAGGACAAGTCTTCTGTTCTTGATGTAAACGATGCTAACAAGCAGTTTAAGATCGGAACTACAGCATATGCTAAGAAGTCAACACCTAAGGTTAAGAAGGAAGTATACAACAAGACTGAGAATGATCAGGTAACTGGTGATACTACTAAGGCTGGAGACACTCACAAGATTGGAGACAAGGTAGAGTTCAAGATTGGAACAGCTATCCCTCTATACACAAGTGACTACAAGAATCCTAAGTTTGAAATCTCTGATAAGCTATCAACAGGTCTTGAGCTAGATCAGACTTCAATCAAGGTATACAACGGAGATCCTGCACCAGCTAAGCTGCTCACAGAAAACACCGATTATACTATCGAAGGCAAGACTGCTACAGGATTCACAGTAAAGTTTACTAAGACATTCCTTCTAAATAGCGCTGACAAGACTAAGATCAACGTTACTTACAAGGCTACTCTAACTGAGCAGGCTAAGTCGGGATTTGATCCAAGCACAAATACTGCTACAATCGATTACTCAACATCGCCAACAACTAACGATGGTAAGGACACTGACAGAACTAAGCACTACACATTCGATATCAACGGAGATGTAGGTACTAAGCTAAACCAGACCAATAGAAAAGAAGAAATCGTTAAGGTTGGTGTGGACGATGAGAATAACACAGTTACGGACGTAATTACTTCTGCTGAGACAACATCATCTGCAGGTAAGAAGGCAGGTGCAAAGTTCAGACTTTACAAGAAGGATGCTAGCCTCACAACTGCCGCTGAATATAAGAACCACGAGTCGACCCTTCTAGTTAAGAGAGGTCTTGACGCAAGCGACAATATCGCTGACGAATCAGAGACTAAGGCAGACGGTAAGATTAGATTTAGAGGTATCGACGCTGGTGAGTATGTGCTTGTAGAGACAGAGGCTCCAGAAGGATATGCTAAGAACGAAACTCTAGTTCCAGTTAAGATTAGTGCTGAGCTAGATGCAGACGGAAATCTAAAGTCATACACAGTAACTATCAATGGAGTTGAAGCTGGAAAGTACGTTGCTACATACGAAAAGGATGAAGTAAAGACTACTACAGGAACATACAACCCACTACACTTCAACAACTACAAGCTAGGAACGCTACCAAGCACAGGTGGAATCGGAACATACCTATTCTACATCGTTGGTGCAGCTCTACTTAGCCTTGCAGTTGCGATGATGGTTAAAAAAAACAAAAGTGAAGCTGCTGTAAAGTAGTGATTTAAATGCGGGTGCGGATAAGTGCACTTATATTTAAGACTCTTATCCGCATCTTTTAAAAGAAGGATATTAGAACAAGAGTAGTGAATTTTAATGCGGGTAAAAGAGAGACAGAATCTTATTAAACAAAATAAAAGCTTTGTCGGAATAGCGCTTCTCTTTATCGTCGGACTATCAATAATGATGTATCCTCTGGTGAGCAACTGGTGGAATCAGAGATTTGCAAGGCAGATGATGCAGAGCTATGACAGGGCGGTAAAGCATGGAAATATCGATTTCAACAAGGAGTTTGAAAGAGCAAAGGTATATAATCGCGAGCTGTCACCGAAGGCCGTTCCTGATGCGTTCTCATCTAAGGAGAACAAGAGGGATATGGAGTATGAAAAGTGCCTTAACATCAACAAAGACAGTATGATGGGCTACATTATAATACCTGCCATCGATGTTGAGCTGCCAATATTCCATTACACTAATGAGGAGGTCTTCCAGAAGGGTGTAGGACATCTGTGCGGAAGCAGCCTACCAATCGGCGGCGAAGGAACGCATGCAGTACTCTCGGCGCATCGAGGACTTCCTAGCGCAAAGTTGTTTACGGATTTGGATCTACTCAAGAAGGGCGACAAATTCTACCTGCATATAATGGACAAGAAAATGGCGTATAAAGTGGATAGCATCAAGGTCGTTAAACCTAGCAACACTAAGTCGCTTCAGGTTCAGAAGGGTAAAGACTATGTTACGCTTGTGACCTGTACACCTTACGGTGTTAATTCGCACAGACTGCTTGTTCGAGGACATCGGATTCCTTACGATGGACATAATGCTTCGGTGAAAAGAACCAATATAGGACATATTTTCAAGATAATATTATGCATACTTATTGGGTGCGGTATCGCAATAATCATAGGAAGGGTTTTGGACAAGAGGAAGAAGAAGTCCACAGATAGTAGATGGAAACACATAGAGTAAAAAACAATTTAAAGGGTCGATTGTTCAACCTCGTCATGGTTCTTCTGTTCATTTCGGGTGCAGCGGTAGTTCTATATCCTGCGGTGAGTGACCTTTGGAACAGTCAGTGGAATAATAGGATGAAGTCAATTTATGACAAATCCGTCAATCTCTATTCCGAGGACACGCTGAAGGACGAGTGGAGTAAAGCTAAGGCATATAACGCACAGCATACGGTTAATACTGTGAAAGATGCTTTTGATAATGATGAGTACATCAAGACTCATCCGTACAGCGACCTTTTAAATCCAAGTAAAAATGGGATCATGGGATATGTCGAGATTCCAAAAATCGATCAGGAAATCATCATATACCATGGCACATCGTCTAAATCGCTCGAGCGAGGCGCAGGGCACGTAGAAGGGACGAGCCTGCCGATTGGCGGTAAAAGCACGCATGCTGTAATTGCGGCACACAGGGGATTACCGGGGGCCAAGCTGTTTACAGATTTAGACCAATTAAAAAAAGGCGATAATTTCTATTTAAGAATTTTAGACAAGAAACTTGCTTATAGGGTTGACCAGATTAAGACCGTTAAGCCAGAGGAGCTGAGCGATCTACAGATAACCGAAGGCAAGGATTTTGTCACACTGCTAACCTGCACGCCTTACGGGGTGAATACGCATCGGCTAATGGTCAGAGGCCATAGGGTGCCATACACAGATCATGATGGCGTGAGATCGCCACTACTGGTCTTTTTGAACTCATGGCAGTTCAAGCTTATGGTCGCAGCAGCAGTAATCATAATTGCGCTGATTTTCATGCGAAAGCAGAGAAAACACAGTAATTAGTGTGAGAGATAGGACATTGAAATAATGCAAAATGACAGTTTGGTAAAGTTTAAAAAATCTATATGGATAGTAGTGCTTTGCTCGCTGATTATGACTATGTTATCAGTGCAGAGTGTTATGGCAGCGCATCCTGATCTAGTTCCAGATGTAGATACTAGCAGACAGGACTCGCTTACTATTAACCTCGTGTACCACAAGGACAGAGTCAATCATGTGGCAGTTCCAGGCGCTACATTTGAAATACACAAGGTTGCGAACTTGACCACTAGTGGAGGAAGTGCAAAGTACAGAGCGGTGGCTGATTTTGCTTCAGCTAACGTCAAGTATAACGGGCTTACCAAAGAGTCTTCTGCTGTAGCTGCTAAGAAGCTATCAGCGATAGTTGACAGGGGCAGCTTGGCGGGCACTTCAGGGATTACCAATACTCAGGGACGCGTGTCTTTTTCGGGACTATCACACGGAATTTACCTAGTAAGACAGACTGGTGCTACAGGTCACGCTAAAGCGTATCATCCAGTAGAGCCGTATCTAGTTGTCGTTCCAGGAATCGAGAGAGTTAACAACGAGAACCAGTGGAAATACGACATTACACTGGAGCCTAAGGTCGCTCTAGTAAAGAAGGATGTTCCACCTGTCGAGGTTGCTTTCAAGCTCACTAAGAAGCTCGAGGGCAAGGACCTTAAGAAGGGAATGTTCAAATTTACACTCAAGGAGGCAGATTCAAACTGGAAGGTTAAAGCCAATGGCCTAACCAAGACAGTTTCAAATGAAAGCGATGGTAGAATTCTGTTCAGATTTAACATCGCCAAAGAAGGAACTTACAACTATATCGTCAAAGAGGTAAATGACGGTCAGAGTGATATATTTTACGACAAGCGCGAGGTGCGTGTTGTCGTTAAGGTATATGAAAACGAAGAAGGTCAGCTCAAAGTGAGAGATATCCAGCAGCAAGGTGACGGCGTCTTCACTAACAAGGTTAGACGCATAATCATTAAGACTGGGGATACGACGAGAATTGCGATTTATGTAGTCGCACTTGCAGGTGCCTTAACAGCATTAGTGGTATTAGTGAAGAAGAGAAAGAAAAAGGACTCCTAATTTACAAGGATTTAACAGTGGATATTAGGAGAATTGCTTATGAGTAAAAAGACATTTAAGAAGAGCATTGCATCGATTTTCATTGCTGTTGTACTCATTGTCAGCCTGATCCCTTTGTCTAACTTACCTGGTGTGGGAACACAGACATACGGATCAGATGAGAATATAGAGTTCAAGGTTTCACCTCAGAAGGATAGCTATAGTGCGGGCGAGGTGGTATCCGTTACAGCGGCATACAAGAATATCGATGCGAGCGATGCGGAGAAGAAGTTCTCTATCAATCTTGAATACAGCAAGGGAGATTTGGAGTTAACCTCTGGTGCGGAATCTCAATCCGTACAGCTTAAGGGGGGGAGTTCCGAAACATTTGAGTACAAATTCAAGGTTAAGAAAACTACAGCAAAGCTCAGCGACAAGATAAAGATAAAAGTAGCAGAGAGCACAGGTTCTGCAGGATTCAGAAGTAGAGGCAGAGTAGCTAGTACGAGAGCTTCAAGTGGGACTAGCAGAGCGACTGTCTCTACTGCTGATATACTGGAGCACAAAAAGCGAATTGACTATCTAGGGGATGGTGTAACAAACAGCGATACGACGGTGGCTCAGAATCACAAGAATGACGTGAAGGACCTATATCGCATTTACGTTGACGTTACAGGCAAGGAGATTAAGAAGCAGCCCTTTGATATCCTGTTTGTAGTTGACCGTTCATCCAGTATGGAAGAGAAGGATATGTACAGCACACGTTCCAATTCGTACATCGCTAGAGACGGTGCAGTATCCGAGATGCTCAATGGATCACAGACTAGTTATACTGGCCGTGGACTAATTCCTGAACTGCTCGCTCTCAATCCAGAGAATCAGATAGCGGTAATATCATTCGGTGGAGACAGAAACCACACAGTAAACAAACAAGATGCACAGATTGACAGAGACTGGGGCAGGAATAAAAGCTTCGTTAACACTAAGGCTTTTTACTGGAACGGTACTAACTATACGGCAGGGCTTGAGGTTGCAACTGATATGTTCAACAAGCCTGCTGTGAAGAATAACGGTCATAGAAAGCTCATGGTTTTCATCTCTGACGGTGTACCTACATTCTATGTGGATAACAGCGGTGTCAGACACGGAGATGGTGGTATTAATTGGGCGCCATATGCCAAGGAGCCAACTAGGCAGAAGATTGATGAGTTTATTGCTGATCACAAGGATGTAATGATTCATACGATAGGTGTTTCTAAAGATATCAACGGAACTACATCTTCTAGTAGCCCGGAACTACTTCAGCACATGGCCAAGAAAGGCGGCGGAGAATACATCGGTGTATTCGATAATGCCAACCTTTATGAAGAGGTTAAGAAGCTTCTGGAAGCCAATATGGTAAATGTCCTGAACGTGACAGACGAACTCAGCGACTCGGTCGAACTTTATGCGGCACAATCTGATGTGAAGGTTACTCGTAAAGAGAAGTCGACTGGCATCGAAAAAGTCCTTTATGAGAACGGTAACAGCACCGCGGATAACTGGAACAATGGTCATCGCATCATCGAGTCGGTTACATATACTCCTTCGAGTTCACCAGATTCGACAGGAAAGATGTTCCTTCAGTTCCACGAAGATGAAAAGGTTGACAGCAAATTCGTATATACGCTCTCGTATAACGTAAAGGTCACTCCTAAAGCATATGAAAAATATGAAAATGGTGGCTACACATCAACTGGAGATACAGATACGGACTACGGAAGCAATGACACTAGCTCTGGCAAGCCAGGGTTTAGATCTAATAAATCTGCAAGGATCAACTACGAATTTCAAGATGAAAAGATCGAGGAAGAGTACAAGCATCCAGTAGTTCAAGTCGCAGATTCAAAGCTCGTTTTGGAGAAGACGGATAATACTGGAGAAGCGCAGCTGAAGGGTGCAAAGTTTGACATATATAAGGTTTCGTCCCAAGGCACCGCAGGAGCCGTTAAGCTCCCAGATACGACGGATAAGTGGGGGATACCTTTTAAGAGCAATCTAGTTGTTGATAAGAAGATTGAACTTACAGCACCAATCGGAGAGTACTACATCGTGGAAAAGGAAGCTCCAGAAGGGTACTCCATAATCCCTGAGCCTATCAAGGTTAAGGTCAGAAGGGATACTGTTGCGGTAGTAACAGGAGCTTCTTGGACGGAGACAGAAGCTGCAGATGATAGCACTGGGACACCTATGAAGCTAAGAATCAAGGATAATCCTCTGTATGAACTGCCAAAGGCAGGAGGGATTGGAACTTACTTGTTCTACCTCAGTGGGGCTTTCTGTATGACCGCAGCAACTATATTCTATAGAAGAAGGCGCAGCGAGGCTTAGACAGTTACAAAGTGCGGATAATTAATTGATATTTACCATCCTTACTAGATAGTGAGTAAGGGTGGTATTTTTTATACCACAGCATTAATGCGATGCCATACCATTAATGCAGATCAATAGAGAAATCGATATAAATTTCTTGCCAGCGCCTAATGTCAGCAAAATTAGAAATTTTGACCGTTATGATAACCTTGGGAGCAGGTTAAGTATTGTAGCCTATATGTATAAAAATAAAATTGTATACGGATTTACATTTATAAAAATGCAATGTATAGAAAAAATTGATACAGACGATGTAGAATTATGAACAAATTCAAAATATCGATAGAAACCCATATAAATTAGGGGTTTTGCAACGATTAAAATTAATTAACTTTAATAATTGTTTTGAATAAATTTCCACTTAAATTTGATTTATATTTATAAATCTGATAAACTTCTAGAAAGTAGACAAAATTAGTCTTTTTATAGGCAAAATGTGTGTGTTTCTAGTATGTATTTGTCATCAAATAAAGACATTGTGCGTTATTTGGACAGTTTTTCTACTAAAAGGGTATGTGAAATAAAAGAAGGGCTGAGATTTAGGGGACTTTATTATATTAATGATAAAGAGAGACAGATGCATGAGTTTCCGGCCTAGTTAGGTTTGAGCTTATGCATTTTTCTTTATTTATAAAACTTGTGACTAGAGTCACTAAAACGTTAATCCATTATTATGCAAATTGATAAATCAAGAAATAAAGAAGTTAATAGTGGGCTCGGGCTGGGGCTATCGTTTGTGAGGGAGATTGCGGAGCTTCATAGGGCGGAGTTCAAGACAGTCTCAAAGGAAGGTGATGGGACAGAGTTCTGCCTTATATTCACCTTATGTTAATGGGATATGTTCTTCAATTCTGATTTTATTATGGTTTATTAAAAAACAAAAGCAATAAAAAAACAAGGTTAAAAAACAAAGAAAAGTTGTAGTAAATACCAATTTTATCGATTTTGTAACATTAAGTAGTGCGTGTGCAATTTGCAAAATAGTGGACTTTCGTGTAAAATAAACGAAATTAGTTAAGAATTACTTATATGATGCAGTAGTGCGTTATATAGAGGGTTTTTGCATTATATCGTTAAAAGCTACGCTGTGCATTTTGGTGCATGTGCAGCTTAAGATAAGTGTATTTATAAGGAGGGATTATGAAGGCAATTAGAAACAAAGCGCTGTCTATACTGTGCTTGATGGCCATGATTATCACAACTGTAATATCTGGTATTCCATCAGTAAATGCGGCGGCTTCAGGTGCGTCATCTGGAACCAGTGCGTCAGTTTTCTCTGATACGATTAATTTTGGTCAGAGCGGTTCACTTACGCTAAACCTAAAGCCTACCTCGCCTACGACAGTAAGGACAGAAACTAATATCACTACAGGAATTGAAATCGATGCGACGGCGCTGACGAAGCCAGTCGAGGGCTTGTATCTCGAGATTGAAGTGCCGACAAAGCAGACATCGAAGAATCAGAACGATACTAACAATATCGCTGAAGGAACATATCTGGATAACTTCGCGACACCAGCTGCCAAGACGCAGCCTATTATCAAGTCAGAAGAGACAATCGTGACTAACGATGGGAAAACTATTAAGCGAATTTATCTGAACAAGATAGACAATACGGTAAGATTGCAGCTTCCATATGTAATGAGCTTTGCAGATAAGACCACACCTAGCGATTTTAAGCTTAAGCCAGTAGTTCGCATGTATAGTGCTGATGGCACTAAGCTTTCTACACTTGAGGATAAGACTTATGGTGTTACTTATCCAAAGCCATGGCTCATGAAGATAGTTGCGGGAGAAGAGACTGACGATCAGCTCGTATATGCTGGTACATCTAGCAGGACGAATCCTTCGTCTATTTCAGAAGATGGGGCATCGGATATTAATTACAACTTCAAATTGTATCAAGATTACAGAGCATATCGCTCAATCATAATCACTGATAAGCTTCCGACATATGTTGATAGCGCAGGCAATACAAGGACTGCAAAGTTTGATCCGGCAAAGAACCCTAACTGGACTCTAAGCGCCGACGGTAAGACGGTTACTCTAAGATTCGACATACCTACGGGTGTTAGGGATTTGCGCGATTACATCAGGGATAATCTGCCAGCTTATTCAAATCTCAAGCTGTCATTCCCAGGTGCAAAGTACATGAATGGATCTAATAGGGTGAACTTTACGAACACTGCAGAGATGCAGGGAATTCCATTTAACCCGGGCACAGTAGAGGCTACTGTCGGAAAAGTCGCTGGAAATGAACATAATTTTGACGATGATACGAAACGTTTCCGCTTAGCAGGTGATGACTACAACGGCGATGGAATGCTCGGCAAGAAAGGTCCTCTTACCATTCCGTTCGATAAGAACAGTCTAGCAGTAAGAGAGCTGGAATATGCTATCAAGCTGGTTAACAAGCTTGATAGGCCGCTTACAGACATTGAGATTTATGAGGACGTTCAGAACACTGGTGGTCGTCTATTTATGACGATGATAACTGGAAACCTCGTAGGTGTAGGGTCGAGAGCAAACCTCAATCTCTCGCAGCTAGAACTAAGAGGCTATAAAGCTGACGGAACGTACGACGTTATTCCACTTACTAACAATGGCGCAGCATGGCTATTTAAGGGCGAGGTAAATGCTGATAGTAAGGCAAAGCTTCAGTCATACCTTGATCAGATTAATCAGGGCACATTAGATCCTGCAAATGCTGGTGCAGTTGATCCTAAGTACAAGAGAGTGGGTCTATACCTCAAGGATTTCACACTCGCACCTTCGGCAAACTTAGAGTTTAACCTCAAGATGATGTTTATCAATCCTTTTGGGGAAACCTATAACGATAGACCTATCAACAATACGGTTAAGGCCGATGTCAACAGGGTTAACGAAGATGGCTCCAAGACGAAGATGGATCTGTCTGGTAGCTGGAACTCGTACTTTACTCCTTTCACCGAGAAGGTGTGGTTAGGTAAGGAAACTCGCAATCAGAGGGTGGGGATGCCAAACGAGAGATTCACTGCCAGGGTAGGTTTTAGGCTTGATACGCTCTCTGGAGCGCGCTACCTTAAGAATCCAACATTCGTTGATCTACTGCCAACCGGTGTTTCGTATGATCAGCTTACACATGTTGACCCGATAGTTGGTTCGAAACCAGTTCAGTCGGTGGAGTTCATTAAGAACTATAACGAGACTGGCCGCGATGCGGTTAAAATTGTTCTACCTTCAGGCTACGTATATGAATATGCGAATATGTCTTATGATATTGTCGATCTATATGTCAACAATGACGTAATACCTAGCAAGGCGGAGAATGATCAGTTAAATAATAATAATGATGTTTATTTCTACGCCGACAACTGGACAAAGGGAACGCCAGCAGATTTCGCTGGTCTCTATAATACGAACAACTTCGTAAAAGACACACTAGACATCAATATAAATGGTGTCGTGGATGAGACTATACTAAAGGCAACCGCAAATGTTCTTGGTAACAACGTAGAGAGTATTCAGTCGGACAAGCACATAAGAAGCCTCGAGCCTAATACTCCAGGCGGTGCTGCTGTATACGGAAGAGCATTTACAAGAAATACTATCTCGACAGATTTTGCCGATGTGACAAACACGAGCGGATTATTCCAGTATCGCCTAAGTGTTCGTAACTATTACAACATGGCGATGGATAAAATTCTCATGTATGACGTGTTCCCACATGTAGGCGATGGCAGAAATTCTGCATTTAGCAATACGCTTCAGGGACCACTCGAGCTAAAGATCGGTTCTACAGATGTAAGCGATAAGTACGATATATATTACCGTACGGATAGATACCCTGATAGAACGGACAAAAACGAGCTAAATAGCTCTGCTTGGACTAAGAACCCTGGAGATTACACTAAGGTTAAGGCTATCAAGATTGTAGGTAAGAATGGTACGACTTTGGAGCCGTACACAGTTCTGTCTGCATACCTCACGATGAAGGCACCAACTTATGATCCTAAGCTATCAGAGGCTGTTGCTAACAACACATTCAGTGTTATATATAACGACGAAGTAAAGCTTCGTGAGACCGATGTTGTTTCTAACAAGCTGATTGATAAGATGGATGTTGAAGCAACTAAGAAGTGGGTTGATACTGAGGGCAATGAAATTGCAACTCCGGATGTTAACGAAATTACGGTAAAACTCTTTGCCAATGGCGAAGATACTGGTAAGACCGCTAAGCTGACAGCAGCGAATAACTGGAAAGCAAAGTTCACACAGCTTCGCCAGTACACTGTAGTTCAGAATAATGATGGCACTACAACTAAGACACCAATCGTTTATACGGTGAAGGAAGCTAACCAGAACGGGAATAACAAAGTAACATACAGTGGCAAGACATATGACGTTACAGCTAATTCTGTTCAGGTAAACCCAGCTTCGCCAACAGAGCAGTTAGGCATCACCATCACCAATACGATGGAGCAGGAGAAGGTAGAAGTTTCAGGAACTAAGACATGGGATGATAACTTCAACCAGGATGGCAAGCGTCCGACATCAATCAAGGTGAACCTACTTGCTAATGGCTCAAAGGTGCAGGAAAAGACTGTGAACGCTGACAGCAACTGGACATATACATTTGCAAACCTACCTAAGTACAAGTCAGGACAGGAGATTACATACACAGTTACAGAGGAAGCTGTAGATGGATATACGGCTACAATAAATGGCTATGACATCAGTAATAAGCATAAGCCAGAGTATATTGATATCCCTGTAGAGAAGGTTTGGGTGAACGATAACAGTGTAATCAGCAGCCGTCCTAACAAGATCCATGTAAAGCTTTATGCTAACGATGAGATGATTGAGGAGCGCGATATCAAGGCAGCTGATAACTGGAAGCATACATTTGCAAACTTACCTAAGTACAAAGGTGGCAAGGAGATTAAGTATGCTATAAAGGAAGATGCTGTAGGTGGATACACCACTAAGGTTACCGGAGATTCAGCTGGCTTTGTGATCAATAACACGTATGAGCCAGAGAAGCCAAACGTGCCAAAGACACCAGATAAGCCTAAGAAGACAGGACTACCTAAGACTGGAGATAGCGCAATACTAGTATTCTATGCAGGTGTGCTTCTACTTGCACTCGCAGGGCTAGCACTTTTAATCAGAATGAGAAAGAAAATAAGTGAATAATTATCAGTTCTGAGGTTTAATGTCTTGTGTATTAATTAAGAAATCGAGCATGATTGATTACTAAAATTGTCAATCGTGCTCTTTTTTTGTGCAAAGTGAAAGATATAAAGATATGATATTGAAATAAATATACATAATTGGTAAACTTAACAGGAGTTAGGAAATTAGCGTGTAAATAATTGCAAAGGAAAGGATTATGAAAAGAGTAAGAGATTTTATTGGATATCTACTATCTCTAGTCATGATAGTAGGACTCATGCTGCCTTTGGCGAGCATGGATGTAAACGCTGCTACACCTAGAGAGGTGACAGCACGTGTAACTAAATTTACTATTCAGAATATTGCTGGGGCAGACAAGAATAGCGTATATAAGGGAGATACATTCTTTCTAGCTATGGAGTGGGATGCTAGTGCTAATGGCGCTAATATGCGTGCAGGTGATTATTTCGATATCAAACTGCCTGATCAGGTGTTCTATCCAAACGGCGCAGCGGCACTAGACTTCGATATATACGATTTAAATGGTAATACAGTGGTTGGAAGAGCTCACATTACACCGGGCGCAAACAACCGCGGCGGAAAAGTCAGAATCACGTTCAACAATTGGGTGAATGGGAGAGAAAATGTAAAGGGTAAGATTAACATAGCTGCAAAGCTCGAGCTAAGCCAGATTACTATAGATTCAAACAACACGCTAGTTGTTACGGTTGGCTCTCAGGTCTATCCAGTGACTATACGCGTTGATGGCCCTGGAATACTTCCACCTGAGGTTCTAGGTAAGTGGGGCAGTGCAGCGCAAAGTGCTAATGAAGCTAACTGGGTTATACGTATAAATCACAAGAAAGACACGCTGACTAACCTTGTAATTTCCGACAAACTCACCGATGGTCGAGGCGACGAGACATATATACCTGGAAGCTTTGTTTTGACAGAGACCACTATAGATGCAAGGGGATATGAGCATGGTACACCAACAGTAGTTAACCTGACAGGAAAGCTCAACCTCGCTGCAGACGGAAGATTGTTCAGTATAAGGATGGGAAATGTTGCTCAGAAGCAGTACATACTCACCTACCGTTCGACTTATCACCCTGGTACTCTACTTAAGAACCTGGCGCAGCTCGTTTCTAGCGAACAGAGCACACAAATCGTTTCTAACTACAAGGTCATGGATTCATCGGGAGATGCTAGCGGAATCTACTCCAAGACGACTGTAAAGGTTGAGAAGAAGTGGGTTGGCAAGGCAAAGGATTCCGTAACCGTCAAGCTATATGCAGACGGTGCAGATACTGGAAAGTCAGTAGTTCTAAATGCAGCAAATCAGTGGAAGGGCGAGTTCACAAATGTACGCAAGTACAATGATGATGGTGACAGGATTGAGTATACAGTTAAAGAGGCAGACGTCTCGGGATATACAGCAAAGGTCACTGGAACACAGGAAGACGGATTCACAGTGACAAACACAGAGATTCCACCATCGACTCCAGGGCCTAAGACTCCAAAGAGCAGACTTACACCTAAGACTGGAGACAGCAATGATATCGGAATGTATGGACTGATTTTACTATCAGCTATTACGGTTACAGGTGGACTGCTTATGAGAAGAAAGAGTCTCTAGGTTCACGATAATTAGCAGATAACATTGTATTTTTTTAGAACAATATAAAAAGGGCGGTGCTATTTGGCACCGTCCTTTTCTAGTGTCTAAAATAATTTCAGTTATAGATGCTAGAATTATCAATGGAATTAAGCCTTTGGAATATAAATTAAACCTAAAAAGTCTAAAATTGAATAAATATGCGAATAATGATAAAATATATTGATTATGTGAATGTTTTGTAAAAGGAGGACATATGAGTAAAACTATCTCAAAGATGCTATCTTGCGTACTTGCATTGATGGTAGTTATTACGGGTGCAGTACCGAGTATAGGCGAAGTCAGTGCAGCGACTACAGACCTCAAAATCACTTCGGTTAAGGTTGTAAATACTGAAACTGGAGCTGTTGTTGCGGATCTTATGGCTGGTCAGAAACCTAAACTAAATGTCGGAACGACGTATTCTCTAGACGTGGATTACAATATTCCGCAGGAGTTACGAAATTCCGATACGTATTTTACTGCAACACTTGGAAATGGGCTTTATTTCAAGTCGTTACCGGGTGCTACATTTACACAGGGACCGATTACATCAACTGGCTTTGAAGAACTTGTAAAGACACCGACAGGTACTGGAACATCACCATACAATTATCCGACGGCTGGTTCAAGTAAAGCGCGCTCAGGGGAGGTTACGTATAAGACTAAGAAGGGTCTTGATGCAGCGGCTTCACACAAGGAGATGATATTTACAGTCGATGAGGCGTATGTAAATCAGGATAAAAACCAGGTTTTAGCTGACGATATCAAGGTTAGGGTTGGCACGAGCAGAGCAAATGCGACTGATTCGAAGTCCTATGATGTGATTGCAGCCGATGAATTTACATATGCGTACTGGAATGACCAGAGCTCAGAGGTTATTTCGAAGGGGAACACCACTTCGATTATCCAGACGTCGACGTCTTTTTCGCATCAATGGCAGAATATCAGCGATAAAGCATTGACGAAAGCGAACAGCAAGACGACGGTCGAAATAGTATATCCTAAGGATGTTGAGCTCGTCGGGCTCGAAGAGACAGGTCTCTATCATGCAAACGGAACGGTTGAATCGACTACGATTGTGGGAGATAACAAAGTGTCCGTAGTGTCATGGAATGAACCTGGCTCATATAGCGGCGGACTTACATTCAAGCCACACATCAAGGTCGACGCAAACAGTACGCGTGCAAATGGAAGTTCTTTTAACGTGCAGATTAAGAATTTACATAAGACCGTGTGGAATGATACACAAAATGCAGGCAGGACTAGCAAGAACAACGTGGCTAATCTCACAGTTCAGCTTATCGATGGATCTGATCCAGAATCCATAAAGAGCAGAACTACCGTTCAGAGTGCTCCAAACTGGTCATACAAGAAGAATGATTCTTACAATGTAAGATTGGGATCGCTTCTCATCAAGAATGATCTTGCTATCCCATCTCGCAAGGCTAAGACTATCGAGATGAAGCTAGATACTACTAATAAGGCTATCATCAGAGGTGTGACTATTCCTTATAAAGCAGGAATGACGTATGGACCTATTCACTGGACTGCTTCCGATGGAACTAGCGGTACTGCTGATCCTAGCATCCTCGAGACGTCAGGTGGAGTATCTGCGCTTATCAAGAATACTAAGCTAGGGCTCGATATCAATACATCGATTAAGTCGATTAAGGTAGATATCGGCAAGCTACCGGCTGGATATGACGGCATTAGACCGAACGAGGATCTCCTAGATGGCAACAAACTTGGACCTGGCGAGTTTTACGGATGGAGCTACATACCAGCAGGAGTTTTCGGAACTTGGAAGAAGGGTGAGAAGGACGATGTAATAAGCACGATTAGCTTTTACAACTCTGATGAAGCACCTACCGCAGCAGATACGGTTACAACTAAGGCAACTAGTAGAGCGCCTGAGGTTTTAAACGGTGTTGGAAACATCAATAAAACGCAGGTACTCGGAGGCGATGAGTTCAAGATAACTGGCCGCATCAACGATGCTAACTGGGATTGGAACCCGCTTCAGGAACCAGTGCTATATGTGATGATGCCAGAGGGCTTCAACTACAAGGATTTAACCATTACTAATGGCACACTCGGAAGTCCTAAGTATGTAGGTGAATATCGAGATGTGAACGGAACACCTGTCAGGGTGTGGAAGTACAATGTGGATATCGGCAGTGAGACTAGAGGTCAGTATCAACCAGACTTCTCAATCAAGTCGATGAACATGAGCATGACCGTTACACCTAATGAAAATGCTGCAAAGGGAACTTACCATATCAATGATTTCTTTGCCTTTACAACCAAAGACTTCAAGGAAATCGATGCTGTGATTAAGCCTGAGAAGTGGGATAGAAGCAACTGGTCGACTAACAACAGCAGATATGCAAAGACGGAGAATGGCAAGGCAAAGAGCGTATTTGATAGCAAGGTAAATTCCGGAGAGTTCATGGTATCGCTATCAGAAGGTCCTGGAGTTACAGTGCAGCAGGCAGCTGCAGTGCGAGGTGACTCAAAGCTTCTTGTCGAGGATAAAACTACTGGCGAGAACAAAGAGTATAAGTATGATCCGACTAGTGCAGAGACTAAGACTGATACTACGCCAGTACTCAAGAGAGGCGATAAGGCGACGCTGAGAGTTACCCTTAGAAATAATGCTGCTCAAGGACTAGATCATGCGAATGTATTCGTGCCATTGCTCAAGAAGGATGCAAATTATGGACAGAGCTTTAATCCAGAGGGCAAGAGCAATGTGCCACTCAAACTAGACTCTGTAAATGTTTCACCTAACTTCCGAGTGGAATATATCAAGCTTCACCCTGGTAAGACATATAATGTTAATAAAGCGCCAAGCGCTTCAGATTACGACGTAGTGACTGACCCAGCGGATGCGGATATGGTTCATCTAGTTTCGACTAAACCTTTGGCGGAAGGCGACGGCGGCTCGATAGATGTTGTATATAAGGTAGCATCCGATCTGTCCTATGACTATAACGAGAAGATTGACGTTCTATCGCCGGTACTCGATTACGATATCAGCGGTAATAAATCAATTACTACGCTCGCAGCATCGGCTATCACAGTTTCTATTCCAGAGCCTGAGAAGGTAGAGGTTTCAGGAACTAAGACATGGGTTGATGCAAATGACCAGGATGGCAAGCGTCCAAGCTCGATTACCGTTAAGCTGTATGCTGACGGTAATGACACTGGCAAGACTGCGACTGCTAATGCCGCAGGCAACTGGAACTATTCGTTCGGAAGAGTTCTCAAGTACGACGATAGCAACAGAGAGATTAAGTATACAGTCAAGGAAGTTGCTGTAGATGGATACACATCTAAGGTGACAGGCTATAATATCGAGAACACTCATAAGGTTGAGAAAACCACTGTTTCTGGTAAGAAGACTTGGGATGATGCGAATGACCAAGATGGAATCAGACCTAACGGTGTTACCTTTAAACTCTATGCAGATGGCGCAGATACTGGTAAGACAGCGACTGCTGATGCATCGAGCAACTGGAAGTATAAGTTCGAAAACCTCGATAAATACAAGGCGGGAAATGTCGTTACTTACACTGTGAAGGAAGCTTCGGTAAACGAGTACACAGTCATTCAGGATGGGTTCAACTTTACCAACAAGCACACGCCATACACAAGAACAGTTAAGGTTACAAAGAAGTGGGCTAACGATGTAGCTGGTGACAGACCTTCATCAATTAAGGTTCGCCTTATGGCAGATGGGACTGAAGTAGCAGATAAGACTGTTACACCGGATGCAAATGGTGATTGGAAGGCTGAATTCGATAATCTACCTGTCAATAAGGACGGAAACAAAATCAAGTATACCGTCAAGGAAGATCAGGTGCAGGATTATACAGTAACGTATACCGGTGATGTGGACAATGGATATATCATTACGAATACCCACATCGAGAAGCCAAAGCCTAGTAAAACGGGCAAGAAGCTCGTAAAGAGACACGGTCCTAAGACTGGCGATATGACAAATATCATGCTGTATGGGGTTGTTCTCCTAGTGGCTGTACTTGGGCTTTTAATCGCTGTTATTAAAAGACGCAATAAGTAAATAATATATTGGAAGCTACCCGAGTGATTGGGTAGCTTTTTTGGTGGATGAAACTCTCCGGATATATGTTAGATTATCTGGTTGGACCTTATTATTTTAGGATGAGAGTGATATTATTAGCATATTAGTAGAAATGATAATCTCGCCTGGCAAATACGATTGGAAGTCGCAAGCTCAGCATAGTGGTAAAAGAGGATAAAAATGGCGTATATTGAGATGAGACACTGCTTCAAGCGGTATGCTTCTGGAGAAAGCGAAATAATAGCAAATAATGATGTAAGCTTTGAGATTGAAAAGGGAGAATTAGTTATTATTCTCGGGGCTTCGGGTTCCGGGAAATCTACAATTCTCAATATCTTAGGCGGGATGGATACCGTTAGCGATGGCGAGGTAATTGTTGATGGAGTTGATATCGTCAAACTCAGCGATAGAGAACGCACCCTATATAGAAGAAATGACATAGGATTCGTATTTCAGTTCTATAACCTAATACCGAACCTTACAGCAAGGGAGAATGTAGAGTTAGCTTTAGAAATTGTCAGAGGTGCAAAGGATGTTGATGAGACCCTTAGGTCGGTGGAGCTAGGAGATAGAATGGACAATTTTCCAGCACAGCTTTCTGGTGGAGAACAACAGAGAGTTTCCATTGCAAGGGCTATTGCTAAGAATCCCAAGCTCTTACTCTGTGATGAACCGACTGGAGCACTTGATTATAAGACTGGAAAACATGTGCTTCATATCTTGCAAGAAATGTCTAGGAAAAATGGCGTAACAGTCGTAATTGTGACGCATAATTCGGCAATCGCACCAATTGCTAATCGTGTGATTTATTTGCACGATGCCAAGGTTAGATCGGTTGAAGTTAATGAGAACCCGTCAGATATAGAGAGTATAGATTATTAGGTGGTGTATATATTATTATGAAGCAAACTATGAGGAAAGTGACACAAAGACTGATAAAAAAATCGCTAGGACGTTTTCTATCTATCGTGCTGCTGACTATGCTTGGGTCGATGACTTTAATTGGATTAAAATCTGCGGGTCAGGATATCAATAGGAGCGCAAATGAGTACTTTGAGAGGCTAAGCACTATGGACTTAGCGGTTATTGGAAGCCAAGGTCTTGGAGCAGCCGACGAGGAGGAAATTAGGGAAGCGCCCGGTGTAAGTGAAGTGGAGTTCGGGAATTTCGTAGATACAGGCATTGCAAATTCTTCATCAGCTATACGCATATACTCAGCGCCTCGTAAGTTATCGAAGTTTGAGGTAGTCAGGGGAAGGATGCCATCACGAGAAGATGAAATCGCGCTCACAGATAGGTACAGAGGGAAATATAAAATAGGTGATATCGTTGAATTTTCTGAAAAAAGCGATAATTTAATGCAATTAAAGAGGCATGCCTACAAGATTACGGGATTTATAAATTCATCTGAAATTATCGCTGATAATACGCTAGGACCAGCTAATGCAGGCTCTGGTGCGCTTTTAGGATATGCAGTTGTAGCAAAGTCTGCTTTTAAGCAGAATGTTCCAGTGATAGCTAGGATAAGATTCAAAGATCTAAAGGCTGTGGATAGATTTGGAGATTCGTATACCGATAAGCTAAAAAAGCACAGCAAGGAGCTGGAAAAATTAGTGAGTGACAATGCTCCTGCTAGAAAGGTAGAGCTGGAAAGAAAGCTAAGAGCGGAATACGAATGGCGGCTTACAAGGAGTAACACCAGTGGTTTTTACGCAGGTCAAACAAATATAGGAAAAAACCATATCGATGGAAAAGTTGCTTATCCTTCGAAGCTATCAGTACCTGAACCTGAATATCATGTCTATACATTCAGAACAATGCCGGGTAGCGACGGTGTAAAGATGCTAAGAAATATGTCGTTTGGTATAGGAAAGGTGGGAAATGTATTCCCTGTCGTTCTATACTTAGTAGCAGCACTCGTAACTGTGGCTAACATGACACGATTTGTTTATGAAGAACGCACCAACGCAGGGGTTATGAAAGCGCTCGGCTATACTGAGCGGGATGTGACTAAGCAGTTTGTTACTTTCGGTCTCTGTTCAGGTGGAATCGGGTCATTCCTTGGAGTGCTACTTGGGACGTACGGGATACCATATATCCTATGTTCATCCCTGATGGCGAATATGACTATGCCTATTCCGGCACTTAAATTTAATTGGACTATTGTAGTTATTGCAGTTTTACTTTCGTTATCGTGCACGGTTATGCCAGTGCTTGCCATTGTACATCGGGAGTTTAAGGCGAATGCGGCACAGCTGCTACTGCCTAAACCGCCAAGCAGTAGCTCAAGGATTTTGCTAGAGCGGGTAAAATTCATATGGAAGAGGATGAGTTTCATTCAGAAAGTTACTGCAAGAAATATATTTAGATACAAACAGCGTATGTTAATGACAATATTCGGAGTCATTGGATCAGTTGCGCTACTCTGTGCTGGGCTTGGAATTTCATCTTCGGTCAATGATATAGAGGGAAGGCAGTTTGGAGATCTTATAAAATATGATGTAGTTGTTACAAAGTCTGATTACATTACAAATGATGAGCAAATTAAACTTGATAAGATCTTAAAATCATCAAGTGTTACAAGATATGAAGATGTGTATATTAAGCAAATATCACAACAGATAAAAGGAGTGGATGATGAGCAAGATATTACCATCATGGCGACATCTAAGAAAAGCTTTGCGCCTCTCATTGATATAAAGACAAAAGCTCTACATAATTCCATTACTTTACCAAAGAATGGAGTTGTAATTACGGAAAAGCTAGCTAAGCTGCTAGGGGTATCGAAGGGCGACACGTTTAATCTTAACGATGGAGGCAAGACATATACCGTTAGAGTCAGTGAAATTGCTGAGATGTATGCAGGACACTATATGTTCGTTAGTGACGATTACTATTCACAGGTATGGGGCGAGACTCCTGCTGCTAACAGTTATTTGGTCAAGGTCAAAGAGAAGAGTGATATTGCTAATGTGGCATCAAAATTCATGAACCTAGAAGGTGTTAAAGGAGTAGCCCATAATCTCAATATAATCGAGCAGGTTCGTGGTGTATCAAAATCTTTGCTGACGGTAATGTTTGTTTTGACGATTATGTCGACCCTGCTAGCCATAGTGATTCTCTATAATCTAACTAACATAAATATGGTAGAACGAATCCGCGAGATATCTACCGTTAAGGTCCTTGGATTTCTTAATAAAGAAGCCACCATGTACCTATACCGTGAGACTATAGTGCTATCAATTATCGGAATTGGACTAGGGCTTATATCGGGTAAAATACTACATGATTTTATAATCGCGTATGTTGCTCCGTCGCACGTTATGTTTACGCCCAATATAGAGATATGGGGATATATAGTTCCGAGCGGAGCAGTTATAGGAATACTATTTGTGTTGTGCGTTTATGTAAATCGCATGATTAGAAAACTCAATATGCTGGACGCATTAAAGTCGGTTGATTAGAAACCAGCTTTATATGGATAATACTATTGACGTCACTAGAATAACCAGTATAATCGTCTTAATGGCACATTATTTAATTGTGCGAAATCTTTTGTTTCTATCGACATGTAATGATGATTAGGTAGGTATATATGAAAGCAGTAGAGGCATTATTTCCGGTGTTTTTTATGCTCTTTTTAGGGCTACTGGCAAGAAAAAGGCAGTGGATTACATTTGCACAGAACGAAGGTGCAAAGAAATTAGTATTTACAATCTTATTTCCGTTACTAGTATACAAAGTGCTTGTAACATCCGAGCTCAAGAGTACATTTCTCATCCAGATTATATATATGGATATAATCTGGCTAATCGTGCTGTTTATAGGGTTTAAGCTAACGCCGTTTACCGGCAAAAAGTTTGCACATATCTCGCCTTATCTACTAGTAACTTGTGAAGGTGGGAATGTAGCTTTGCCACTATACATATCTATAGTCGGAGCGGCACATGCGGTTAATATAGTCACATTTGACGTTGCTGGAATCTTGATTAACTTTGGAGTGCTACCGATTCTTGTGACTAAGAAAGTCGTTGGCCAGGTTGAGTGGAAGGAGCTGTTAAAGAAGATTTTTACAAGCTCGTTCATGGTTTCGGTCATCGGGGGAGTGTTCATGAACCTTACGGGATTTCATAAAATGATTATGAGCATGGGACTCGAGTCTACATTCAATTCAACGATGGAGCTCGTTATAACACCTATAACAGGCATTATCCTATTTACACTGGGGTACGAGCTGAAATTTGAGAAAGAGATGCTTTCTTCGCTTTTAAGGCTTGCGATAGTGAGACTCGTGCTCTGCTCGATAATAATTGCACTATTCTACGTGGTGTTCCCAGCACTCGTATCCGAGAAGGGTTTTGAGATTGCTGTTCTGCTTTACTTCATGTGCCCAACTGGATTCCCAGTTCCACTTCAGGTACAGCCGCTTGTTACAGGTGAGGATGATGAGAGCTACATGTCGGCGTTTATCTCGCTTTTCCTTGTAGTTGCACTCATCGCTTACACACTAATCACAGTATTTGTGGTATAAATGATAAATACAATATTAATTTTGATGATGCGAAAGAAATTCTGGAGGATATTATGGGTGAGTTTAAGAGTCCATGGCCTGGCCCTAAGGGATTGATTCCTGTTACGAGTGGAAAGGCGGATGATGCAAACGTATATAACAGAACATATCTAGACAATATACATGTTGAGATGCGCGCAATTGATGCGACTCAGCCTGTTCTAGATTGCGAGATTTTCGGGGAGAAGTTCTCGTCTCCGATTATGATGCCTGCTTTTTCACACCTCAATAAGGTTGGTAAGGACGGCAAGAAGCCTATGGTTCAGTATGCAGAATCGGCACTTGAGCTCAATGTTCTAAACTGGGTCGGTATGGAGCCGAACGATGAGTATGCAGAGATAGCAGAGGTAGGAGCGAGAACCGTAAGAATTATCAAGCCTTTCATGGATCATGAAAAGATTATAGATGAGATAAAGTTTGCCGAGGAGCATGGTGCTATTGCTGTAGGCATTGATATCGATCACGTACCAGGTACAGATGGAAAATACGATGTTGTAGATGGATTCCCACTCGGGCCTGTAATGCAGGAGGATCTCGAGAAATATGTGGCATCTACAAAGCTTCCATTTGTAGCAAAAGGCGTTCTCTCGATGCAGGATGCAGTAAAGGCTAGAGATGCTGGATGCAAAGCGATAGTCGTATCGCATCACCATGGTAGAATTCCGTTCGGCATCGCACCCGCTCAGATTTTACCAAGAATTAAAGAAGCACTCACAGGCAGTAGCGTAGAGATATTTGCTGACTGTTCTATTGATACTGGATATGATGCGTATAAGCTGCTAGCACTTGGTGCAGATGCAGTTTCAGTTGGACGCGGAATACTTGGACCACTACTCAAGGATGGAGGAGTGGGAGTAACCAAGAAGGTGATAGAGATGAATCAGCAATTATCTGAGCTCATGATGTACACGGGCATTAAGGATGCTTGCTCTTTTGATAAATCGGTATTGTATATATAGCTGATAAATTTATCACAAAAATACATGATAAAGTCTTGACAAAGTTATGGAATAGGATAGAATGGAGATAACAAAATAAGAAATGATTATATAAATAAAAAATCTTGATTAAGGAGGAATATGATATGGTAAGTGCAACAGTTGGATTTATAATTTCGGGAGGATGCATGGTCCTATCTTATGGCTTAATCAAGATGGCATATAATAGAAGCAAGTATGGTAGAGCGTTCCATTAGGGAACATACCATAGGTAACATTTTCTCTATATTCCTAAAAATGCGGAGGGCGAGCTAAGAGTGCTCGTCCTTCGCATTTATATATTTTTTTAAAAAAGTCATAAAAAACCTCTTTACAAAGTTAGAGACCTCTAATATAATAAGCATTAGTTAGAGATAACTAACAAAACAGTATATAATTACCAGGAGGTGTTTACATGTACGTTGTATATTGGAGTGCTACAGGCAACACTGAAGCAATGGCTAACGCTGTTGGCGAAGGCATCGGTGCAGATGCTAAGGTTGTGTCTGTATCTGAGGTGAGCGTTGCAGATGTAAAGGGTGAGGACAAGCTTGCTCTAGGATGCCCTGCTATGGGAGCAGAGGTGCTTGAAGAGGAAGAGTTTGAACCATTCATCGCAGAGCTAGAAGGTTGCTGTTCAGGCAAGAAGGTTGTTCTATTCGGATCGTACGATTGGGGCGATGGCGAGTGGATGCGTTCTTGGAAGGATCGTATGGAAGAAGCTGGTGCAGTAGTTGTAGAAGAGCCAGTTATCTGCAACAACGAGCCTGATGATGCAGGTCTAGCACAGTGCAAGGCTCTCGGTGAAGCACTAGCAAACGCTTAATCATACCTAAAGCGTGAGCTTGTGACCAGAGATGGCACATTCGAATAATCGTACAGATAATATAAACATAATTATGCTTAATAACCATAAGCAAATATATCCAAACCATAATAATCATACTTTCAACCTACATATTTAAGTCATTTTGTTAATCGCCAAAAGCCGGGGGCATGAGCCTCCGGCTTTTGGTTTGTCTATTTAAAACTCTTGCTATAATGATTTTTTGCCTTCGGATATTTTATGTGCAAAAACTATGATCGCTATACTGATCAACATCACTACAACTGACATGATCGTCCCCTCTAGTCCAAAACCAGTATTGTATGCGAAGCTGTTTGTATCATGCTTAGTGTCGAGAACGAATATCGAATAGGATGATACTTCGCCACTATTTGGAAGACCTAGCAGTATATTCTGATTGAAGTTCCAGGTCGTGTGGCAAGCCATCGCCATCCATATGCTGTTGAAGTAATGAATCATTAGCGCGAATAACAAACCTGTGAGGAATATATCGAGAAGTGGGAAAAATGAAACGTGATCATTTCCAAGGTGAAGCGCCATAAAAAATAAAGAAGTCACCAATATCGCCACCCAAGGACTCGAATATCTGTGCAATACCCTTTGATACATGAATCCGCGGCAGATAAGTTCCTCTGCAGAGGACTGAACGAATACCGCAATAAACATAAGGAGTATCGGGAACAACTCAAATTTCGCAAAGCTGAGCTTAATATCGCCGTGAAGGTAAGCGGTGAGCGCGCAGGCGCCGTTCATGACAAATCCAGCTCCGAAACCAATCACAAGGTTTTTGATATTGTTTCCGTTCTTTCGATGCTTTAACGCATCTAGTATGTAGCGATTGTCTTTGATGCTTAAAATGGTGATTAGGAAGACAAACCATATTCCCCAAAAGGTTATATAAAGATTAAATGTCTCCGTATACGCATCGCTGAATAGCGTGTAGTTAATGGGAATTAATGATATTAAATCACCACCTATTGTGAGCAGGAAGGTTAGCGCCCAGATCCAGATTATGTTATCTCTGAATCCGTATTTTTTTGTCATGTTTTCTGTCATTAGATATATATCCTTTCTACTCCATGTCTATTTATATTTAGCTCGTTCGAGCATAACAATCATAATGTGTAAGATAAAAGATTATACCATATATGATATATGGAAAAGAAAATTTTGCATCTCAAAACGTGCATTTGCGTGAAGAATAATTCATAAAATAGTTTTGCACAATTAGTCTAATACATGTATAATTAAGTCGAAAGTAAATGCAGCTGGTTACTGCATGATTGATTAACGAAATTTTTTTAAGGAGGGTAATTATTATGGCTAAGAATAAGTACGCAGGTACACAGACAGAGAAGAACCTAGAAGCAGCTTTTGCTGGTGAATCACAGGCAACTAATAAGTATACATATTTTGCATCAAGAGCTAAGAAGGATGGTTTCGAGCAGATTGCAGATATCTTCCTGAAGACAGCTGCAAACGAGAGAGAGCATGCTAAGCTTTGGTACAAGGAACTCAACGATGGAGTTGGCGATACAGCATACAACCTAGAGGATGCTGCTAATGGTGAGAACTATGAGTGGACAGACATGTACGAGGGTTTCGCTAAGACTGCTGAGGAAGAGGGATTCCCAGAGCTAGCAGCAAGATTCCGTCTCGTTGGAGAGGTTGAGAAGCACCACGAAGAGAGATACCGTGCACTTCTTAAGAACGTAGAGATGAAGGAAGTATTTGAGAAGAGTGATGTTAAGGTATGGGAGTGCCGTAACTGCGGACACATCTGTGTTGGAACAAAGGCTCCAGAGGTTTGCCCAGTTTGCAATCACCCACAGTCATTCTTTGAGGTTCACGCAGAAAACTACTAAGGAGATAGTCCATACGGCTTATCTGGGCTTCGGTTCGCCGAAGCCCTTTTTATATAGGATATATACATGATTGAAGTAAGAGAGCTTAAAAAAGAATATAGGACTGGTGACTTCATCCAGAAAGCACTAGATGGTGTATCGGTCACATTCAGGGACAATGAGTTCGTAGCAGTTCTAGGACCATCTGGTTCTGGTAAGACTACGCTGCTCAATATCCTCGGCGGTCTCGATACTGCCGATTCAGGCGAGATTATTATAAACGGCACGTCGACTAGGGAGTATAAGTCCGCTGATTGGGATACATACAGAAACCATAGAATTGGATTTGTATTCCAGAGCTACAATCTAATACCGCATCAGACAGTGAGGGCTAATGTAGAGCTAGCTATGACATTGACTGGTGTAGGTGCCGATGAAAGGCGCACGAGAGCTGAAGAGGCGCTTGATAGGGTTGGGCTTAAGGGACATGAGAACAAGAAGCCGAGCCAGCTTTCTGGTGGGCAGATGCAGCGAGTGGCGATTGCAAGAGCTCTTGTAAATAACCCAGAAATCGTACTAGCGGATGAACCGACAGGCGCGCTAGATACTGAGACTGGTATCCAGGTTATGAACCTGTTACAGGAGATTGCCAAGGATAGGCTCGTAATAATGGTTACACATAACCCTGCACTTGCTGAGCAATATGCAAATAGGATTATCACGCTTAAAGATGGTTCGATTCTCGAAGATAAAAAGCCGGTTACAGCAGAGGAACTAAAGAGTAGCGCAAGAACGAAAATAGGCGAATCGGATGCCGGAACTAAGACTTCGATGAGCTTTCGAACAGCTCTTTCACTTTCATTCTCCAACCTAATGAGCAAGAAGGGACGTACTGCACTCACGGCTTTTGCTGGCTCTATAGGGATTATAGGAATTGCAGCTATTCTGGCACTCTCAAACGGTGTAAACGGATACATAGCTAAGGTCGAGGAAGATACGCTCTCGTCATATCCGCTCACTATTTCTAAGAATGCAGCGGATATATCGAGTATGTTTGCAGGGATGGCTGGAAATTCCAAGGATGATAAGAAGAAAGAAGCGGATTCAGACTCTGCAGTTCAAGAGGATTCTGGCAATACAAATAGTGCAGCCAAAGCCGAGAATACGGAAATCAAGCAGAGGAACGTGCTCGGAAACGTCTTTGGCAGCACCAGAAAAAATGACCTAGTTGCTTTCAAGAAGTATCTTGACTCAAAAGGCAACAAGGTCCGCCGAAACGCCTCGGTGATAACATACAACTACGGAATCACACCGCTAATATACCAGATTAATAGCGGATCTGACCCAATTCAGGTCAATTCGACTGATGGCATGGATGCGAACTATGAGAGCTTTGGAATCCAGAATTCGAGCAACACGGGCTTCTACCAGATGCTCGATGACGAAAAGCTTCTGAAACAGCAGTACGAGGTAGTTGCTGGAAAGTGGCCTAAGGAGTCAACAGAAGCAGTGCTCGTTTTAAACAAGGATGGCTCAATCCCTGATTTCACTCTATATCAGCTCGGATATTACGACCGTAAAGAGTATGACCGCGCCATGATCAAGTACAGAGAGACGGGAAAGCTTGAGATGAACACAGAGAAGCAAAAGCCTTTTAGATACAGAGATGCTCTAAAGCTCAGCTACAGTGTGATTTCTCCGGGCGAGATTTATTCGTATAACTCTCCAACAGGTACATGGCTCGATCAATCGAAGAACAGGGCGTTCATGATCGGTAAGCTGGAGAATGGAGTTAAACTTAAAGTCGTTGGTGTGATAAAACCTAATGGTAAGACCAGATCCAATGCCCTTCAGCCAGGTGTAGGTTATCTGCCATCCCTAACATCGCAAGTTATCGATAGAATGAAGGATGCAGATATAGTTAAACAGCAGCTTGCTAATCCAGACGTTGATGTATTCACAGGCAAGACATTCGAAGCGCTCAAGGAAGAAAACGGAGCATCGCTCGATATGAGCAAATTGTTCAGCGTAAATCAATCCATGCTGGCGAGCGCATTCAAGTTCGACGCATCAAAGCTTCAGAAAGCATTTGGTATGAGTCCGCTGGCGAATATCGACTACTCTAAGGCGTTGTCCAAAGTTAATACGACGAGCCTAGCCCAGAACATGATGAGCGACATCACGCAGGAATTGGCAGAGTTTCCGGCATATCTGCAGCAACAAAATATCACTCTGACTCCAGCCGAGCAGTCGATGATCACCACGGAGACGAGTCAGCTCATCGCAACACTGCTCGCTGGTTATCCGGCATTTGCAAGCGACTATGCGAATAATCATCCAGGTGCAGCACAGAGCGAGATAATAAACGCATATCTATCGAGCACCAATTCGAGGACAGCAATTTCAAGCACTGCAACCCGCATAGCACAGAATCTTAATAGAAGCGATCTTCGGGGAACGATTGAGAGAGCACTTACCAATTACATGCAGGGTAGAATGGCTAAGATCATGGGTAGATTCATGAATCAAGTGATGACCGAGATGCAGAAGCAACTAGGCGCGCAGATTAGCAGTGGTGCGACTATGAACGCTGATATGGCTAGTGCTATGAAGAGTGCATTTAGTGTTAATCCTTCGGCGTTTGCAAAAGCATTTTCGCTGAATATGGATCAGACGCAGATGGCAGCACTGTTCTCTCAGTTCATGAATAACGGTATCGCTACATACGATTCTAATCTCAAGAAGATGGGTTATGCAGATAAGTCGAGCCCTGAATCGATTTCGATATATCCGAGCAGCTTCGAGCGAAAGGATAAGGTGATCAAGGGTATCGACAGTTATAATTCTCGCATGAAGAGAACTGGTCACAAGTCGCGTGTCATAACTTACACTGATATTATGGGTACCCTTATGTCGTCTGTTACGGACATCATAAACATGATCAGTTATGTGCTGGTGGCATTTATCAGTGTGTCACTGATTGTAAGCTCAATCATGATAGGCATCATCACCTACATATCGGTACTTGAGCGCAGGAAGGAAATTGGAATTCTGCGCGCAATGGGTGCATCGAAGCGAAATATTGCAAATATTTTCAACGCTGAGACATTCATCGAAGGACTGCTATCGGGTGTATTTGCGATACTTTTCGTTTACCTCGTGAGTATTCCAATCAATGCGGTTGTGCTTTCGTCCTTTAATGTTGAACGCATTATGAGGCTGCCGATTGGTGCAGCACTCGTGCTGATAGGGATTTCAGTATTTCTCACATACATTGCAGGTCTGATTCCATCTAGATCTGCTTCCAAACGCGATCCAGTGGAGGCACTACGAAGCGAGCAATCACGAATATAAAAAATAATTATTAAAATAGCCTTATGAATTTATAATTTTCATAAGGCCGAAACCATCATCTAAAGCGTGAGTTCTACGGCACGAGAGACTTTTAGGTCCGGTGCTTGGACTTGCGCTTTCTTGTTATATGCATAAAAGTATATTATGATTACAAGTAACCTATGCACGGGGGTATTTTACAAAGAGGAGGTAGAATATGACAGGTTATAAGAAAAGGACAGTCATATTGATAATCGGTCTGATAGCTCTACTTGGGCTTGCAGGCTGTGGAAAGAAAGGCGAATATGGCAGCTTGTCTGAAGAAGAGAAGATCGACAAGGGGCTTAATGCTTTTGAGCATCTCAAGAATGGAAAAATTGAGATAAAGAATCATCTTAAGTACGAATTGAAATCACCACAGGAAGGGCAGGAGTCAAAGGTTGACTTAAATATCACCTTCAATGGAGATTTTGAAAAGAACCCAGATCACCTGCTTGGTGTGTATGATAATGGTAAAGGCAAATATGATTATTACCATGATGCGGTTTCAGAGTACTCAAAACCTGTAGGATCGGCAGAGTGGACTAATAACACAGAAAGCACCAAAAAAAGACACTATAATCAGCCAAATGGAATTAACAGAGAAGCTATTGAATTCCTTAGGACAAAGAAAAAAGACATAAAGGTTACAGATGACAAGGAGACCTTCACTATTGTGTACGAGACTGACGATGTAAAGCTGCTCGGGGCTAACGGTGATTTTCTTGTCGGTGGAAGCTATAACGGACCTATCTATGTCGATAGTGATACTAGCGACAAATTAAAGATGGAACTTACCGTCACTAAGAAAGGCTTCAAGCCTTTGTCTGTAAAGTACACATGTGAACAGAATAATCCTAAGATAACTGTCAAGTTTAAGAGCACTGTTAAATATTCTAAGCAAAATTCAGGTGTAAGAGTCGAAGTTCCAAGCGGCATCAGCAGCGCCGCAAGTAGGTAGAAAGGGGGATTATGATGAACAAGATAAAGAAATTAGTTGTGATTGCATTCGCGTTTGTTTTGAGCTTATCCCTCATGTCGTTCAAGAAGAGTTCGAGTTCTGACATAAATACTTTTGTTGATAAGCTGCGCAATGCAAAGAACTTAGAGTACGAAGTTACCGTATATAATAAGAACAGCGCTTCTAACAAGTATATGAAGAAGTTTAGCTCCGATACGACCATCAGGCAGGGTCAGATTCAATTCAACCCACAGGTATTCAGCGAGTATGTGCTAAGCGGATATGGCACCACGAACGATGATGGCAGGGTAGCAAAGGCGAAACGTATATTTGCAAGTGCCGACGACCTGAACAGCTATGCGAGAATCTATTCTCCAGAGCCTAATAAGGGGTATAAAGGATTTACCTCACCAAAGGAAAATGGATGGGTATGGATAGATAAGGACGAAGTCACTGCTCCTGAGGTTGGCCGTAGCGAAGACATTCTTAAGCTATATGAGAAGTATGCTAGCAAGTTTAAGAAGACCGAAGATGATAACTACATATATCTTGACTACAGTGGCGATGTATCTAAGGACTTCAACCAGGTTGGTAAGGCACAGCAGACATTCGCAGACAACAAGGTATTTAAATCAGGTAAACAGTACGTTAAATCGGTAAAGCTTCGCATACACCTTGTGATAGCTAAAAAGGATAAGGCTACCGGTGAAAAAATGGTACCAAGCGAGGCCCGCATACAGATTAAGGCAAAGGGCGAGACCGATGGAGTAGGAGCTAAACTAGCAAATGAGGATAATTTCATAGTTTCCTATCGCGATATTAATAAAATTAATAGTATCGAGAAACCTGCAGGGATTTAAGCTGCTTCGGATTATTATAGCTTATGCACGATTGAAAAACTGTACAAATTAGGTTATGATTATAAGCAAACTATGCACGGGGGTATTTTACAGATAGTAGGTAGAATATGACAGGTTACAAGAAAAGAACAGTCATATTGGTTATCAGCTTGATCGCTTTACTTGGGCTTGCTGGATGCGGACAGTCTGGCGGCGGCAACGGAAGTGGCGAGAACCTAACCAAAGAACAGAAAATTGATAAAGGGCTAGATGCCTTTTACAATCTAGATGACGGAAAGGTTCAGATAGAAGCTAAAACTGACTATATCCGCCACCAACCATCAGAGGGACAGAAGGCAGAGGGCTTTAATAAGTACTCGTATAAGGGAGCCTTTGAGATGGGTCCAGTTAGAGCCCGCGGAAAGCTAAACTATGCAAATGATTCTAAAAAGGGATCTAGAGAAATCTACGGAACCGACGGGGCAGAATATAAAAAAGAAAAAGGCGATAAGGCTTGGAAGCAGGATATTTATACCAGTAAGTGGCGCAATCAGCCAACTGGATTCAACCGCGATTTTATCGCTTTTTTACAAACAAAGAAGAAAGACATCACGGTTAAAGAGGATAAGAAGACTTATACACTTCGCTTTGAGACGACTGATATGAAGCTTCAAGATGAAAATGGTGAACTCTTCTTTGGTGCGATGTTCAGGCCAATCATTGTTAGCTCTAGTACCGACACAGGAAAGATGGTTGCTGAATTAACCGTTTCTAAGGAGGATAATAAGCCGCTATCATTCAAATACACTGGTAATTATGATAGCAGTGCAGTTAGCGCTAAATTCAAGGGCGTGGCAAAATTCAGCGATCAGAACACCGGTGTTCGTGTTGAAGAGCCTAAGGGCATTGATAAGGCTAAAGGTTACTAGGGAGGGGCAATAAAATGAGACAGAAACGAAAAATAGTTTTAGTAGTCATCGCCATGATGATGGTCCTAACCCTTTCAGCTTGTGGTGGAAAAGGTGATGTTAAGACATTTGTAAAGAAGATGCAAAAGGTTGAAAACCTTGATTATGAGATCCATACATATAGAAGATACGTAGCATCTGAGGGTTCAGCTAGACTCTTTAGGGGTGAATCACAGGTTAGACAAGGTAAAATGCAGCTTGACCCACAGGCTTTCATCGAATATTACTCAAGCGGTACTTCTAATTCTAGTGAACCTGAGACTGTTGATGAGAAACTGATAAAATTTGGAAGTTCAGACTTCATATTTAAGAGTGATAAGATATACTCCCCAAAGCCTAAGAAGTTATATATCGGCTCATCTTCGGTAACTAATAATTATGAGTGGGTTTGGAAAGAGGCAAAGGATATAAATCCTCCAGAGATAGGTAATAGCAAGACTTTCTTAGATATATACGAGAAATATGCGGACAAGTTTAAGCTGACTGAGGACGAGAATCATTACTATCTTGATTACAAGGGCGATGTGAGCGGAAATCTGGATCAGATGGCTAAGCTTCAGGTAGCAATTATTCCTAAAAGCAAAATGCTTAAACAGGGTAAGAAGGATGTAAAGTCTTGCAAGATTGAAATTCACCTCGTGATGAAGAAGGGCAAGGGCGGTCCAACTCCTTATCAGACAAGGATAAAGCTTATTACCAAGATGGACGTGCCTGAATTTGGAGGAGCAATCGACAACGAGGATTACTATCAGGCATATTACCGTGACATCAATGATGTGAAGGAAATCAAGAAGCCTCAAGGATTTGATGCTAGTAAGGTGAAGAAGTCGCAGTTCTAGGTCTGCCTGCGGATGATTGTATGAATCGTCCGAAAATTGTAGTTAAAAATGGACTAAAGCCGATAAAACAGGCTAAAATCGAATATTTAAAGAGGAAGCCTGCGCGTGAGCGCGGGCTTTTTGCGTGGGAGTTATTAGTAAAATGACTGTAGGTTTTATATAGATCTATTTTTTAAAAAATGCTATGATAATTTTAGTGCATTAAAAGAAAAACAATCGCTGTTAGTAGATTGTAGAAAATATGAGGAGTGAAAATCATGAGCTTAGGAAATGTATGCATTATACCAATGGAAGATTACCTTAAGAAACAGTACTATATTCCAAATTATCAAAGAGAATATTCTTGGGGAGAAGATGAACTTGCTGACTTTTGGAGTGATCTATCATCAGTAAAAGATGGAGATGAAGAGGTCCATTTTTTTGGTCAGGTTGTAATTCATAAAAAGGAAACAAGGAACGATGATAAGAAAATAGAAAAAAGGTATATCATTGATGGTCAACAAAGAACAATAAGCTCATTTATATTCATTAGGGCTCTACAAATATTATTTGCACAACTTTACCTAGATTCTGTTAATACGTGCAAAAAGGCGAATAAAAGAGATTCCGCAATCACTGTATTAATTGGTGATATAGAGGAATGTGAAACATATCATATGAATCTATGTGATAATGATAATGATTACTTTATAAAGAAAATACTTGAAGCAGAACAGCCTTCAGAAAAAAAGGAAACACATAAGTCGAAAGAGAGACTTAGAAAAGCTTTCATTTTTTTCTACACCAAATTAAAGGCAGAAATATCAGAAATAGCTGATATACAGGACAAAGTTGATGAGCTAGATAAATTTTACAAAGCCTTTACAGAGAGGTTTCAGGTTTTGTTGATGGAAGCCACAGAGTTAGAAGAGGCTTTTATAATATTCGAAACGCTAAACGCCAGAGGACGAGAACTTGAAACTGCAGACTTGTTAAAAAACTACATCTTTAGTAGATGTGGAAAAGTTGATGATGCGCAGAAAAAGTGGAATTCAATGAATGTGAAACTTGATGGTGCAGATTTAACTA
>ERZ773013.246-NODE-246-length-34305-cov-10.876467_pt1 | contig 34305 bp, 17 predicted proteins | sample MGYA00511670_ERZ773013 | MGnify/ENA primary metagenome ERZ773013 (study PRJEB29015, sample SAMEA2738120) | human oral metagenome | biome: human oral; feature: human-associated habitat; material: saliva | place: China | collected 2257 ... | reverse complement strand
CCACGTACGTAGCCCAAACTTATCTGCCACTCGTCCACAACTTTTATCCCTACGCAGAGCAACAACCTAATAGAGGTCACTTCACAAAGCTATATAGGAATCGATCCAAAGCTATATAGCTTTCTTCACCATCCTATATAGCTCTACCCACGCACCCATATACCTATATGGAGACCATTGCGCAAGTCCACCTCTTCATTACGCGTACCTTCTTGCCTTGAAAATTGGGATCTTTAGGCTGAGAAGTTCGAAGGAGGAAAGTGCAAGCCGTGAAGAGATACCCTTGCGCAATGGTTCCTAATAGTACTTCAGTCGGTGGGAAGAGTGCTCGGTAAAGCCACTTCCTCGAATAGAGAAGATCCCACTTGATACACCCTCGGATGGGGCGATGTCAAGTGGGATCTTGCTTGGAGTGATGTGCCAGAGAGCGTGGCTCTCCTAAGCTGTAGTAGCTTGCTAGTTGCCGCTAGCTTCGACCGTGTAAAATTCCTTTGACAATGAGTGTAAAGGATCAGCGGTGAGGGTTACTTCCTTCTCGTAGGTCTTAAGGTGCTTGTTCCCCCTGTACAGCTTCACGCTCGTCTTCACCTTGATGGATGCAGGGGCATTATCAGGTCTGTGTACGATGAATCCGACATATAGCCCCGAACCCTTGTGGGTGAACGTCGTGCGATAGGACTTTGCGATGGGGTCTTTCCACTCGGAGTCATAGACGGTCTGACCGACGAGCTTGCCGTCACGGTAGATGTCAGATCCCCCTTGGGTGTTGGCGTTGAAGTGGACGCTGATCGGAGCGGATGCACTGATCGTGACCTCTTGCTTGAGGTCTGCGCTGCCGAAGCCGCCGAATTCTCCGCCTGGCAGGTCACTCTTGCCACCGCAAGAGCTGAGCACTAAGGCAAAGGAGAAGAGGAGAAGAGATAGGATGCCGAGTCGGCGAATTGATTGTTTTGTAGCCATTTTACTTGTAGTTGATGATGAGGCGGAGGGAGGATAGACAGAGCTACCCTGCTCCACGATAATGGTTCCGTTAAATGAATTGTACTTAGGGAAGGAGTGTAAGACGGGCTTCTTCTCCTGCTCAAGATATAAACGATAGGTTGTATGGATATCTTATATATCCCTTACAAAAATGCTTGTGTATAATATGTCTATGTAAATAGATATAAATGAAGTGTGTGTGGTATATCCCTTCTCTTAGTGGAGAATTCTCCTTGGGTTTGCAGGCTTTAGAGGTGGAAAAGGTAGGGTGTGGTGGCCCCCTTTTTCGAGATGTAAGTCGCTCATGGATGCGGTGTTGCTTGCTCGACAGCGGGGAAGTTGCTACATTTGTTTCAGTGCTACGGCTGATCGTAGTGGCCTGGACCTCTCGGTCTGATCACAAAAAGAAGAAGGGTGAGAACCTCACTTAAGAGGCCCCACCCTGGATGTTCTCACAACGGAATAAATCCTTATTGTGATTAGCTTTCAGATTTCGTTACTGCAAATGTAACCATTTTTCTTAATATCAACACAACCAATGCTTATGAGCAAACATGTACTTGGTCTTGACCTCGGAGTAGGATCAATAGGGTGGTGCCTTATCGCCCTCGATGCGCAGGGAGATCCTGCCGAAATCTTAGGTATGGGGAGCCGTGTCGTCCCCTTAAACAATGCTACCGATGCTGCGGACTTCTCTATTGGGAAGGCCTTCACGGCGAACCAAGAGCGGACGGCGCGCCGTACGATGCGCCGAGGCTTTGCCCGCTATCAGCTGCGTCGCTACCGCCTACGTCGGGAGCTGGAGAAGGTCGGGATGCTCCCCGATGCCGCACTCATTCAGCTCCCTCTGATGGAGCTGTGGGAGCTCCGCGAGCGGGCGGCTACCGCTGGTGAGCGCCTGACGCTGCCCGAGCTGGGGCGTGTGCTCTGCCACATCAATCAGAAGCGTGGCTATCGGCACGTCAAGAGCGATGCTGCTGCCATCGTCGGTGATGAGGGCGAGAAGAAGAAGGACTCGAATAGTGCCTACCTCGCTGGCATCCGTGCGAATGATGAGAAGCTCCAGGACGAGCACAAGACGGTGGGGCAGTACTTCGCCGAGCAGCTCCGTCAGAATCAGAGTGAGAGCCCCACGGGTGGTATCAGCTACCGCATCAAGGATCAGATCTTCTCCCGTCAGCGCTACATCGATGAGTACGATCAGATCATGGCGGCTCAGCGCGTGTACTATCCCGATATCCTTACAGACGCATTCATCCGGATGCTACGCGATGAGGTCATCTTTATGCAGCGCCCGCTGAAGTCCTGCAAGCACCTGGTCTCGCTGTGCGAGTTCGAGAAGCAGGAGAAGGTGATGCGCATCCAGCAGGACGACGGCAAGGGCGGTCGGCAGCTCGTCGAGCGTAAGGTCAAGTTCGGTCCGAAGGTTGCCCCGAAGTCCTCACCCCTCTTCCAGCTCTGCCGTATCTATGAGGCTGTGAATAATATCCGTCTGACCCGTCCCGATGGCTCGCCACGCGACATCACACCCGAGGAGCGTACTAAGATCGTCGCACATCTCCAGTCAAGCGCTTCGCTATCCTTCGCCGCGCTGAAGAAGCTCCTCAAAGAGAAGGCTCTCATCGCAGACCAGCTTACCTCGAAGAGTGGGCTGAAGGGGAATAGCACGCGGGTCGCTCTCGCTGCTGCTCTGCAGCCCTATTCGCAGTATCACCACCTCCTCGATATGGAGCTGGAGACGCGTATGATGACCGTCCAGCTCACCGACGAAGAGACGGGTGAGGTCACCGAGCGGGAGGTCGCCGTCGTCACCGATAGCTACGTCCGCCAGCCCCTCTATCGCCTGTGGCACATTCTCTACTCTATCGAGGAGCGTGATGCGATGCGCCGTGCTCTCATCACGCAGCTCGGTATGAAGGAGGAGGACCTGGACGGCGGGCTCTTGGATCAGCTCTATCGTCTGGACTTCGTCAAGCCTGGCTACGGGAATAAGTCCGCGAAGTTCATCTGCAAGCTCCTCCCCCAGCTACAGCAGGGACTGGGCTATAGTGAGGCGTGTGCAGCTGTCGGCTACCGCCACTCGAATACCCCCACCAGCGAAGAGATCACCGAGCGCACACTTCTGGAGAAGATACCGCTGCTGCAGCGCAATGAGCTCCGTCAGCCCCTCGTCGAGAAGATCCTCAACCAGATGATCAACCTCGTCAATGCGCTCAAGGCCGAGCACGGCGTCGATGAAGTCCGTGTCGAGCTGGCACGTGAGCTGAAGATGTCGCGTGAGGAGCGTGAGCGTATGGCAGAGGGCAACCGCCGTAGAGAGAAGGAGAATAAAGCGATCGCAGAGAAGATCCGTGAGTGTGGACTCTTCCCGACGAAGTCCCGTATCCGCAAGTATATGCTGTGGGAGGAGGCTGGAGAAAAGTGTCTGTACTGCGGTCAGATCCTGACGCTGAGCCAATGTCTCAATGGGGACGATATGGAGGTCGAGCACATCATCCCGAAGTCCGTCCTCTACGATGACTCCTATGGCAATAAGACCTGCGCCTGCCGCCGATGCAACAAGGAGAAGGGCAATCGCACCGCTCTCGAGTACATCCGTGCGAAGGGCTGGGAAGCCGAGTATATGGAGCGCATCAATGGCCTGCTAGATAAGAAGGCGATTTCCTACAGCAAGCACCAGCGCCTACGCTGGCTGAAGGAGGATATCCCCTCCGACTTCCTTGAGCGTCAGCTGCGTCTGACGCAGTACATCTCGCGCCAAGCTATGGCCATCCTTCTGCAGGGTATCCGCCGTGTGTCCGCGAGCGAGGGTGGAGTGACTGCCCGACTTCGTAGTCTCTGGGGCTATGATGATATCCTCCATACGCTCAACCTCGATCGCTACGACTCGATGGGTGAGACGGAGCGCGTATCTCGTGAGGGTGAGACGACCGAGAAGCTTCGCATCACAAATTGGTCGAAGCGTATGGACCACCGCCACCACGCCATCGATGCCCTCGTCGTGGCTTCGACTCGTCAGGGCTATATCCAGCGCCTCAATCGTGTAAGCTCTGAGAGCGAGCGTGAGGCGATGAGCGGAGAGATCGAGATGCAGAAGGTGACGAAGACCGATAAGCTCTCCCTCCTGGAGCGCTGGCTGACGCAGCGCCCTCACCTCTCGGTGCGTGCCGTCAGTGATAAGGTCGCCGAGATCCTCATCTCCTACCGCCCAGGGAAGCGCGTCGTCACCCGCGGACGCAATATCTACCTCCGTCACGGAAAGAAGTGCGTGCAGTCGGGACTCTTAGTGCCCCGTGGTCCGCTCTCGAAGGAGACGGTCTATGGGCAGATCACTGTCAATGGGGAGCCGCAGATCGTCTGTAAGTATGACCTCCATAGCCTCAAGGCTAAGGATGTAGACTACGTCGTGGACTTGGCTCTGAGGAAGCGCCTGAAGGAGCTTCTCGCACAGCACGGAGGTAAGGAGAAGGAAGCCTTTGCGGGAGATGTGTACATGGATGAAGCGGGTACGCAAGGTCCCATCCGTAGTGTGCGCTGCTTCACTGGGCTGGATCGAGCTAAGATGAAGGCGGTGAAGTACGATGAGCAGGGTAAAGCTGTCGGCTTTGTTGCCACGCAGAATAACCATCATCTGGCGATCTATCGTACTCCTAAGGGTAAGCTCGTGGAGTCTATCGTGACCTTCTGGGACGCTGTAGACCGTGCGCGCTATGGCATCCCCTTAGTTATCACGCATCCGCGTGAGGTCATGGAGCAAGTCCTACAGCGCGGAGATGTCCCAGAGTCAGTACTGAGCTTACTGCCACCCTCCGATTGGGTATTTGTTGACTCCCTCCAGCAGGATGAGATGGTCATCATTGGGTTGTCGGATGAAGAGCTTCAGCGAGCCCTTGAAGCACAGGACTACCGTAAGCTCAGTGAGCACCTCTATCGTGTTCAGGCGATCTCTTTAGGTGACTCCCTCTACCGATATCACTTGGAAACGAGTGTTGCGGATAGGAAGAACGGCTCTGGTCGTATACCTAAGTTTTATCGTGTTACAGGGCTTAAGACTTATAAGGAGAAGAATATCCGTAAGGTGCGTGTTGACCTCCTCGGACGGATCTCTCTGCTCTGATGCTCCCCTTCTACCATGATGAAGCGAACGATCTATATCGGCAATCCTGCCTACCTCTCTCTGCGTCTCAAGCAGATAGAGGTGCGGAAGCCGTCGGATGATCGTGAGATGACGGTACGGACGATCCCGATAGAGGATATCGGGGTCGTCCTCCTCGACCACCCACAGATTACGATCACCCACGCCCTCTTAGGGGCTTTGCTCGAGAATAATTGTGCTGTCGTGACCTGCTCGGCGACGCACATGCCTTCGGGACTGCTCCTCCCGCTTGACGGACATACACTCCAGACCGAGCGCTTCCGTGCGCAGCTCGATGCTTCGCTCCCTCTGAGGAAGCAGCTCTGGCAACAGACCGTGCAGGCGAAGATTCTCAACCAAGCTCATGCCCTGCATACCGTCTTGGGAGAGCCAGCGAAGAATATGCTTGCCTGGTCCCGCCAGGTCAAGAGTGGGGATGCAGACAATCTCGAGGCGCGGGCTGCGGCCTTCTATTGGCGCAACCTCTTCATCTCCCTCCCTGGCTTCGTGCGGGAGCGAGAGGAGGCGGCTCCGAATTCGCTCCTAAACTACGGCTACGCCATCCTCAGAGCCATCCTCGCTCGTGCCCTCGTCGGCTGTGGCCTCCTCCCGACACTCGGCATCCATCACCATAATAAGTATAATGCCTATTGTCTGGCGGACGATATCATGGAGCCCTACCGCCCCTATGTGGATCTGCTCGTCGTGGAGATCTGCGAGGAGGAGGGCTTCCCTACGGAGCTGACGAAGGAGATCAAGGCACGACTACTCGCCCTCCCGATGCTGGATGTGGAGATCGATGGACAGCGACGCCCGCTGATGCTGGCAGCAACGCGGACCGCGACCTCGCTCCTGCGTTGCTTCACAGGTGAGGCTCGTCGCTTGGCTTATCCCCTCTTGTCATGCGAGCCAAGCGACTAAGTGAATACCGCATCATGTGGGTCTTTGTCTTCTTTGATCTCCCTACGGGTACGCCTAAGGAGCGCAAGGCGGCTACCAGCTTCCGCCAAGAGCTGCTGAAGGATGGCTTCACGATGTTTCAGTACTCCATCTATATGCGCCATTGTGCGAGTATGGAGCAGGCGCAGACGCATGTGCGGCGGGTCAAGGCGATGCTTCCCGATGAGGGCGAGGTGGTGATCATGACGCTTACCGACAAGCAGTTTGGTATGATGGAGCACTTCTCTTCGCGCAAGCCGACCGATGCCGTTCAGCTCCCAGGGCTCTTCGATATGCTGTGAGATCTTGGATTGGAAAAGTAGTTAAGTAAAGGAAAAGCCCGTGGATATCCACGGGCTTTTCTCTTTCTAAAACCTTCTGCTAAGTGCTTGTCTCATAGACTCCTTTGCGGGGTCTGCTGTATTAGCAAGTGTGAAGGTACGGAATCTGAAAGCTAATCACAACCCCTGAACTGCTTATAGTTCATCCCCTTCGGCTGTATTAGCAAGTGTGAAGGTACGGAATCTGAAAGCTAATCACAACCCAGAGGGCAAAAACGATAGGGAAAAGTAGGCTGTATTAGCAAGTGTGAAGGTACGGAATCTGAAAGCTAATCACAACAACGTTGCGATTGTTCGCAAGGGCAGTTCAGCTGTATTAGCAAGTGTGAAGGTACGGAATCTGAAAGCTAATCACAACGGGATAGCGTCGGCCTGCCCGAGCGTTACCGCTGTATTAGCAAGTGTGAAGGTACGGAATCTGAAAGCTAATCACAACCTGTAAAGCTCTTCTACAACGCTCTGTGCAGCTGTATTAGCAAGTGTGAAGGTACGGAATCTGAAAGCTAATCACAACATAGAGGTGGAGATAACGTAGCGTCTTATGGCTGTATTAGCAAGTGTGAAGGTACGGAATCTGAAAGCTAATCACAACCGAGGAAGTCGGACTGCAGGCTGTGCTTATTGCTGTATTAGCAAGTGTGAAGGTACGGAATCTGAAAGCTAATCACAACAGACGCTGACATTTGGCGATGGTGATAATTGCTGTATTAGCAAGTGTGAAGGTACGGAATCTGAAAGCTAATCACAACAACTACAATGCGCCCGCATTACCATATTATGCTGTATTAGCAAGTGTGAAGGTACGGAATCTGAAAGCTAATCACAACTATGAAGCTCTTAACGCCCTATGAAAAAGAGCTGTATTAGCAAGTGTGAAGGTACGGAATCTGAAAGCTAATCACAGCAAGTCGAGAGTCTCTGTAGAGAGAAGATAGGCTGTATTAGCAAGTATGAAGGTACGAAATCTGAAAGCTAATCACAGCACATGGTGCGGCAGTACTATGAGCAGGGCGGCTGTATTAGCAAGTATGAAGGTACGGAATCTGAAAGCTAATCACAATACTTATATAGCATAGCTGATAGTCAAGACATCCTGAACTACTTAAAAGAAAAATAGCCCTTAAGTATCTCCCCTGCTGGAACTACAATCCAGTTCAGAGCTACTTAAGAGCTATCTCTTTGCCACAAAGATACACTAAATAACTTCATACCCACACAGGTCTTCGAGGAGATCAAGCAGGAGGTGCGTGCTCGCAGCAAGACATCTATTGCTTAGACTCTATCGGATGAGGGAGACTAATCATCTCTATGTGCCGACCAGAAGTTGATAAAGCTATCTGGGAGCGAGCTTGAGTCCTTCCACTTGATGATCTCAATGATGGACCTCACTGCATAATAGGGAAGAAAAGCAAAGCTGAAGAACAGCCCGAGTAGCCACGTCAGCAATACGCAGATCTTGCAGAAGCCCATAAATAGGTCGAAAAAGATGCTATTCTCCATTGTCTAATTGTCTTGGGTTCACTCTCGAAGGTAGTCGTCTCCTGTGAATTCCTTACCCTTCAATTAGTAGTAGCCCCAGTGGAATACCGAATCAAGAAGCTAATCACAACAGAGGCTTGTTTACTACTGCACATTTGGTGGTTATAGTAATAGGTTGTTGGTCCGCGTAGGGATAAAAGTTGTGGACGAGTGGCAGATAAGTTTAGGCTACGTACGTGGTTCTAATATCTCCGTACGTGGACATTGGGATTTGCGTGCCTGGTCTTTAAGACTACGTGCATAGACAGAGGAAAACCACTATGGGAAGGCGCTTTTTTCTTCACGAGAAGGACACTTTTCCCTCCGCTGGATAAGAGGAGTATTCGCGATAAGGCGAAGGGCTTGCGTATCGCTTCGGAGAGGTATATCGGGAAGCTGGGCGTGCGATGCCTTAGCACTCTAAATAGAGGACAGGACTCTCCCGCAACAGCCTCCTATGAGGGGTGCTTCAAACCACTGACCAATAGTGGTTGCTATTCCTCCCCTCCTGCAGGGGGCGGTCAGCACAGGTGTATGACACGCCTCGGATGATTAGTAAAAGGGTTGTATACATTGTAATCGCCATAGCCCTTACTCGGGTGGTGGGTGAAGCGTCCTGGCGAGGTGGAGGGTTGTGCTCTTTGTGTGTGGCGAAACGTACTCTCGATGAATATATGCTGTCTATCTCCAGATAGAGAGGCTTCACTATTGTTTGTTAATATTTTTATATCTTTGTAATGTTTAAACAGGTGAGGTGGCTTCCCTTTAGAGGGAGGATCCATTGAGTCTACGACCCACTGAATCTAATGCCATCTTGCTCATGGAGGGCTATTTACGAAGCCTCAGCATACTGCTTCAGCCCTCGTCAGGACAAGTAACATAACAACCCCTAAAATAGAATGTATATGAAGAAACTTTCTTTGGTTCTTTGCGCTACGATGCTTGCTGGCATTGGTAGCAAGGCTATGGCTCAGGTACAGGATGTTAGCTTCACGGTCGCACCCGTAGTAGGCTACACCCACTGGGACAGCAAGCTCAACCTCGGTGACTCACCCTTCTGGGGTGTGCGCGCTGGCTTCGGCTTCGGCCCCCTCGTTGAGATCCGCGGGATCTATGAGCGTAGCTTTGACCTCAAGGGCAAGCTCAAGAACAATTCCTCGACTCCCTCATGGCTCCTCAACTGGGCTGACAAGCTCGAAGACTCCAACGTAGACATCACGCGCTACGGTGGTGAACTCAAGTTCAACCTCTGGTCTAACTCCTTCATCACGCCTTACCTCACTGCTGGTGGTGGTGTCATGGAGCTCGGCTACAAGGCTACGCCCGTCGGTGGCACGGCTACGAGCTACAAGGAAAAGCAGATCTACGGCGCCGGTGGTGTCGGTCTGAAGTTCAACATGGGCCGTCGCGTATCACTCTCGCTCGAAGGCAAGGACCTTATCTTCAACGTCAATCCAAGCAACCGCTACCTCGCTTCTGCCGCTAACGGTGGTGACCAGCTCCACAACTGGACGGGTCAGGCTTCGCTTGATATCTACTTCGGTGGCACGAACTACGACTCTGGCGATGCGATCTCTCGTGCGTACCGTAATATGTACTCCGATGGCTTCCGTGGCGTCAAGTTCGTCCTCGAGCCCGGTATCGCTTATGTAGACTACCCCGCTGCTTCGGGTCTTCAGCCTCAGTGGTTCCTCGGTGGTTCTGCAGGGTTTGACTTCTCGTCGATCTTCGGTATCCGCGGGTTCTACTACTCAGCTACGAAGACTCCTGGTACGCTCGACTTCAACCTGAACAACGAGCTCCGCATGTACGGGGGTAACTTCATCGCTCGTCTGAACATGCCTCGCGGTCTGACGCCTTACCTCAACCTCGGTGCTGGTTATCGCGAAGTCACGGGTAAGTTCACGCCTACCATCGTGGGTGCTACGCCTAAGAGCGGCCTCTTCCTCTTCGGTGGTGGTGGTCTTGAGATCCCCCTCTTCAAGTATGTCGCTCTCTATGGTAGCATCAACGCTATGCTGAGCGAGCAGGAAAATCCTGCTATCACGAGCGTCACCGACCCTGCTGACGTGAAGGTCAACGCCTTCTACCAGGCTGGTGTCCGCTTCAACTTCGGTCGCTCTAACCGCGACGGTCGTGAGCTCTACCAGAGCTACAGCGATGCTCAGACGCGCTCTGAAGTCGCTCGCCTGCAGGAATCCAACCTTGAGGAAATGAACGCTCTGCGTGCAGACTACGACGCTCGTATCAAGAAGCTCAACGCTCAGCGTGCTGACTACGACGCTCGTATCAAGAAGCTCAACGAAGAGCTGGCTGATGCTGTCTCTCGCCGCGACACCGTCACGGTGACCCGCGTACTGCGTGAGAAGAGCGAAGTAGCTGACCGCATCACGGACGTCGACAACCAGACGGCTCAGGTCGCTACGCAGAAGCCTCAGGTCGCTCAGCAGGGCCGTACGGTCACGCTGACCAAGGCTCAGTTCGACGCTCTCGTCAACCAGGTCGTCAGCGACCTCAAGCGTGAGAAGGGCTCACAGGTATCTGTATCTGATGTCACGGGTAGCAACCTCTCTGACCTTGATAAGATCCTCCTCTTGAACGCTCTCTATCGTAGCCCCTACGCTGCTCCTAACTTCCTCGGCCAGCCCGTACAGGCTCAGCCTCAGGCACAGCAGCAGAGCCAGGACGCCTCTAAGGTAGACCCCAGCATCGCTCTCGTCAAGCGCCTCGACCAGGTCATTGACCGCCTCGACGCTATCAACACGACGCAGGCTCAGCAGATCGCTGGTGCTCAGCAGTCGGGTAAGTCCAGCGATGATATCCGCCTCATCGAGCAGTATCTGCAGAATGAGCAGAACCGTCGCGACCGCGTCATTGTCGCTGGTCAGAACGAGAAGGATGAAGTCTACGCTAAGGAAGTCAAGGTAGAGCCTGCTAAGGAAACGCTGAAGTTCAACCGTGCTGCCCTCTTCGTAGGTCCTAACTTCGGTGATCAGGTCGGTGTCAACGTAGGCGCTCGCGGCTACATGCAGATCCTCGACTCTCAGTTCGACTTCGCTCCCGATGCTTATGTAGCCTTCGGTAAGAAGACGGGCTTTGGTCTGAACGCTAACATCCTCTACAACCTGCCTACCTTCCTCGACGGGGCTATCACGCCTTACCTCGGTGTCGGTCTGGGTGTCAACAGCATCGGTGGTCTATCACGCTTCCTCCCCAACTTTGTCGTCGGTACGTCCCTCGGCAACGTCCTCGGTGGTCGTGTCTTCGTTGACTACACCGCTCGTGGTGCCTTCCGCAACAACCAGCTGGCTGTAGGCTATCGCTTCAACTTCTAAGAGACATGCGTCCTATGAAGTCCCTCCTCCTTGCTCTCTCCCTCTTCTCTGTTAGCTCTGTCGCCCTGGCACAGAGCGCAGGGCAGAGTGCGAGTCAGCCTCTCACTGCTGCCGACACGCTCATCACCCTCTCTGAGGAAGATCTGATGCGTGCCGTGCGTGCTGTCGCCGAAGCCCGTATCGCATCGGAGAGCCAGCAGCAGACCAAGCAGACGACCTACGGCCTCACGGCCGAAGACCTCCGTCTGGTGAAGCTGCAGATGCTCCTCAGTGCCCTCGGTCTCGGTGGTGTAGCACCCCAGCAGCCCATGCCCTACGCACCTGCTGGTAGCGTGAACTATACCTACGCACCCCAAGCTGCGCCCCAGGTACAGCCTCAGGGGAGCAATAGCCGTCTCGATCGCCTCGAGCAGCTGATGCTCCTCCTCCTGCAGCGCCGTGACTCGGACCGCGATGCTATCGTCCTGCCCGCTCGCTCTAAGGGCCAGAAGCAGACGATCATCCGGCAGCCTGTCGTAGATAATAGCTCGAGCGACTCGCTCCTGCGCGAGCTCCAGCAGGAGCTCGCAGCTCTGCGTGCCGCTCAGCAGGCTCAACCCGCACAGCAGCCTCAGGTGATCATCCAGCAGCCTGCTCCCACGATCATCCAGCAGCCCCTGCAGCCCGAGGTGCAGACGAAGACAGAGGTCCGCACGGACACGGTCGTCGTCTCTTACTTCAAGCGTCAGGTCTTCTTCCCCGTAGGTAAGAGTGATCTGCTTCCCGAAGCACGCCTCGCTCTCAACGAAGTCTATCGCGTCCTCGCAGGCGATCCCGATATGAAGCTCTACCTCACGGGCTACGCTTCCCCCGAAGGGAATGCCCTCGTGAACGAGCGTCTCTCAAAGCGCCGTAGTCAGGCTGTCCTCGACTACCTCACTGCTTGTGGGATCTCTTCCGACCGCCTCATCAGCATCGCTGGTGGTGTCGACCGCAATACCGACCTCAAGAGCAGCGCTCGACGTGTCGACATTGAGCTGAAGAAGTAAGCCCATCGGCACGCTATCCACATAGCAAGAAGCCCCATCTATCCAGCTGATAGATGGGGCTTTTTCGTTATCTTTGAGGAGAATATGCCCTGCAGGTGAGTGCTAAGGCATCTCGTCTATAGGGGGCTATCCTCCCAAGTTTCATTTATCGCCCATGCTTCATCAGACACGCTCGCTCCTGGCGGGCCTCCTGCTCAGCCTCGTACTGGTAGGCTGCTCCTCGGCGGGTCTTGGTCGCTCAAAGAGCCTTGACCCGATCGACTATGTAGACCCCTACATAGGGAATATTAGCCATCTCCTTGTGCCCACCTTCCCCACAGTGCATCTGCCTAATGGGATGATGCGTGTGCACCCGCAGCGCACGGACTATGCTTCTGAGCAGATCGCAGGTCTGCCGGTGATCCTGACGTCGCACCGTGGCGTATCGGCCTTCGCTATCAGCCCGCTGAGTGCGCTCAGCGATAGCCTCCCCGAGGTGTCACGCTATAGCTACGATAGTGAGAGCGTCCGTCCCTACCTCTATGAGGTGACCTTGCTGGAGCCTGAGGTGCGTGTGCGCTATGCTCCCTCGTACCGCAGTGCGATCTATCAGTTCAACTTCGAGCGGGCTAAGGCAGGCCATCACCTTGTCTTCTCCACGCCCGACGGGGAGCTCGTCGCTTCGGGAAAGAATCTCTTCGGCTACCAGCAGCTCGAGGACTCTACGCGTGTCTACCTCTATGCTGAGATGGATGCTGAGCCCACGGAGCGCCTCGTGCGTGATACACTCACGGGCCGCCTCGCGACGGTCGATGGCGTGGCACGTGGCAATACCCTCTGCCTCTCCTTCGCTAAGCAGGGCGTGACCCTCCGCTACGGCGTGTCGTACATCAGCGTAGAGCAGGCCAAGCGCAACGTCGAGCAGGAGATCCAGTCCTTCGAAGTCAATCTCGTGGCTAAGTACGGGCGCAACGAGTGGTCTAAGGCGCTCGATAAGGTCGAGATCGAGGGCGGTACTCCCGAGGAGCGCCGTGTCTTCTACACCTCCCTCTACCGCACCTATGAGCGTATGATCTACCTCTCGGAGGACGGCCACTACTGGAGTGGCTTCGACAAGAAGGTCCACGATGACGAGGGCGTACCCTTCTACACCGACGACTGGCTGTGGGATACCTACCGCGCTACGCACCCCTTACGCATCCTCCTCGACCCCGTGAAGGAGCAGCAGATGCTCACGAGCTACCTCCGTATGGCCGAGCAGAGCCCCGAGGGATGGCTGCCTACCTTCCCCGAAGTCACGGGCGACACGCACCGCATGAACGGCTCGCACACCATCGCTACCTTCGCTGATGCCTATGCTAAGGGCCTCTCGGGCTTCAACCTCAGCGCCGCTTATCAGGCCTCGAAGAAGACCCTTGCCGAGAAGTCTTACCTGCCCTGGACGCGCCGTCCGAAGGGCGAGCTCTCCGAGTTCATGGATCGCGAAGGCTACTTCCCTGGTCTGGATATCGGGGAGAAGGAGACCGTCCCCGAGGTGACGCTGTGGGAGAAGCGTCAGAGTGTCGCCGTCAGCCTCGCTGCTGCCTACGACTATTGGTGCCTGTCGCAGCTGGCGAAGTTCTCCGGCCACGACGTGGAGAGTGCCGACTATCTGCGCCGCTCCTATGACTACCGCAAGCTCTTCAATTACGATACGGGCTTCTTCCACCCCAAGAATAAGAAGGGTCGCTTCATCGAGCCCTTCAACTATGAGCTCTCTGGTGGCCTCGGTGCACGTGACTACTACGATGAGAACAATGCCTACACCTACCGCTGGGACGTACAGCACAACCCCGCTGACCTCATCTATCTGATGGGCGGTCGCGAGCGCTTCATCGAGCGTCTGGACGAGACCCTGCGCACACCGCTCAGCATGTCGAAGTGGGAGTTCTACAGCAAGCTCCCCGACCAGACGGGGAACGTCGGGCAGTTCGCCATGTCAAACGAGCCCAGCCTCCACATCCCCTATCTCTACAACTACGCCGGCGCTCCCTGGCGCACGCAGCGTCTGGTGCGTAAGCTTATCGATACCTGGTTCCGTGGCGACCTGATGGGTATGCCTGGTGACGAAGATGGTGGCGGTATGACGGCCTTCGTGGTCTTCTCTATGATGGGCATCTACCCCGTGACCCCTGGTATACCTGTGTACAACATCGGTACGCCCTTCTTCTCGAAGGTGACACTGCGTCTGGCTTCAGGTCGTACCTTCGTCATCGAGGCGGAAGGCGCTTCCTCGGAGAACAAGTACATCCAGAAGGCTACGCTCAACGGCAAGCCACTCGATCGCCCCTGGATCCGCCACAGCGACCTGGCTGCCGGAGGCAAGCTCGTCTTCACCATGGGCTCTCGCCCCAACAAGAGCTGGGGTGCGACTACGCCTCCTCCCTCTGCTGAGCGCGTTGAGCTGACGGAATAGACCGCGCACTGCTCTTAAAAAGTCATACCGCTCCCCCCGCCTCGTGCTACAGCTGCACGGGGTGGGGGAGCGGTCGTTTATTCGCCTCACTCACACGCTGCTCCGTGCGTGAGAAGGCGTAACTCAGAATGTCCCCTTCGGGAGGTCATTGGGTGAACCAGTACTGGTCGACGAAGTGACCAGTACTGGTAGCTAATATCGACCAGTACTGCTTCGCATCGTGACCACTACTGGTCCGATCGCTGACCAGTAGTGGTTCGCCCGGCGACCAATATAGGTTTGTGCCACCCTTCACTATAAGGATGGAGAATGCGCCTCCCAAGCGTGACGAATAGAGATACGAAAGCGGGCTCAGATGACTATCATCTGAGCCCGCTTTATCGTGTCGTGTAAATGCTACGCCTTAGCAGCGGCCTGCGCCTGATGCTCCTCGAGGAGGCGCGTCAGCGTGACGAAGTCCTCGACACCGAGCTGCTCGGGGCGCTTGGAGAAGATCTCTGCTGTGTAGCCCGTGTAGTCGGCTCCGAAGAGCGCCTTGAGTGAGTTGCGCAGGGTCTTACGACGCTGGTTGAAGCCCGTCTTGATGACCTGCTTGAAGAGGGTTTCGGAGCAGCCGAGGTCGGTGCGCTCATTGCGGATGAGGCGGATGACGCCGCTCTTGACCTTGGGGGGCGGGTTGAAGACGTGCTCATCGACGGTGAAGAGGTACTCCACATCATACCACGCCTGCAGGAGAACGCTCAGGATGCCGTAGTCCTTATTGCCCGGAGGGGAAGCCAGACGCTGGGCGACCTCACGCTGGAGCATACCAGCGCAGCACGGGATGCGCTCGCGGTAGTCGAGCATACGGAAGAAGATCTGCGAGGAGATGTTGTAGGGGTAGTTGCCGATGAGGGCGAAGGGAGCGTCGCCAGGGAAGTAGTCTTCGATGGGGATCTTGAGGAAGTCACCCTCGATGATGCGCCCCTCGAGCGCAGGGAAATGCGCCTTGAGGTAGGCTACCGACTCGGTGTCGATCTCTATGACGTGCGTGTCATAGCCCTTCTCGAGGAGGAATTGGGTCAGCACTCCCATGCCAGGACCGATCTCAAGTACGGGCAGATCGCGGTAGCTGGAGATGCTGTCGGCGATGCGCTCGGCGATAGAGAGATCGGTGAGAAAATGTTGGCCTAACGCCTTCTTGGCTTTAACTTGCTGCATGGGAGATAACTAAAAACTTATTACATTTGCTATACTAAAGTAGTACAATTTATTAAGAGCTATTAGAGTACACTCCCTTGCGTGGTGCCGAGCCTCGAGCTTTGCCCGCCTCTCGAGTGGGTGTGTGTCGAATGAAGATCCATCCTACCCTTAAGTCCATTCTCTGGATTGTAGTCCCACTGCTCCTCGGTGGGTTGGGCTTCTATGGCCTCTATCGTGATACCGACTGGCACGAGCTACAGGAGACCCTCCGCACGGGGGTCAACTATCCCATCCTCCTTTTCAGCCTCCTCTTTGGACTCATGAGCAACCTCTGTCGAGGCTTGCGCTGGGAGCTCCTTGTGCGCCCGCTCACCGCTGGCGAAGCACCTCCACGGCGCATCAATGCCGTCTGCACGGTGCTTGGCTCCTATACGGTGAACATGGGGATACCTCGCTCGGGTGAGGTATGGCGCTGCGTCGAGATGGAGCGCCGTGAGGACATCCCCTTCGCAGGGCTCTTCGGTACACTCATCGTCGACCGCCTGACGGACGTGACGATGCTGGGGCTGATCCTCCTCGGGATTATCCTCAGCTCGACGGACTTCTTCATCGGTTACTTCGCCTCCCACCCTGAGCTGGAGGCCTCGCTTCGTACCTTCATCTACTCCCCGTGGTCGGTGGTGCTGGTGGCCTTCGGGCTGCTCGCTCTCGGAGGCTTCGTCTGGCTCTTGCGCTATCGTCGTGGGAGCCGTATCGCACAGTTCTTCCTGCATATCTGGGACGGGATGATGAGCATCCGCTATATGCCACACCGCGGGCGCTTCCTCCTCCTGACGCTCCTCATCTGGATCGGGTACTTCTGCTACTTCTACTTCGCGCTCTTCGCCTTCGAGGCTACGCGCGATCTACCCCTCTCTGTGGCAAGCATCGCCTTCGCCATGAGTAGTATGTCGGTCATCGTACCCGTCCAGGCGGGTATGGGGGCGTGGCATGCTGCGGTCATCATCACCTTCACTACCTTTGGTATGGCTACCCAGCCAGCGAAGGACTTCGCCCTCATCGTGCACACGGCGCAGACACTGTGGATCACGCTCGTGGGCCTCATCGCGATCATCGCTCTTCCCATCATCAATAGACACTACACGCGCAGACACACCGCACCCACTGCGAGCGTGCGCTGAGCATAACTATCCATTATTCATCTTAAGAACGAATCGACTATGGCTGCTGAAATCAAGACCCTGTCTCCCGCTTGCGTGTGGAGCTACTTCTATGATCTCACACAGATCCCCCGCCCGACGTTCCACACTGAGGCGGTCCAAGAGTACCTCCTTGCTCTGGCAAAGCGTCTGAACCTCGAGGCTCAGCATGATGCTACGGGCAATATACTCATCCGCAAGCCTGCTACTCCTGGCCTGGAAGGACGCCCCGTGGTGACCCTGCAGGCCCACATCGATATGGTGCCTCAGAAGAATAGCCACATCGAGCATGACTTCACCAAGGATCCTATCGATGCCTACATCGATGGCGAGTGGGTGACGGCACGTGATACGACGCTCGGCGCAGACAATGGTATCGGCGCAGCCTATATGATGGCCATCCTCTCCGATGACACCCTCAAGCACGGCCCCCTCGAGGCCCTCTTCACCGTAGATGAAGAGGTCGGTATGGTCGGTGCCAACGGCCTACAGCCTGGCTTCTCTAAGGGGGATATCCTCATCAACCTTGATAGCGAGGACGAAGGTCTTCTCTTCGCTGGCTGTGCAGGTGGCTTGGACGTCAACGTCAAGCTCGAGTACAAGGACCAGGAACCTACGCCCGAAGGGGATATCGCTGTGCGCATCAGCCTGACGGGTCTGCGCGGTGGTCACTCGGGTATGGATATCATCCTCGGCCGTGCCAACGCTAATAAGCAGCTCGTGCGCTTCCTCAAGGAGGCTATCGCCAGCTACGGCGCTCGCCTCGTACACCTCGAAGGGGGCTCAGCTCGCAATGCGATCCCTCGCGAAGCCTTCGCGCTCGTGACCATCCCCGAAGCAGAGGCTGACGGCCTGTGGGAGTTCGCTTCAGACTTCCTCGACACCCTGCAGACGGAGTATAAGAATATCGAGGACGGCATCAGCCTCAGTCTCGAGCGCACGGATCTACCGAAGACGGTCATCCCCGAAGAGATCCAGGACGGCGTCATCGGTGCCCTCGATGCGTGCATCAATGGCGTGCAGAGCATGCTCACCGACTTCCCCGGCATCGTAGAGTCCTCTACGAATATGGCGAAGATCTTCGTCGGCGATGGCACCTTCACCGCTACCTTCATGCTGCGTAGCTCCTCGGAGAGCCGCAAGGAGTACGTCGCTTCTCAGATCGAGAGTGCGATGAATCTGGCCGGTGCTGAGGTTGAGTTCGCAGGTGCCTACAACGGCTGGGCGCCTAACGCTGACTCCGCCGTCCTCAAGACGATGCGCCGCGCTTACGAAGAGGTCACGGGTAAGTCCCCCGAGATCACCGTCGTCCACGCAGGACTGGAGTGTGGTATCATCCAGGGCGTCATGCCAGATATGGATATGATCTCCATCGGTCCTGACCTTCGCTCGCCCCACTCTCCCGACGAGAAGGTGCATATCGCCTCTGTCGAGCGCACCTGGAAGGTCCTCGTCAAGGCGCTGGAGCTGATTTAATTCGCATACCAAGACCCTAAGTATATCATCACAAGAAGAATTTAGTAAATGAGTAAGACAGCTTATGTATTCCCTGGCCAAGGCGCCCAGTTCGTGGGTATGGGGAAGGAGCTTTATGAGAATCATCCCTTAGCCAAGGAGCTCTTTGAGAAGGCCAACGATATCCTCGGATTCCGCATCACGGACATTATGTTCGCTGGTACGGATGAAGAGCTCAAGCAGACGAAGGTCACGCAGCCCGCGGTCTTCCTGCACTCCGTCATCCGTGCGCTCTGCCTCGGTGACGAATTCCAGCCCGATATGGTCGCTGGTCACTCTCTCGGTGAGTTCTCCGCACTCGTCGCTGCTGGTGCGCTGAGCTTCGAAGACGGTCTGCGTCTCGTCTCCAAGCGTGCTCTGGCTATGCAGGAGGCTTGCGAAGCTAACCCAGGTACGATGGCTGCTATCCTCGGTCTGCCCGATGAGAAGGTCGTCGAGATCCTCAAGACCATCGAGGGTGGGGTAGTCATCGCTGCCAACTTCAACTGCCCTGGTCAGCTCGTCATCTCGGGTGATGTCGACGCTGTCGACCGCGCTTGCGAAGCCCTCAAGGAAGCAGGTGCTAAGCGTGCCCTGCGCCTCAACGTCGGTGGTGCCTTCCACTCACCTCTGATGGAGCCTGCACGTGTCGCACTCGCCGAAGCTATCGAGGCTACGGAGTTCCACTCACCCCGCTGCCCCATCTATCAGAATGTACCAGCCCACGCTGTCAACTGCACGCACGGCATCAAGAAGAACCTCATCGCTCAGCTGACGGCTCCCGTACGCTGGACGGAGAGCGTACAGGCTATGGTCGCTGACGGTGCTACGCGCTTCGTCGAAGTAGGCCCTGGTGCTGTCCTTCAGGGGCTGGTCAAGAAGATCGCTCCCGCAGTAGAGACCGAAGGCAAGCAGTAAGCTCCGTCTCCGCCTCTATCCCCCAATAGTCCGCCGCCCGGCCCTCTCCCTCATGGAGACGGTCGGGCGACGGTGCTTTATGTCGGTGTCACGGAGTACCCCAGCAGTGGGGAGATAGGGGGCTGTGAAATACTTACTTTTAGGTATTGTGCTCACTTCGTGGGGACTATACCTTTGTGGGACATTTACATCAGTCACTATTTCTCCTGTCGTATATCCATAGATCAATGAAGAAATGTATACTCCTGGGGCTGCTCGCATGGAGCACTGCGGCCCGAGGCGAAGCGCTATTCACCGTAGTTACCCCCGACACAGTCCCTGCCAAGGCTGTGGCATCCGCCACCGCACAGCTCCGTGGTCGTGTTACCGACTCTCATGGCTCTCCTATTGAGGGGGCAGTCCTCGCTGTCGGCGATCCACAGCTTCGTCTTACTGCTCATACCGATAGAGAGGGACGCTTCGCCCTCGATGGCCTGCCTGCGGGTCGCCAACCGATCATCATCCAGGCGATGGGCTATATCACACAGCGCCGCTTCCTTTCCCTCGGAGAGGCAGGGACGACGGGTGAAGAGCTACACTTCATCCTCGATGAGCGCGAGCAAGCACTGCCTACCGTCGACGTCATCGGGCGCCGTGAGCAGTCGTACCGCAATGCGCTCTCTTTCGCCGGGACGAAGACAGCTACACTCCTGCGAGACGTCCCGCAGTCCATCGGCTACGTCACGAAGGAGCTGGTCTTGGACCAAGGTGCTATCACCGTCAATGATGTGGTGAAGAATATCAGCGGTATCAACCAGTACTCCTTCTACAATGACTTCTCGATCCGTGGCTTCCGTGCTACGGGGAACCGCAACTCAGGTAATCTCCTCAACGGCATGCGTGCTCAGACGAGCCTCTGGCGTCAGTCATCGCTGGCGAATATCGAGCGCGTCGAGGTCATCAAGGGCCCTGCCTCCGCACTCTTTGGGAATGCTGCCCCAGGTGGTGTCATCAATCGTGTGACGAAGAAGCCCCTCAATATAGCCCGTCGCTCGGTATCGCTGACGGCTGGGAGCTTCAATACAAGTCGCGCCTATGCCGACTTCACGGGCCCGCTCAATGAGCGCAAGACGCTCCTCTACCGCCTCAATCTCGGCTATGAGAATTCGGATACCTTCCGTGATCTGCAGAAGCTCACGACACAGATCGTAGCCCCCTCGATCACCTACCTGCCCTCAGATCGTACTCGCCTCAATGTAGACCTGGTGTACACCAGCAGTGCGGGGAAGCTCGATCGTGGTGTCGCGATTTTTGGCGATGGGGATCTCTTCTCCCGCCCTATCTCTTCTACGCAGTCGGCTGCCAATGACTATCTGCGTGAGCAGACGCTGAACCTGACCTTCGCCCTCTCACATCAGCTGGCAGAAGGTCTCCTCTTCAATAGCACCTACCTCTACTCCTCTTACAGCGAGGATATGATGGAGCACTCGCAGGATAATGCCTTCGTCAAGAAGGCGGACGGCACGGATGACCCCGCCCTCGTCCTGATGCGTGTCACGAAGCGCTTCCGCAACTTCCGCAATCACGCCTTCAATAACTATCTGACGTGGAATGTCGCTACGGGAGCCGTCCAGCACAAGCTCCTCTTCGGCTATGACCACTTCAATACGCAGCTGGCTCCAGGCTCGTCCTACATCGAGGCAGGCGGCTACCTCTTAGCTAACGGTGGTACGGCGAAGACCTTCAAAAAGGCGGATATCGCTAAGTACCTCCTGGATAAGGACGGCAACCCGCGGACGAACGTCCCTGCCTTCGACCTCAACTCCACCGTCGGCAATCAGTATCAAGACGTCACGAAGTACATCTACGAGTCGAAGGCCGTACGCCCCTCAGATCAGTACACCAATGGGATCTACCTGCAGGAGCAGCTCTCATGGCAGCGCCTGCAGCTCCTCCTCGGTGCTCGCATAGAGTGGTTCACCGACGTCGTGCAGGATGCTAAGGGTGTGAAGACCCGCACGCATCAGCATGCCTTCACTCCACGTGTAGGCTTGGTCTATGGTATCACGCCCTCTACCAATGTCTACGCTACATGGATACGAGGCTTCGAGCCTCAGGCGGTCTCCGTGCAGAGTGATCCTACTTCGGGTGGTCCTTTTGATCCCGTGCAGAGTGAGCTCTGGGAGCTTGGCGCTAAGGGGGATTACCTCAATAGCCGCCTCACGGCGACGCTCAGCCTCTTCAGCCTCCGCCAGCGCAATACGCTCTACAATGCGGGGATCACGGGTGAGCCCAACCGTATGGTGCCCATCGGCGAAGAACTCTCGCGAGGCGTAGAGCTTGATGTCACTGGGAAGATCCTGCCCTACTGGAGCGTGATGGCCAGCTACAGCTACAATGTCGCTGAGATCACTAAGGCTGCCGAGGGGACGAAGGACCTCAACCTGCAGCGCCCTGGTACGCCCCGTCATTCGGCAAACGTCTGGACGAAGTTCGTCATCCCTCAAGGTGCACTTGAAGGCCTTGGTATCGGCTTCGGTGTGCATGGTGTGAGTGAGCGCCTCGGACAGGTCGGCCGCCGTGCCAATGTAGTCACCTACCCTGGCTATGTCCTCCTCGATGCGGCTCTCTACTATAAGGTGCGCGATGTACAGCTCCAGCTGAACGCGAATAACCTGCTGGATAAGCGCTACTACGTCTCGGGCTACGACCGTCTGCGCTCCTTCCCTGGCTCGCCACGCAACTTAAGCCTCTCAGCGACTTACCGCTTCTAAGGCTGCTTGTCACTTCCTCTCCCCGTCCCCCGCTATGCCCCTCGTGTAGGGTGTATAGCGGGGGATGCTGTATCTGGCCTATTCCTATTGGCTCGTCATCGGAGACTGTTGCCGCGAGTCCTGCCCTCCATTTAGAGTGGTATCGCACGCCTAGCTCCACGATATGCCTCTCCGAAGTGATACGCAAGCCCTTCGACTTATCGCACGTATTCTTCTTATTCAGCGGAAGGAAAAGCATCGTTCTCGCGAAGAAAAAAGCGCCTTCATGTAGTGGTATTCTTCTATCTATGCACGTAGTCTTAAAGACCAGGCACGTCAATCTAAATATCCACGTACGTAGATATTAGAGCCACGTACGTAGATCAAGCTTATCAGCCACTCGTCCACAACTTTTATCCCTACGCGTAGCAACAACCTAATATGAGTCACTGCTCCGACCTATATAGATCGACGTCGTGACCTATACTGGTCCGTGTGATGATCTATATAGGTTCGCCCACCGATCAATATAGGTCGGTAGCACTCCCTTATGCGAGGGGTACGATAGACTCATAGAGAAATCTCTTGGCTTAGGGGGGATGAGGGGGCTGTCAAGGGCGAGACAGAGAGCCGATTTATTCGTAACTTTGTGTACTATACATTCTTTCACGGTAGGCTCTGCTCGGGTCTTCCTTTCATTTATTAGATGCAAGACTTAGATATTCGTGGTGCCCGCGTGCACAACCTTAAGGACGTGGATGCTCACATCCCTCGCTACTCGCTGACGGTCTTTACCGGCCTGAGTGGGAGCGGGAAGTCCTCCTTGGCATTCGACACCATCTACGCTGAGGGCCAGCGCCGCTATATCGAGACGTTCAGCTCCTATGCCCGAGGCTTCCTTGGTGGAGGTCTCGAGCGCCCTGACGTCGATGAGATCACAGGTCTCGGCCCCGTCATATCTATCGAGCAGAAGACCACGAATCGCAATCCCCGCTCTACCGTCGGGACCGTCACGGAGATCTACGACTTCTTCCGCCTCCTCTATGCACGCGCAGGTACCGCTATATCGTACCTCTCGGGCAAGCCTATGGTGCGCTATACCGAGGAGCAGATCTTGGAGCTCCTCCTGGAGCGCTATGAGGGGAAGAAGGTCCTCCTCTTGGCCCCCGTCGTCAAGCAGCGTAAGGGGCATTACAAAGAGCTCTTCGAGCAGCTTCGTAAGAAGAGCTTCCTCACCGTCCGCGTCGACGGGGAGCTGCGAGAGATCACCTACGGTATGAAGCTCGACCGCTATAAGCTCCATAGCGTCGAGGTACAGACCGACAAACTCACCATAGCGGAGAAGAACCGTGACCGCCTACTTGCCAGCCTCCGCCTGACCCTCAAGGAGGGCGACGGGGTGATGATGCTCCAGGAGATCGCCACGGGCGAGGTCGCTTACTTCAGCCGCCATCTGATGGACCCCGAGACGGGGCTATCATACAACGAGCCCGCACCGCATAACTTCTCCTTCAACTCGCCCAACGGCAGCTGCCCGCGCTGTAAGGGCCTCGGCGAAGTGCGTGTCATCGACCTCGATAGCATCGTGCCCGACCGCACGAAGAGCATCTATGCTGGGGGCATTCTCCCCTTAGGGAAGTACCGCCGTACGCTGGTCTTCGCCCAGATCGAAGCCCTCTGCGCTAAGTATGAGGTCTCGATCAAGGATCCTATCTCCCAGCTGCCCGATGACCTACTCACAGAGATCGTCGAGGGCAGTGAAGAGGACTTAGTCCTGCTGGACGACCGCTTCACAGAGCTGCGTGGCGTACCCCTCTCCTATGATGGCCTCGGTGCCTACCTCATGGCACAGAGCGAAGAGGAGGAGAGTCCCCGAGGTGCAGAGAAGTGGATGGCACAGTTCACCCGCGCAGAGGTCTGCCCCGAGTGCCATGGTGGACGCCTGAACAAGGAAGCCCTGCACTACTTCATCGGCGGGAAGAATATCGGTGAGGTCGCTTCGATGGAGCTGACGCACCTGGCCTCTTGGCTTGAGGGGCTGGAGGATAAGCTGACGGATCAGCAGCGCACCATCGCTACCGAGGTACTCAAGGAGATCCGTACCCGTCTGTCCTTCCTCCTGGATGTGGGCCTCGGCTACCTCTCTATGAACCGTATGACCGCCTCCCTCTCAGGGGGCGAGAGCCAGCGTATTCGCTTGGCGACGCAGATAGGTACCCAGCTTGTCGAGGTACTCTATATCCTTGATGAGCCGAGCATCGGCCTCCACCAGCGAGACAATGTGCGCCTCATCCATTCGCTGCAGAAGCTCCGTGATCTGGGGAATACCGTCATCGTCGTCGAGCATGACAAGGATATGATGCTCGAGGCAGACCATATCATCGATATGGGGCCGAAGGCAGGCCGCCTCGGTGGCGAGGTCGTCTTCTCGGGTTCGCCCGAGGCTATGATGCGCGCTGGTACGCTGACGGCACGCTATATCAGCGGTGTCGAGACCATCGAGGTTGCCCCCGAGCGTCGCCCGATGACCGAGCGTCAGCTCCGCCTGACAGGTGCGCGTGGCAATAACCTTCGTGGTATCGATGTCAGCCTCCCACTGGGGACAATGATATGTGTCGCTGGGGTATCGGGGAGTGGTAAGAGCACGCTCATCAATGAGACCCTGCTGCCTATCCTCAGTCAGCACCTCTATTCTTCGCTGAAGGATCCGCTGCCCTATGATAGCATCGAGGGGCTGGAGTACGTCGACAAGGTCGTCGCCGTAGACCAGTCGCCTATCGGCCGTACGCCCCGCAGTAATCCTGCGACTTATACGGGTGTCTTCACCGATATCCGTAACCTCTTCGTGGGGCTTCCCGAGAGTAAGATGCGCGGCTACAAGCCTGGACGCTTCTCCTTCAACGTCTCGGGCGGACGCTGTGAGACCTGCTCGGGGAATGGCTACAAGACCATCGAGATGAACTTCCTCCCCGACGTCTTCGCTCCCTGCGAGGCTTGTCACGGGCGTCGCTACAATAGAGAGACCCTCGAGGTGCGCTTCAAGGGCAAGTCCATCGCCGACGTCCTCGATATGACGATCAATGCGGCGGTGGAGTTCTTCGCTCACGTCCCCCATATCCTCAAGAAGCTTCAGGTCCTGCAGGATGTAGGCCTCGGCTATATCAAGCTCGGGCAGTCCTCGACGACCCTCTCTGGCGGAGAGAGCCAGCGTATCAAGCTGGCCTCCGAGCTCGCTAAGCGCGACACGGGTAAGACCGTCTATATCCTCGATGAGCCGACTACGGGCCTGCACTTCGAGGATATCCGCGTCCTCCTCGGCATCCTCAATCGCCTCGTCGATCGTGGGAATACCGTCATCATCATCGAGCATAACCTTGATGTCCTCAAGAGTGCCGACTATATCATCGAGATTGGTCCTGAGGGTGGGAAGGACGGAGGACAGCTGCTCTTCGCTGGTACTCCCGAGGCTTTGGCAAAGGTCAAGGACAGCCCTACGGCACCTTTCCTCGCCGACGAACTCAAGCTTGCTGGCCGTAAGAAGGCTTCACATAAATAGTATGTTGTATTGAATAAACCCTTACCCCTAACACTATAACCACCACACCCATGAAACTTGGAAACCGTTTATCCAACAAGATCTGTCCCGACAACATGACGATCGAGGAGTGGCAGGTAGCCCTCCGCCGTGAGAACGCACGCGAGAGTGACTTCACCGTGGAGCACCTCGACAAGAACCGCATCTGGGGTGACTACCTCGTCTGTAGCACCACCGGCCGCTACCGTGTCGCCTTCCGTGGCGTACAGAGCGATCGCAACTTCTGCTCCTGTCTGGACTTCCGTACCAATGGCCTCGGTACGTGTAAGCACCTCGAGGCGGTATCGCTCTTCCTCGAGGAGCACGTCCCAGGCTACCCCTGGGCGGGCCTGAGCTATGCTGCCGAATACTCCTCTATCTATGTCAGCTACAAGGGCGGGCGTAGCATCCGCCTCCGTGTAGGCGATGCGTACCGTGCTGAGTACGAGCGTCTGAAGGAGAAGTACTTCTCTCCCGAAGGGATCCTCCCCGAGAGCAACTATCACCTCCTCGAGCAGATCTGTGAGGAGGCACTGGCGATCTCATCCTCCTTCCGCTGCTATGAGGATGTGCAGGAGTTCGCCGAGGAGTGTGCCCAACTCAGTCAGTGGAAGACCGAGCTCAGCTCCGCCTATCCCGAGAAGGCTATCCCCTGGGATAAGAAGCAGATCAATCCCGCTTACTCCGAGGTCGAGCACCTGCTCTATGACCTCTGCTTGAATGGCTTTGGCTTCATCGTCGGCCTCAAGCATCCCTTCTACATGCACCTCTTGGCCCGCCTCGTCGAGGAGGTCTATCAGGGAGAGGTCGAGCGTAACAAGGGCTATATCATCGTAGGGAACGAGACCGACGTCCTGCTCTGGCAGTCCATCCTCCTGCAGTACAGCGAGTACATCCATCTGCCCGTGCAGGTGGTCTCACAGCAGACCTTCCTCAAGCAGCCCATACAGCAGGGGGCGAAGGCGACCTTCGTCTACGTCAATGATGCCGACTGCTTGAAGGAGTGGAAGAACCCCGTCTCGCTCGCCATCAAGCGCCTCGAGATCAAGCATCTCTACATGCATGTCGAGACGCTCCAGCACTTCACCCCCGTGCAGCTCTCCTCGATCCTCCAGCACATCAATCCCTTCATCATCGGGCCCTTCTACAAGTTCATCCACACGTACCGCCCGATGTTCCCCCTCCGAGAGCGTGCTGACTTCCTCCCTCCCGAGATGCAGCCCTTCACGTTCTTCGTGACGCAGGTGCTCTTGACGGCGCTCGTCCTACCCTCGGGAGATACTCCTTCGTCGGCCCCTCTGCCGGTAGAGGAGATGCTGACCCCTGAGACGCGTGTGACGAAGTTCCTCTCCCTGCTCGGCGAGATCCTCGACGACCCGAAGTCTACCGAGATCCTTCGTGAGCGGATCGCCCGTGGTGCAGGCTTGCGGTAGCTTGTCTAAGTAGTCTATTTAGATTACCTTTGCACTCAATTTGTTAGGGTGTTGTGGACGGAGATCTCACCTCCTTGCCCGACCCGACAGATATTACGCTAAGCATAGTATACATTAAATAATAAAAGACGAATGGCTGTATCGATTAAGCAGACCTCCGATGTAGCAGCTGTCATCACCGTCCAGGTGAGTGCAGCAGACTACCAACCCCAAGTAGATAAGGCACTGAAGAACTATCAGAAGAATGCTTCTATCCCTGGCTTCCGTAAGGGCCACGCGCCCCTCGGCCTCATCAAGAAGCAGGTAGGCACCTCGGTCAAGGTCGAGGAGATCAACCGTGCTGTCGTCAGCGCTCTCTTCGGCTATATCGACGAAGAGAAGCTCCAGATCCTCGGCAATCCCCTGCCTGTAGAGGACGCTGAGGAGTACGACTTCGCTACGGAAGAGAACTTCGAATTCTCCTACGACGTAGCCCTCGCTCCTAAGATCGAAGCTAAGCTCGAGAAGAAGGACAAGCTCACCTACTACCGCATCGTCGCTACCAAGGAAATGGAAGACGAGCAGATCAAGCGTATGCTTGAGAACGCTGGTAAGCAGATCGAAGCTGACACTGTAGAGGACAACGACGTCGTCTACGGCCGTGCCCTCGAGCTCGCTGATGGTCAGCCCAAGGAAGGCGGTATCGAAGCTGCTCAGGCGCTGATCCTCCCCCGCTTCACTAAGAGTGAAGCTGAGAAGGCTAAGCTCATCGGTGCTAAGCTCGGTGATACGATTACCTTCGAGCCCTTCGCTCTCTATGACGGTCAGGCTTCTGAGATCGCTTCACTCCTCCAGATCGAGAAGGAAGCTGTCCCCGCCCTCGATGGTGTAGCCTTCTCCTACCAGATCACGAAGATCTCACGCCGCGAAGCTGCTGAGCTCAATGATGCCTTCTTCACCGAAGCCTTCGGCGAAGGTAGCGACATCCGCAGCGAAGAAGCTCTGCGTAAGAACATCCAGGAGAGCTTCGCTGAGCAGTTCGCCACCGAGAGCGACTTCAAGTTCACGCGTGACCTGCGTGCCCTCCTTCTGAAGAAGGCTGGCAAGGTAGCTTACGACGAAGCTCTGCTCAAGCGCATCTTCCTCGCTCGCAACGCTGAGGCTAAGGTCGAAGATCTCGATCGTGACATGCCACAGATCATCGATGACATCACCTTCGACCGCATCAAGGGTCAGCTCCTCGAAGCTGCTGGTGTGCAGATCTCTGATGAGGACCTCAATAAGTTCGCCCTCATCGTAGCTAAGAACCAGTTCGCTATGTACGGCATGACTTCTGTGCCCGACGAACTGCTCGAGAACTACGCTCAGAGCATGCTCAAGGACGGGCGCACGAAGGAGAACCTCATCGACCGCGTCGCTGACTCCAAGCTCGCTGCTATCGCTAAGGAAGCGATCACCGTCACTGAGAAGGAAGTATCTCCCGAAGAGTTCAACAAGCTGATGAGCGAAGACACGAAGGCTTAAGCCTCACTGTCCTCCCAGCAGATATATAGACAGAAGCCCCGTCGCAGATCCCTGCGGCGGGGCTTTTTGTATGGTCTGGTATCGAGAGATTGGTATTTAATAAGAAGTTTCCTACCTTTACTGCAAAGAAAGACAAGGAGAGACACACCGACATACCTACGCGATCCTCTCCGACCAGCGCATTACCCTCACCGACGTACCTCCTCCCTATGGCTGAGCGATAGTCTTAAACACATGCCCTGAGTACCTCTTCATTCAAGAGAGTAGGCACTCCGAGTAGACCTGCACAGCCGTACCATCCTCCCTCAGACTCTCCCTTCCCGCAGCGAACACCAACCTACACGAGTAGGGGAGAGCCTTTAGCACACACCTTGATGTGTATCTCATTACCCTCCAGCAGGGGGCGGATGAGGTCCACTCCATCCTTCGTCAGATCCCATCCGTTTTACCTTAGTTACCCAAAGACGCAAATGAAGAAGAGTTTACTCTTACTCCTATTCCTAACTCTTTCGATAGGAGTAGCATGGGCTCAAAAGAAGCAGATCACCGTCAAGGGGATCGTCCTCTCTGTGGAGGACAAAGAGCCCATCGTCCCGGCCTCAGTCCAGTCTGTAGACTATCCCAACATCGGTACGCTGACCGACCCGAAGGGAGGCTTCACCCTTCACCTCCCCGAGGGAGCTCGCACGCTACGTGTGTCGAGCGTCGGCTATGCCAGTAAGGTCGTCGCCATCACGGGCAAAGAACTTCGCATCCTCCTGGACAACGATGAGCAGTCCATCGACAAGGTCGTCATCGTAGCCTACGGTACGCAGAAGAAGCAGAGCCTCGTCGGGGCACAAGCCTCGATCAGTGGCAAGCAGCTTGCAGCCCGACCTATCTCTAATGCCTCGAACGCACTTGCCGGTGCTGCCGCAGGGGTGCAGGTCACGACCTCATCGGGTCAGCCTGGCTCCGAAGCAGATATCCGTATCCGTGGCTTCGGCTCGGTCAATGCCTCCTCAGCCCCTCTGTACGTCGTCGACGGTGCCGTCTATACGGGCCGTATCTCGGATATCGCTCAGCAGGATATCGCTGATATCTCTGTGCTGAAGGACGCTGCTGCTACCGCTCTCTACGGCTCCAGTGCAGGTAATGGGGTCATCCTCATCACCACGAAGCGGAATGCCGGTCAGTTAGGTCAGCCTCACTTTAGCTTCTCTACGAGCCAAGGCTTCTCTGTCCGTGGGCTTCCTGAGTACGATAAGATCGGTACCATGGACCACTACAAGGTCCGCTGGCAGCAGTGGTACAATACGCTCCGCTATAACGAACGCAATAAGAATAAGACTGATGAAGAGCTCGGTACGATCGCAGCCCTCCAGACTTATCAAGCGCTGAAGTACAATCCCTATAGTGGTATCGACTCCTACTATCGTAAGGACGCCAATGGGGTCTATCAGCTCTCTAAGGGTGGTCCTGCTAAGGGTGCTTATCCTGGTATCCTCCTTCCTACCGGTGAGCTGAACCCCGAGATCAATGGCCTCCTCTATGGAGATGACCTCGACTGGTATAATGCCTTCTACCGCACGGGCCATCGTGGTGAGTACACGCTCAGCGGAGGTCTCCGTACCGATAAGCTCCAGTCGTACCTCTCGCTGAACTACCTCAACGAGCGTGGCTTCATGATCGAGTCAGGCTACAAGCGCTACAACCTCCGTGCTAACCTCTCGTATGATATCCGCCCCTGGCTGACGCTCGGTACGAATATTGGGCTGACGCACACACGCTCCGAAGGTCCTCGCTCGCTCGGTGGTACTTCTGCTAATGGTGCACACTTCTCTCAGACGGTCGCTCCTATCTATCCTATCCATGTCCATGACCCGCTGACGGGAGCATACGTCCTCGATGACCGCGGGAATAGGATCTATGACCACAGCGTCACCCGCCCCTATCGTAAGAACTACAATACGATCGAGCTGGCTTACCTCGACCACAATGAGTCGCTGCGCGATGCCTTGATGGGCCGTGCGCACCTCGATATTAAGCCTATTGATGGGCTTAAGCTCTCGCTTCAGGTAGCTTACGACCAGCGTAATACCCGCTCTAAGGTCCGCTACAACAACAAGACGGGGGATAATCCTCAGGGTGTGCTCAATGTGGATGTAGGTCGCGGTACGACACTGACCTTCACACAGCTCGCTAACTACACGAAGAAGCTGGGTAAGGATCATGAGTTCGAAGGGCTCATCGCCCATGAGAGCTATGATCTCGAGAACTTCGGTATGTCGGGATCGAAGGAGTTCTTGAAGTTCATCGTCATCGATGAGCTCTCCAACTATACCAAGGTACGCTCGGTCAACTCCAGCACCGATGTCTATCGCAAGGAAAGTTACTTCGGTCGCTTCAACTACAACTACAGCGACCGCTATAATCTCTCACTTGCCTACCGCCGAGATGGCTCCAGCCGCTTCCATAAGAATAGTCGCTGGGGGAACTTCTGGGCTGTCGGTGCTGGGTGGAATATCAACTCCGAGAAGTTCATGAAGAACGTCTCTTGGGTCAACCGCCTCAAGCTCCGTGGCTCCTATGGGCAGACGGGGAATGATGGGCTCTCTGGCTACTATCCCTATCAGACTACCTACGGCTCCAGCAATAACCTCGATGAACCTGGGCTGCGTGTAGCACATGTCGGGAATACCGACCTGACGTGGGAAACCCAGATTACCTCTGACGTAGCTCTTGAATTCGGCCTCTTTGACCGAATCGATGGTACGATCGAAGTCTTCAACAAGGAGTCGAAGGATCTGCTTTTCGAATATGAGCTCGCTGCCTCGACGGGTGTCGCCAGCATCGACCGTAATATTGGTAAGGTCCGCAACTATGGTCTTGAGCTCGAGCTTGGCGCTAAGATCCTGCGTATCGGTGACTTCTCCTGGAGCCTGCGCGCTAACGCTACGTGGCTGAAGAATAAGATCGTCAAGCTCCCTGACCTCAATCGTGAAGAAGGGATCATCGTAGGGACGAAGAAATATATGGAGGGGCACAGCATCTACGATTACTTCGTCTACGAATACCTTGGGGTAGACCCTGCTGATGGTAAGGCTATGTACCGCCTCGACCGGGAGAAGTATCCCGATGAACCTGGGCTCGAGGCCTCGGGTGAGCGCGCTACCTACACGAAGAATGGGGAAAAGGCTCGTAAGCACTACACGGGCTCATCTATCCCTGATGTCTATGGTGGCTTCTCCACGAACTTCCGCTACAAGGATATCGGTCTCAACTTCGTCTTTGCCTATCAGATCGGTGGTAAGTCCTACGATGGTCTTTATCAGAGCATGATGTCACGTGACCTTACTTCGGGGACAGCTATGCACCCTGACCTCTATCGTGCTTGGCGCAAGCCTGGGCAGGTCACTGACGTCCCTCGCCTCGATGCAGACCCACAGAACTTCTCGACGATGACCTCTGACCGCTGGCTCATCTCTTCGACTGCCCTTGCTCTGAAGAGTATCTCGATGAGCTACGATCTCCCCAAGCGCTTCGCTAAGAAGCTCGGGGTCGATGGTGTTGGCCTCACCTTCGCTGCTGAGAACCTCTTTATCCTCTCCAAGAGAAAAGGGCTCAACCCCTTCAGCGGCTACACTGGAGTCCATAACTCTGTTGGCTATGCTGCTGCCCGCACCTTCACTACGACTCTCAATGTCACCTTCTAATCTTTGCCTACGATCATGAAGAGATTGCATAAATACCTTGCTATAGCTGCTGGTGTGACCTTGCTCACGCTCCCAGCATGCAAGAAGGACTTCCTCGAAACGTCCTCCACCACCTCACTGGGGGACAAGCAAGCTGAAGGGACCCAAGAAGGGCTCTTGGGGATCGTCAATGGGCTACATAGTATGATGTACGCCTATAACTTTGGTCAGGGCTTCGGGGCTGGAGCACCTTCGCTCAACCTGCGCCTTGACCTGATGAGCGACGATATCATCAATACGCAGCCTGCTTCCCTAAGAGAGTACACCTATCTGGGGGCGCACAATGAGCGTGGGGATGGAGTCATCAACTATCTGGCTTGGGACTTCTACTATACCCTCATCCAGCACACGAATATCGCTATCCGAGGCTTCAAGAATACCCTGACCGAAGATCAGCGTAAGGATAAGAAGATCCGCTACTCCGCTGGGGAAGCCTACGCCTTCCGCGCCTATGCTTATCATCAGCTTGTCCAGCTCTATGCTAAGCGCTACAATGCCTCGACGGCAGCCAGTGATCCAGGGGTCGTCATGCGTACTGATGAAGCGACTAACGCTCAGCTCTACGAAAAGGCTCGCCGTGGTACGGTCGCCGAAGCCTATGAGCTCATCGAGTCGGACCTGAAGATGGCTATGGAGACGCTCAAGGATCTGGATCAAAATAATTCGCGCAACCACCTGCGCTACTCGACGGTCTGTGGTATAGCCGCTCGCGTGGCTCTCTGTAAGTCCGACTGGGCTGCAGCAGAGACCTATGCTAAGGAGGCTATCGCAAACGCTAACTCTAAGCTCCAGGTGGGTGAAGAGCTCCTCGATGGCTTCAACGACTACACCGCCAACGAGTGGATGTGGGGCTACCGCTATGCTGAGACACAGAACCAAGGCTACGGTACTTTCCTCGCCACGTACTCGACGAACTTCGATAACGGCTGGCAGGACCATTTCCGCTTCGCTGTGAATCGAAATATCTTCGACCAGCTGGGGACGAATGACGTGCGTCGCAAGTGGTGGTACTGCTACGACCAGGATCAGAATATCCCCGAGGATGTCGATGCCGGCTACCTCCCTCTGATCAGTGGGACACCAGGCTTCGAGATCACGGGACAGTGTATGAAGTATCGCGTGCAGAACCACGCTTCCAGTAAGGGGGACGTCCTCATCATGCGCCTTGGCGAGATGTACTACATCCAGGCTGAGGCTGAAGCTCGCCAGGGGAAGGATGCCGCTGCTCAGACGACGCTCTACACCGTAGTGAAGACGCGTGATGCTGACTTCGTACAGCCCACGGAGACGGGGGATGCCCTGATCGAGAAGATCTTCCTGCACAAGCGCCTGGATCTCCTCTTCGAGGGGGTACGCTTCTTCGATATGAAGCGCCTGGGTATCGTGCCCAATCGCCTTGCAGCGAAGAACTTCCAGATTATTAAGGACTTCGCCGGTCCTGGTGGTGGTGAGACGAAATACCAGGAGGCTATCGCGAAGAACCAAAATGCATCCTTTGAGACAATGCCTAAGACGCCCGACGATAAGAACTGGCAGTTCAAGATCCCTTACTCAGAGATTAAGGTCAATCCTCTCTGTCAGCAGAATCCTTAGTGCTCTCCGCACTGACTAAACGAATTAGCCCCTACGACTCACTGCGAGTCGTAGGGGCTAATTCGTATCTAAGGGGTAGGGAGCAGAGGCTACCAGCCACCGGTGGCACCACCACCACCCGAGGAGCCTCCACCGAAGCTGCCTCCGCCAAATCCGCCGCCGAAGCCTCCGCCACCCCAGCCGCCTCGATTGCGACCTGAGTTGAGTAGAGCGCCGAGGAGCATGCCTCTCA
>ERZ773013.245-NODE-245-length-34438-cov-40.888550_pt1 | contig 34438 bp, 21 predicted proteins | sample MGYA00511670_ERZ773013 | MGnify/ENA primary metagenome ERZ773013 (study PRJEB29015, sample SAMEA2738120) | human oral metagenome | biome: human oral; feature: human-associated habitat; material: saliva | place: China | collected 2257 ... | reverse complement strand
TCCCGCATCGGTTCAGCAGCTGAAGGCTAACTCGATTCTGAAGTTCAAGGTTGGTGTGAAGGACACCGACGCGAGCGCAGCTCCGGTGGGCATCACTCCGACTTCGTTGCAGTTCGCGGGTTACCCGACGGTGACCGGTGTGAAGGCTGATGAGTCGAAGCCTGCTGATCCGAAGCCTGCTGACCCGAAGCCTGCTGACCCGAAGCCTGCTGACCCGAAGCCTGCAGATCCGAAGCCTGAGGATAAGAAGTCTGACGCTAAGTCTGAGAACACCGCAGAGGCTAAGGATCAGACCTCCAAGGACCAGGCATCTCAGTCTGATTCGAAGTCTGACGCTAAGACCGGTGCACAGGACTCCAAGTCTGCTCCGGATGCTGTGAAGGCTGATAAGTCCGGTTCGGCTGTGAAGAATGGCGGTTCCTCTGCTGATGGTTCCGATAATTTGGGCGGTGGCTCCTCGGTAGCTAAGAGCGACGCAGGTTCCTCGCAGGCTGGCTCTTCGCGTGGCGCTCTGGCGAACACCGGTGCTAATGCTGTGATGCCGCTGGTTGCTTTCGCTTCTGTGGCGCTGATTGCTGGTGCTGCTCTGGTGATGCGCCGCCGCAAGGCATAAAGCGTAGCGTTTAGTTTTCGGGCGTAAATGCTCGATGTAACGCGTGAGAAGGCGGGTATTTTCTCTTTCGGATTCTTCGAATCTGGGGGAGGGGGTACCCGCCTTTTGTGTGCCTGCTTGGGCTAATGCTGGGTAGGGGTTTTAAAACATATTCATATATGTGCACTTGTCTGTAAAAATATAGGTTTTGAATGTCGAAAAAATGTGTGGCCCAAGGTGAATGTTGCTGGCGCGCCTCACCTAAACTTTTACATTAATGTGTAAATATAAAAGCATCACAATACCCCTAGTGACCAGGGTTTTTGCTCGCAAGAGCAAGGAAAAACCCTGGAAACAGCTCAACCTTCACGTGATACTGAAGGCGAATTAGGGGCTCGCTCATAAAAACACAAAACACACCCACGTCGCTGCTTGTATTTTCCTGGGAAAACACTGAGGATTAGAAGGTAGGTAAATTTATGCGTTACCTACATTTCTGCTTTTCATGCCGTCGAATATGTCACTGCATATTCACGGGTGTCTCGTTAGCATTCGCATGCGGCATGTGAGCACTTCCGTTACACATTTGAAGGACACACATTGAACCTCACTCCCTCCTCGGGCAAGGCATTGAAGGGGCTCGCCGTCGGCTCCCTCGCGCTCGCAATCTCCGGCGCAGCCATGATTCCTGCCTCCTTCGCAGCACCGAATACCGCAAACCAGACCGCCGCCTCCAGCGCATCGGCTCCTTCCACCGCATCGCTGAGCCGCGTTGTTGACACCTCCGCATCCGTCGCGCAGATTACCCAGGGTCTGCCCGGCCAGTACCAGGTTGCCTACTCCAAGGCGACCAACAAGATTTGGATGGTCGGCGTGGGTGCCCGCGGCGACCTTGCCTCCACTATTGCTCGTGTCAACGCAGACACTCTTCAGATTGAAGAAGTGGCAGCGCTTCCCTTCGAGCTGGATAAGAACGGCGAATTTGGCTACGTTTCCGCGTACGGCATCACTGTTGATGATGTGTCCGGTACCGTGTGGGTTACTAACACCACCGACAACTCCCTGTCTGTGTTCGACCAGAACACCATGGAGCAGATTTGGACTAACCACGGCATTGCCGAGAGTGACCCGAACTGGATTGAGCACCCCCGCTCTGTGCTGGTGGACCACAACTCCGGCAAGGTGTTCGTGACCGGCCGCTACTACGTGTCCGCAATCGATATGAAGACCTTCGAGGTCACCAAGCTGCAGCTGGAGGGTGCCCCCAATGGCGGTACCCGCTATGTTGGCATGAATATGACCGTTGACGGTGACAAGCTGTACGTGCCTGAGCGCACCGGCGGCAAGGTCTTCGTCATCAACACCCACACTTTCAAGACCGAGCAGGTTATCCAGACCCGTGGCGAGAACTCCTCTGTTGAGGTTCGCCCCTCTGACGTCACCATTGACCACTCTGAGAACGAAATTTACGTCTCCTCCCAGGGTGTGAACGGCGTGAACTCCGGTATCTCCGTGTACGACCTGACCACCGGCGAGTTCAAGAAGTTCGTCAAGTTCGGCACCCAGGCGCTGTCCATGGAGAACGACGAGGACCGCGACCTGGTGTACGTGACCGACTTCGGCACCGGTAAGATTGCCATCTTCGACGCTAAGACCGACCGCGTGATCGGTGAGGTTGAGATGAACGGCGGTAAGGCTAACGACCTGACCATCACCGAAGACGGCTCCGTCATCGCAGTGGATAAGCAGGACATCGCCAACACCACCGCGGCTGTGCCCTACGTGCTGAACGCGAAGACCGGCGACGGCTCCCTGACTGACACCTACACCTCCAAGGCGACCGTGGACCGTAACGGCAAGGCTGTTCCTTCCTCGCAGCAGAAGCTGGTTCCGAACTCCATCGTGAAGTTCCACGCTGAGGTTTCCGAAGGCGAGTTCACCTCCACCGCGACTATTAATCCCGCAAAGGTTCCCTTCCAGGGTTACCCGAAGCAGGCTACCGCAGTGCTGATTGACCCCACCCTGAACTTCGCTGAGGGTACCGTCGACATTACCCGCCCCTACACCTTCCACGTGTCCGGCTACGACTATGATAAGCCGCCTGCCGAAGGTCTCCGCCTGTTCCTCGTCAAGGAGGGTGAGTGGTCGATGGGTTATGACAAGCTGACCGATAGCGAATTGGCAAACATTCAGAAGGTCTCCACTATCGTTCCGGCGAGCGCGTTCGTCTACAACTCACGTACCGGCAAGTACTCCTTCGAGGCAACTCTGCGTGTTCCTGCGAACACCATGCAGTACAGCCAGGGCTACCTGCTCGGCACCGTCACTGCTGGTTCTGATGTGGCTACCAACCGCAATTACGATTCGGCCGTTTCGCTGATTGTTAATGACGCGAAGGATGCTGGTAACGCAGATAACCGCAATGAGGCTGATGATCCGACATTCCCCGCCGCTGCTTCGGCGTCGCCTTCCGCGTCTGCACCTGCAGTAGCAGAGAAGCCTGCGGCTGAGCAGTCGAAGGATGAACCTTCGAAGACCGAGGAAGCTAACGACCAGCTGGGAACTACTACGAAGACCGCGCCGCTGAAGAACTCTTCTTCGGCGAAGTCTGACTCTCAGCCTAAGAGCTCCGGCGTTGATTCTCAGGTGAGCGCTTCTGCGACCAAGTCTGCGCCTCAGAGCAAGGGCTCGCTGGCTAAGACTGGTGCTCAGAGTGTTCTGAGCCTGGCGGCTGTCGGTGCGTTTGCGCTGATTGCTGGTGCTGCTGTGATGGTGCTTCGCCGCCGTAAGGCATAGTTTCTTGCTCTAGTTTGAGCGGATGCGCCCCGTACACTGTGCGGGGCGCATTTTTGTGCCTTGATGCCCTGGCGTTTTGTAGGGTGTTTATTGGGTGGAGGCGGGGTGTGGTGGCGGTGGAAGCCGCCGGGGGAGTGCCTGGTGTAGCTGGAAAGGAGCCTAATCGGTGGCCTTGCACTCAGTGTAAAATATGTGACTCAATTCACCGCTTTTCGATTTGGTTGTTTCCGGGAACCTCTGTATAGTTATATGTGTTGCCAGGGAGACCTGGTAAAAGAGATGTAAATCTCACGGCCCCATCGTATAGCGGCCTAGTACTCCGCCCTCTCACGGCGGCAACACCGGTTCAAATCCGGTTGGGGTCACACTAGGAAAAAGCCTTGATTCTTCGGAATCAAGGCTTTTTTGTTTATATCTGTCTTTTTCAAGAAGGAATAAAAAGCGAAAAGCCACATGTGTTTCGAGAAGCCACCATGATTGTGGCTTTTCGAAACACATGTGGCTTCTCGGCGGTATAGGGGGTCCGGTATAGGGGATCCAGAACCTACTGTGCCGACGCCTCAGCAGAAGCAGTAGTAGCCTCCGCCGAACCTGCAGCGGTCGCCTCCGCAGACGCAGCACCCCCAGCAGAAGCGCTCGGGCTCAGCGACGGAACCGGCGAAGCAGACGCAGTACCCGGAGCACGACGCACCATACGCCACGTGCCGTCCTGGTAGTGCGCCACAATCTGACCAGCCACCGGCTTACCCGGGTACTTGAACACCTCGGTCAGCGGCTGCACACGATCATTGGTCTTGCTGTACACGCCAGCACCCTCAGTACTATCAATCACCATCTCGGATGCCCAAGTGTAGTAGCCGGTGCGAGTGTCCTTAGTCGGGCGGTCAGCAGTCAGCGACAGAACCATCGGACGCTCCGAACCAATAACCCAGCCGCTCTCCGAAGCGTACATGCTCTGGAAGAACTCAGCCACAGTCGAGTAGTCGCCGGTGTGGTCAATGTTCGTGAAGCGGGTACCGTCACCGGTCAGCAGCAGGTAGTTCAGGGTAGCCTGCCAGTACGCGATGAACGCGTGCAGACCCTCAACACTGTTCTCACGCAGCTTCGCCGGCTCAACCGGGATCGCAACGTTGACAGCCTTGTGCTCCTTGGTGCCGGGCTCAAAAGTGCCGGTGGAGGAGTAGTCGGCAAGAACGACCTCACCCTTCATGCTGGGACCAGGCTCAATGGTGGTGGTTGCCTCCGCGGTGGGGGATGCGGATGCGGTGGCGCTCGCGGTCGAAGACTCGGTAGTGGATGCACTCGCGGTCGCAGAAGACTCGGAGGAAGACTTGGAGGAGCAAGCGGCAAGAAGCGCTGCGGTGCCCAGGCCCAGTGCGGTCAGGGCGGTGCGGCGGGTATACATGGTAGACATGGGGCTCTTTCTGAGGTGAATAAAGTATGTGCCGGTATTGAACTAATTCCAGAATATCGCAGGGGAGCGGTCAGCCCAATGTTGTGTGCGCCTCCATCACGGTAAAAGCGGCGGTAGATGACGAAAAACACGGGACCTAAGGCTCTCACACGACTGCGATATGACCGAGGTTCTAAACGGAGGCGCCGGAGCTACTTGCGCTTGAGCTGGGCAAGCTCGTCGTAAGTTTGGCTGGTTCATTCCAAACCGTCCATGCACCATCCTGATACTCCAAGATAAAGAAGAACTCATAATCACCAGGGCCGCTACTCAATGAGGCCATGGTGAGCTCCCTACCATCTGTGTAGTGGATCTTTGCTTCCTTGTTGTAACGGCCAACACCCAGCCAGCGGTATTGTTGCTCGTCAACCTTCTGCGGAGCATCCTCGGTCAGCTCCGCTGAGAACGGTGCATCAGTGCCGTACACCCAGCCGCTGTTCTTCTCGTAAAATTTGACGAAAGGTTCGGCCTTGTAGATATCATTTCGGTTCGTATCCACAACCTTAAGGGGCTCAATATCGCCGGTAATTATAAGGTAATTGAAAGAAGCCAGCCAGAACCCTATGGCGGCGTACATGCCCTCCGTCGTTTTGGCTTTCATCTCTGCAGGAGGGACAGGCTTGGGCGGATTCTCCGCCTTCATCGAGCTGGTTGCGGGAACGTAGGTGCCGCGCGATTCGTAGTTGTTATACTTCAGCTCACCCTTGTAGGAGCGCTGCGCATCGGCTGTGCTCGGGTTGCTGAGCGGGCGGATATCGCTGGCGCAGGCGGTCAAGGAGGTGAGCGCGGCGGTGGCGGCGATGCCAAAGGCGGCGCGTCGGGTCAGGAAGGTAGACATAAGGTACCCTTCAATAGATTATCGGTGTATCTATTTCAGGGTACCTTAGTGCATTTGGGTATGTTTATGATTTACTCGTTATCAAACCTTGGAAAATGCTACAAAAGCTACGTTAGCTAATGAAAAGTGCCGTTTACTAGGGGAAAGTGTCATCATCTTCCTGTGCTGCAGCTTTCCTACACCGCCGCTTTCCTGCGCTGGTATGTTTCTGCGCCGCTGCATCCTAAACGTTGAGACCAGAACCGCTTCCGCCCGAGGACCCGGGGGAACTCGTCGAGGAACTCTTCGTCTCAACGGTGACCATCCACGCATCGTCTCGATAGTTCAACACAAAAGTGACCTCATCGTTACTGGAATCACCGCTCGACTCACCCACACGAATGTCCCTGTCCTCGGGCACGTAATGGAGAACAGCATCCTTATGGCCACGGACAATACCCTTCCAACGGTACTGCTGATCGTCAACCTTCTGCGGGGTCTCCTCGGTCAGCTCAGCCATGAGCGGCGTCTCGGTGCCGTACATCCACCCCTCACCCTTTGCATACAACTCTACATACGACTTCATCTTCTGCACGTAGATACCGTCCAGGTCCACGTCCTTGAACGGGGCAGCGTCGCCAGTAACCGTCAGATAGTTCAGGGCTGCGACCCAGTAGCCCAGCGCCGCATACATGCCTGAGGTCGTCTTCGACTTCATATTCTGGGGAGGGACGGGCATGGGCGGGTTCTCTGCCTTCTCCGTGGCGCTTGCGGGGCGATACGTTCCGGTCGACTTGTAGCTATTGAACTTCAGCTCGCCCTTGTAGGGGCGCATCGGGTCAACTACGCTCGGGTCCTCCAGCGGGCGGATATCGCTGGCGCAGGCGGTCAAGGAGGCGAGCGCGGCAGCGGCAACAACGCCCAGGGCGGTGCGTCGGGTAACGAAGGTAGGCATGGGAACCCCTCAATAGTTTGTTCGTGTGCTTTTAAGCGTACCTGAGCAGGTTTGTTGACACGCTCAAAGCCTGCATCTGCTCGTCTGTGGGAACAGATCAATACGACCGTACGCAGGCCATACAAACAAAAAGGGGAAGCCCCCACACGCAATCTCAACTACATGCGGGAGCTTCCCCTGTATCTCTTCCTCTAAATCTAAAAGTGACCGCCCGTAAGAGGCGTTGGTTTTCTAGTCCTTAGACTCACTCTTTTTGGAAGGATCCACATCGGAGGATTCTTCCTCGCTGACCATGAACCAGGAGCCGTCCTTGTAATCCATCGCAAAGTTAGTCGCTTCGCTCTTGGAAGATCCCTCCTCGGCTAGGGGAATGGGGTCCTGGCCCTCAACGCGGACCTTCGCCTTGGGGTCCTGAATGAAGCGTCCGATCCAATCGTAACGGTTGGGGCCACCAGCGACCTTCTTCGGGGCATCAGTCAGAAGCTGAACGGTAACCGGTGCATCCGTGTCGTACACCCAGCCTTTGCCGGTGGAGTACACAAGAACGACATTGTTGTGATCGTTCGCAAACTCGCCGGCAGGGTCAGCCTTCTTGAGCGGCTCGTAATCGCCCGTCATGAACATGTAGTTGAAGCTTGCCACCCAGTAGCTGAGGAACTGGTACATGCCCTCAATGGTTGCCTCGTTCATCTTCTCCGGAACAATAGGCTTCGGCACGTTCTGCGCCTTCTTCTCAGCTGTGGCAGGAACGTACTCGCCGTTCTTCTCGTACTTGTCGAGCTTCACCGTGCCCTTGTACGACTTCTTAGCAGACTCAGTCGCTGAAGCAGATGCCGAGGCGGATGCGCTCGCAGACTCAGAAGCGCTGGCACTCGCCGAAGCCTCACCGGAGGCGGAGCTATCAGCCAGCGGACGGATATCGCTAGCGCACGCAGTCAGCGCTACAGTCGCGCCAGCACCGGTAGCGGCAGCTAGTGCGGCACGTCGAGAAAGAAAAGTTGCCATGAAAAATCCTTAAGTAGTGCGTATCAGAAGATGAGGGAAACTAACTATCGTTGTTCAAAAGCATGCGCCACATGCCTTCTTTGTACTCCATGATGAACTTCGTCGTGCGAGGAATCGTCTTTTCCTCCTCAACGATAGTCGCATCAGGCTCACCCTCAATGTGGTACTTAGCGGCAGGATCATACGCGACGGTCACAAGCCACTCATAACGGTCCGGCTTATTAGCCACCGGCTGAAGCTCATTCTCCGCAATCTCAATCTTGTACGGCTGATCCGAACCGTAAATCCAACCCAGACCCGACTCATAGAGCCTAATCATGGTCTTAGAGTTCTTCAAAAAGGCCTTCGCCGGATCCGCCTTCATCAGCGGCTCAACATCGCCGGTCAGAATCAGATAATTCTGGGACGCAAGCCAATAACCCATCAGCGCGTAGGCTCCCTCGGGGCTGTTCTCCTTCATCTTCTCCGGGATGAGGGGCTTCGGCACGTTCTGCGCCGGTGCATTCGCACTCGCCGCAATGTAGGTGCCGTTCCGTTCATAGTTATTGAACTTAATCGGGCCAACATACGAGCCGGGAGTGTGATCATCAGTCGGAGAAGGCGACGCAGAGGCGCTCGCAGAAGAAGCCGCACCAGAAGAAGCAACAGAAGGCGAACCGGAGGAACCGCCGGAACCCTGCGACCGCGAGTCCTGCGACAGCGGGCGAATATCGCTAGCGCACGCAGTCAGCGCCGCAAGAATACCGGTCGCACCAACCCCCAGGAGAGTACGTCGAGTGAAGAAGGTAGTCATCGGAAGCCCTTCGTTGGAGCCAATACAAAGCAAATCACGCCACACACCGTGGTGGGCATACGCACCCCGTACAGGCCTATCAGTACGTCAATGTATATACATTTAAGGGTACCCGAGAGCCACCAGATAGCCCTGTGACTACCTCGCATGTTCAGAAAATTAAGATCCCACACCCAGCGTTTTACCAGGTGCGGGGTCTTATAACAGAGAAATCACCACGAGAGGAAACCCTCTGCCAGACGGCAACTAAGCGGCGCTAGACAGCTCCCACTTGTCGTCCTTGTACTCCAGACGGAACCTCGCCACCTTCTTCTTCGACTCATCAGCGCTCGCCGGTTTCTCGGGCTGATTCTTATAATGCCGTACCATCTTGGGATCCATGTAGAGATAGCCTTCCCAAATAAAGCGAGTATTATCGCTGCCCGGCACCTCACGAGGGGCATCCGTTAGTAGCTCAACAATATACGGAGTTTCCGTACCGTACACCCAACCAGCACCCAACGCATACACCTTGAATATGCTGGAATATTCTTCCCAGGCGTAGCCTTTATGGTAAACAGTATCTATCGGGCCCATATCGCCCGTCATCAGCAAATAGTTCAAGCTCGCCAGCCAGAAACTCAAGAAAGCATACGCACCATCAACGCTGTGCTCCTTCATATTCGCCGGAGGAACAGGCTTCGGCATATTCTCAGCCGGATTCGTAGCGCTCGCCGGAACATACTCACCGGTCTTCTCGTAGCTATCGAACTTTATCGCACCCTTATAGGACTTACCCGAAGACGGAAGACCCGAAGCTGCAGAAGCGCCCGCAGAAGCCGAAGTAGACGCAACCGCAGAAGAAGATGCGCTTGCAGACGCCGATGCGGAGGCAGTTTCGGAGGCGGTCGCCGCCTCCGACGGAGAAGCCGAGCCGGTGCCGCCAGCTAGCGGACGAATATCGCTGGCACATGCAGTCAACGCAGAAAGCGCGCCAGCAACAGCAACACCCAGGGCAGTACGTCGAGTGAAGAAAGTAGTCATCGGAAGTCCTTCGTCGGAACCTTCACCCCCAAAGCCGTCAGCACGAAGCTCACAACCTGCAGGTAAAGACCACATGTAGTACGTCAATGTATATACGTTAAGCGTACCCGAGGCGCCCTCCGCCGAACCCGAATATCCGCGGGGTTTTCCCCTGGGCGTTCCCTGAGATTCCGCAGAGTTCCGGCAGGGTTTTGCCACAAAGAAACCCCGCCCACGGTGCATTACCGCAGGCGGGGGAGAAGCTCAGCTCAAGCTGTTATGCCTGAACCGTTATGGTGGGGTCTAGACAGAAGACCTAGGCAGCAGAAGAGCTAGAAGAAGCGGAAGCCGACGAAGAAGAGCCTTCATCGCCGGTGAGCATAATCCACTTACCGTCCTTGTATTCCACGGCAACCTTCGCCAGCTTGCCATTCGGGCTAGAAGCGGTCTTAAAGGGCTGGTCAGACTTACCCTCAATGTGAATCTTCGCATCGGCGCTGTAGTTCATGTATGCCGGCCAGTCGTAGCGGGTACCCTTACCGGACGCCTTCTTCGGTGAACCACTAGTCAGCTCAAGAGTAACCGGGGTATCCGTACCGTACATCCAGCCCAGATCGTTCTCGTACATGATCGTAAGTTCCTGCAGGCTCTTCGCATACACATCTGCAGGGTCAGCCTTCTTCATCGGCTCAGTATCGCCGGTCATTAGCGCATAGTTAAAGCTTGCCAGCCAGTAGCCAATGAACGCATACATGCCATCAACGTTATCTTCGTTCATGTTCGCCGGGGCGAGGGGCTTGGGCACGTTCTGCGCCTTCTTCTCGGCAGTGGCGGGAACGTATTCGCCGTTCTTCTCGAAGTTATCGAACTTCACGAAGCCCTTATAGGACTTGTCCGAAGAAGCAGCAGCCGAGGCGCTTTCGGAGGCACCCGCGGAAGCAGAGCTAGACGCTGAACCTTCAGCCGTCGGGCGAATATCGCTAGCACACGCAGTCAATGCAGCCAGCACACCGGCACCGGTCGCACCCAGTGCCACGCGGCGGGACATACCGGCAGAAGTGAGGGAAGGGCTCGTCATAATCAGCCTTTCATAGGAAGTCAACAAAGGAAATTGAGTGAGTTGACACCCCCATCATACCGGCAAGCACACAGCCGCCCCTCAGAAGCCGTCATATAGCGTCGATTACAAAGCTTTGCCTAACGCCGCCGCACAGCATCACCAAGTCTCGGCAGAAAGAAACCCCGCCCACGGTACATTACCGCGGGCGGGGGAGAAACCTATCTCAAACCGTTAGGCATGAACCGCTCATCAGAGAGCAATACTTAGACAGAAGAGGACCCGCCGCCGCTACCAGCCAAAGACGAGCCATCCTCGCTGCTGACCATAATCCACTTACCATCCTTGTACTCCACACCAACCCTCGTTAGATCCCGCGAGCTATCCTTCATAAAGGGCTCATCAGGGCTACCCTCAGCGTGAATCTTCATATCGGGGTTGTATTTCATGTACGCCAACCAGTCATAGCGAGTTCTGCTACCGGAAATTTTCTGCGGCGCATCAGAGAGCAGCTCAAGAGTAACAGCAGTATCCGCACCGTAGAGCCAGCCCACATTATTTTCATAGGCAATCGTCAAATTCTGGTAATCCTGCAGTGCCTCCGCAGACTCAGCCTTCTTCAACGGCTCAGCATCACCGGTCAACAGCAAGTAGTTGAAGCTCGCCAGCCAGTAACCAATGAAGGCGTAAATACCATCAACGTTCTGCTCGCTCATGTTCGCCGGAACGAGAGGTTTCGGCACGTTCTGCGCCTTCTTCTCGGCAGTGGCGGGAATGTACTCGCCGTTCTTCTCGAAGTTATCGAACTTCACAAAGCCCTTGTAGGCCTTGCTGGAAGAAGCAGACGCCGAAGCACTAGCCGAAGCACTCGCGGATGCGCTTTCGGACGCACTCGCAGAAGCCTCACCGGAGGGGGAGCTATCAGCCAACGGGCGAATATCGCTAGCGCACGCAGTCAATGCAACCAGTACGCCGGCACCGGTCGCACCCAGCGCCACGCGGCGGCTCACGCCAGCAGAAGTGGGGGAAGGGCTTGTCATGATCAGCCTTTCAAAGGAGGTCAACAAAGGGAATTGAGCGAGTTGACACCCCCATCATACCCTAAACACGTGAGTAGCTATCAAATGTCGCTACTTATATCCTTTTGCGAAGAAAAACTTCAAAAGCTGCAATGAGTGCACTAGGACGCTGAGGGACTCGTAGACTCCGTGCTCTTATCAGCGTCCTTATCCTGCTGAGTGCTCATAAACCAAGCACCCTCCTTATACTCCACAACAATCCTCATCGCCTGGCCCTGCGCATCCGCCGCCCCAACCAGGGACTTATCGCGGTTATCGCCCTCCGTCAGATGCCTCTTCCCATTCTGATCAACCAGCGAACGGGCACGCCAGAAATAAAGAATACGGTCACCCTCAATCTGCGTGGGAGTATCCGTCGTCAGATACACAGACATCGGCTCACTCGTGTCATAAATCCAGCCGCGCCCCGTCTCATAGAGCTTGACCATCGGCTCAAGCTCCTTATAGTACTCACTACTAGGATCCGTCTTCTTTAACGGCTCAATATCACCCGTCAACGCCAGATAATTAAAACTAGAAATCCAATAGCCAATCAGCGCATAAATACCGTCAATACTCAGCTCCTGCACCTTCTCCGGCATGATCGGTTTGGGCACATTCTGCGCCTTCTTCTCAGCCGTGGCAGGAACGTACTCGCCGTTCTTCTCAAAGTTATCGAAAGTGACCTTACCCTTATACGACTTATTCGCAGACGGCAACGCCGACGAAGCAGACGGGCTCGCCGAATCAGAAGCGGCAACATCAACCGGCGGATGCACCGTACGCGCACACGCAGACAACACGGCGGCAAGACCAACACCGCCCACACCCAACACGGCGCGGCGGCTCAAAGCGACGGGCTTAAAAGAGGAGCTAGTCATCAGCAGTCTTTCGGTGAGGTCAACGGACAAGGAGGAGTGAGTCGACACCCCCATCATACCGGGCGCACCTTATAGCAACCCTAAAGCGCAGGCGAACAACAAATAGCCCGGTGCACACGAAGAAACCCCGTAGCTGCCACACAACAAAAGACAGCTACGGGGTGAACAACGTAATACACCTCGACTGAACCGGAAGCACCGGCTAACAGAGCGGCTAACAGACCAGCTAGCGGAGCAGATGCGCAAAATTACGGCGCGCCTGAGCCACCTTCGGGCTCACCACAAACGCACAATAACCCTGCGCCGGATTCAACGCGTAATAATTCTGGTGATACTCCTCAGCCTCATAGAACACGCCCAAGGGCTTAATCTCCGTAACAATGGGGGAGGAGTACAGCTGCTGAGCACGTGCCACGGCACGCTCAAACGCCTCACGCTGCTGCTCATCCGCGTAGAAAAGCACTGAACGGTACTGCGAACCGGTATCCGCACCCTGACGATCCCAGCTCGTCGGGTCGTGGCTCGTGAAGAAAATATCCAACACCGTATCCAGGTCAATCACCTGCGGGTCAAAACTGAGCTTCAGTGCCTCCTGATGCCCGGTCGTACCCGAACACACCGAACGATAATCGGGGTCGAGAGTATCGCCGCCCGTGTAGCCGCAGACGCTCGCCTCAACCCCGCGGAACTGGCGGTACACCGCATCCAGGCACCAGAAACAGCCGCCGGCAAGTACAACATCAGTCATGATTCCTCCTCGAATAGTGAGTCTCGAACTAACATGTAGAAAACCACACTACCTAAAGAACACCGCCGCGCCGCACAATATTCCTGCGCAGCCATTCCTGCACAGTCGCAGGCTTCGGCGTAAACCGCCCGCAACCCCGCCACATCCCCACTGCGCCACCTGCCACAATAGAGGTATGACTGAAAAACTAGAAACCCCCACCCTCGCAGAAGTCGTCGACGCCTTCCACACGCTCTTCCCGCCGCAACTCGCCGCCGGATGGGACGCCTCCGGCCTCGTTGCTGGACGTGGCGCCGCTAAAGTGAGCACCGTCCTCTTCGCAGTAGACGCCCTCACCGCCACCGCCGAAGAAGCCGTAGCCGAAGGCGCACAGCTGCTCATCACCCACCACCCGCTGTTACTCCGCGGCGCAAAGTTCATCCCCGACAGCGACTACAAAGGCAACGTTCTGCACACCCTCATCGAGGGCGGATGCGGCCTGCTCGGCGCGCACACCAACGCAGATGCCGCCGTTGAAGGCGTGAACGAAGCACTCTGCGACGCTATCGGCCTGATTGACCGCGAACCGCTCACCGAAGCGCAAACCCAGGTACTCGACGAGCAGGAACACGCGGTAGGCACCGGCCGCCTCGGCACCCTGCCCGAAGAAATCACCCTCAAGGAGCTGGCAGAACGCCTTGCTGCGGCACTGCCCGCAACCGCCGGCGGCCTGCGCATCGCCGGACGCGCCGACCAGCCGATTCGCCGCGTCGCCCTCTGCGGTGGTGCCGGTGACTCCCTCTTCGATGCTGTGCGCGCTACCGACGCGCAGGTGTACATTACCGCCGACCTGCGCCACCACCCCGCCAGCGAATTCCGCGAAACCGCACGAGTCGACGGCAGCAACATCGCCCTGATTGATTGCTCCCACGCCGCCAGTGAATCCCTCTGGCTGCAGTCGGCGGCAAACCGCCTGTGTGCCCTGCTCGCCGAGCGCGGCTTCACCATCGAAACGAAGTTGTCCGCACTGAACACCGACCCGTGGGACTTCACCGTCTCCACCGGCGTGGCAACCGGTCAGGATGCGCACTCGGCAAGCACCGAACCCGCCGCCGCATGGACCAGCCTGACTGAAAAGTAAACGCTCAAAGTAGTCGCTGAATAGCTGCCAAGAAGCAGGCTTCAAAAATTTAGGCACAGTAAAGCCCGGCCTGTACGAACCCGACAGGAACCTTTCAACGAGGATCCTCAAGGGAACGTACAGACCGGGCATTACTTCTGCGGGGCATTACCCCGCAAACGTGGGCGGTCTAAACGACCTTACTTAGCGCGAGCCTGGAACGCCTCAATCAGAGTCTCCAGCTCACCATGAGTCACCATATGCTGAGCATCGAAAGCGCCGCTAGCGTTCAGCACCACCTTGTTCTGCTGAGCCCACAGAATCTCACGGTAGAACGCCGAACCGGGAGCCACATCGCTGTAAGGAGAGTCGCCCATAACCGCGGGCGAACCCGCTGCACGGTAGGTGAATGCCGCAACGGTAGCGTTCGAAATACCGGCATCCGCGTGGAACTTACCGTCCGACCAGCCGAAAGTAATACCCTTCTGACGAGCCCACACGTAAGCGGGGAAGTTCGGGTCGTCAGTCTTCACATCCGGCCAGGGAGAGGTCTCGGGCAGCTTCACCTCGGGGGTGCCCGCCTGAACGTACAGGGCAGCTGCGAGCTCACCGCGGGTTGCAGGAGTCTTCAACTTCTCATCGGAAGGAGCAGGCTTCTGGTCATCGTCCTTCTTAGGATCCTGCGCGTTGGGCAGGTTCGCGTCCCGGTAACCGTTCGTACCGTTCAGGTCCAGGTCCTGCCACGCGAGCAGGGCGCCGCGGCCCTCGGTGGGCTTGCCCACGACCGGTGCGAGCAGCTCGCCCTTCTCGCTGTAACCGTCATTAGCCCAGACCTCAATCACGTACTTCTTCGAAGCATCCAAGGTGTTCGCCGGAAGATGTACGTTACCGTACAGGTTGCCGTCACGGTACGCCGAGTACATGGTGGGGTGGTCAAACTCGATAATGTCGCTGGTTGCCAGAACCGGGGTGTTCGAGCCCTTCTCACGAACCACGAACTGAACGCCCTTAACGGAGTCGATATTGCCGTGGAAGCCCTGAGCGCCAACGTTCAGATCCTGCGATTTTGCGGGATCAGCCACACCGTTGTAACCCAGACGCGGTGCGAACGGCTCTGCCCTCTTACCCAGAGTGTTCAAAACCTGGGTGCTCACCACGTTCTTGCTGGTCCACAGTTCCTGAGCGGTCAGCGGCTTCTGACCCTTCTGCTCAGCAACCACGTGAATCTCGTAGCGGACATCGTACTTGGTGCCGCCGGTCGGATCCTGGGCGTAATCGTCATCAACGAAGTAGTAGGCGGCAAGCTTGTACGCCTCAACCTTCAGATCAGCCTCAAAAGTGCCGTCATCGGCAATGGTGAAGTCCTGACCCTCCACAAAGCGCAACATCTTCGAAGTCGGAATCTCGTAGCCGGAGGGCGCGTAGTTCGCGGGGGCAATGTACAGCGCTACGGTGCCGTGCTGGGCGCGCCACTCCTTCGTGTAGCCCGCGCCCTTCACATGGACGGTACCGCCCTCGGTCGTTACGAGGAAGATGTTTACGCCGTCGTAGTTGTAACCATTGGGGAGAGACACATCCAGGGTCGGGGTATCCGCAGCGACCTGGTTGGCCGCCTGGGGGGTAGCGGCAACAACGGCGGCATCAGCGGCAGGAGCCGCATTCTGAGCCAGCGCCGGGGTCATCGGCAGAACCATAGCACCAGCCAACGCCAGCGCGCCGCAACCCTGAGCTACGCGGAGGAAAGAAGACTTAGAGGTCGGAAGCGAGGACATAATACATCCTTAAAGTCGTTTCTCGCAGGAATCTGCGGGCTCAACGGCGGGTAGGGAATTCGCCGTTGAATCTGCACACACCCTATGAGAAAAGTGGTTGGAAGCCCCGTCGGTTTCGAGGACATTTTCACCCTACCAAACCCTCAGGTAGATATCAGAGAACACTCAAGAGAAGCTTGAAGGTTTTGAGGCATTTCACAGGTTGATCAGCCGATAAAAGCTGAACCCCGCACACCCGGTGAGAAGAGGACTTCTCAGGATGCACGGGGTATTCAGGTTGGAACTAGTCCGCTTTACTTGGCGCGGTTTTACTTAGCACGGTTCTGGAAGTTGAACAGCATCTGCTCCAGCTGACCACGATTCACCAGGTCCGTCGCATTAAAAGCGCCGAAATCCGGATTAATGACATACTGCTGAGTGGACCACAGAATCTCACGGTAGAAGGCGGAACTCGGATTAACATCCGTGAACGAAGAAACACCGGAAACAGCTGGGGAACCCGCCGCACGGTAGGTGAACGCCGCAACCGTAGCGTTCGAAATACCTGCATCCGCGTGGAACTTACCATCCGACCAGCCGAAAGTAATGCCCTTCTGGCGAGCCCACACGTAGGCGGGGTAGTTCGGATCGGTGGTCTTTACATCCGGCCAGGGGGAGACCGCCGGGAGGTCCACCTTGGGGCTACCAGCCTGAGCGTACAGCGCAGCCGTTAGCTCGCCGCGAGTGGCACGCTGCTTCTGCTCCTGGTAGGTGAGCTTCGAAATCAGGCTCTTGTACTCTCCCTTAGGTACGGTAGCATCCGTGAAGTCCGGAACACCCTCAAACTTCAGATCCTGACGAGCCATAAGAACACCGCGGTGCTCCGGCGCCAAACCCACAATCGGGGTGATGAGGGGCCTGTCCTTCTTGGTGAGGTCGTAGTCGTAGTCGCTCCACACCTCAATGACATACTGCTTAGACGGATCCAGGGTGTTTGCGGGGATCTTGATGGTGCGGTAAAGAGTGCCTCCCTCCAGGCGGGTTACGCCATCGGGGCCTTCATAGTAGGACTTCATATCGCTCAGCGCCAGGACGGGCGTGGCGGTGCCCTTCTCACGAATCACGTACATGACACCCTCACGGCCAGGCAGCTCCTCCCCAACGAAACCCTCACCCTGGACCAGCAGCTCCTGATCCTTCGTGGTGTCCTTCAGCGCATCGTACTTCAACTTAGGTGCCATGACCTCAGGATGGTAAGCGCGGGTGTACATCGGGTGGTGGGCGATAACGTTCTTGCGAGCCCAAATATCCTCAATGCTCGACTGGGGCTGGCCCTTAGCCTTGGTCAAAATACCCGTCTCGTAACGCACCTCATCTAGGGTGATACCCGGGAAATAATCAATGGGAGTGTAGAAACTCTCCAGGGCCCTAGCCTTGATGGTCAGCTTTGCCTCAAAAGTGCCGTCATCGGCAATGGTGAAGTCCTTACCCTCTTCAAAACGGAGTATCGACGTGGAAGGCTCAGCGTTACCGGGGCGGTCCTTCGTAGCAGCAATGTAGAAGACAACGGTGCCGTGCTGCTCACGCCACTGCTTAGTGAAACCGGTACCCTTCAGAGTCACGGTGCCACCCTCGCCGGTGTACAGAATACCGTCATAATCAGTGGAGTACGTCGGCTGCGCCGCTGCGTCCTGAGCAGCCGGCTTGGGGGTCACAGCATTTGCCGCCGGTGCATCAGCAACAGGTGCCGCATCCTGGGCGAGTGCCGGAGTCATCGGCAGGGCCATAGCGCCAGCCAGCACCAGTGCGCCGCAACCCTGCGCCGCACGGAGGAAAGAAGACTTAGAATTCGGAAGCGGAGACATGCATCATCCTAACGGGTCGTACCCACCGGGATGATGCAGGTTCATAGGGGCCCTGGGGTGAGAAATCTCCGTCGAATCGGCGCCAACCCAGTGAGAAAGTGGTCGATTATCCCCGTCGGTTTCGGGGACATTTTCACCCTATCAAAGGGTTGAACGGATGTCAGAGAACACTCAAGAGAGACTTGAAGGTTCCGAGGGTTTTCACAGGTTGACCAGCCACTAAAAATTAACCCAGCAAGCTAAACTCAGCAAGCTAAACCCCGAAAACAGAACCCCGCGCCCCCGAACAGAAAACCTGATCGGGAACACGGGGTTACTTCGTGCAGCTAGCCGATAAGCAGAGCTAGCTTAGCGAACCAGCTTAACGAGACTGGAAAGCAGTCAGAACAGTCTCCAGGTGACCGCGAGTCAGCAGCTGCTTAGGAAGGAAATAGGAACCACCGTACACAGTAGGCAAATTCTGGCTAGCCCACAGAATCTCACGATAGAACGGAGCACCAGGCTTAACATCCGCATAGGGAGAATCGCCCTTCACCGCAGGAGAACCCGACGCACGGTAGGTGAATGCCGCAACGGTAGCGTTCGAAATGCCAGCGTCCGCATGGAACTTGCCGTCCGACCAGCCGTAGCTGATGCCCTTCTCACGAACCCAAATGTAGGCGGCGTAGTTCGGGTCGTCAGTCTTCACATCCGGCCAGGGAGAGACTTCCGGCAGCTTCACCTCGGGGGCACCAGCCTGAAGGTACAGAGCCACCGCCAGCTCGCCGCGGGTAGCGCGTTCCTTGCGCTGCTCATCGGTCAAGCTAGGCTTCTTATCCTCAACAACGTCAGAACCCTTAAAGTTCAGGTCCTGAGAAGCCAACAGTTCACCGCGGCCCTCAGGTGCCTTACCTACAACGGGGGCGAGGAACTCGCCGCTCTCGCTGTAGCCGTCATTAGCCCAGACCTCCACCACGTACTTCTTCGAAGTATCCAGGGTGTTAGCCGGAACCTTCACGGTGCCGTTCACTACGCCGTTCACATACTCAAAGGCGCGGTCGTGGTGGTTGTACTCAATAATGTCGCTGGTCGCCAGAACAGGGGGGTTCGAGCCCTTCTCACGGATTACATACTGAACACCCTTGACGGAGTGAATCTCACCGTAGAAACCGGTACCCGAGAAATAAATGTCCTGATCAGCGGCAGTGTTACCCAGAGCCTTGTATTCCACCTTGGGAGCAAACGGGCTGGGACGGAACACCTGAGTTTGCACCGCAATACGGCGAATCACGTTCTTACCAGCCCACAGATCCTCAAGGGTCAGCTGGGTCTGACCCTGTTGCTCAGCAACCAGGTCAACCTCGTAACGCACCTCGTAACGCGGGATACCGGGGAAGTAATCGCGAGGCTCATAGTAGCGCTGAAGCACGTCCGGCTTGACCGTCAGCTCAGCGTCCAGGGTGCCGTCCTCAGCAATGGTGAAGTCCTTACCCTCCTCAAAACGTAGCGGCGTATCATCAGCGGGCAGAAGGCTACCATCGGGAACACCCTGAGAAGCGGCCAGGTAAACCGCCACCTTGCCGTGCTTCTCACGCCACTCCTTGGTGAAACCCGAACCCTTCACGTGGACGGTACCGCCCTCGACGGTGTACAGCAGCTGAGCCTTGCCATCGTACAGAACCTCGAACGTCGGGGTATCCTCCTGGGTTGCCTTAGCGCCCGGAACATCAGCAGCCTGCGAACCGTCAGAACCATTGAAGTTCAGCGCCTGAGATGCGAGCAGAGTACCGCGACCCTCGGGTGCCTTGCCGACAACGGGGGTAATGAACTCGCCGTCCTCATAGCCGTTGTTACCCCACACCTCGACGGTGTACTGCTTCGTAGTATCCAGGGTGTTAGCGGGAATCTTAACGTTACCGTTGAGGAGCCCATGCTGGTACTGGAACGCATACTCGGGGTCGTTGTACTCGATAACGTCGCTAATAGCCAGAACCGGGGTGTTCGAACCCTTCTCGCGAACAAGAATCTGCACACCCTTGGGGGACTGAATCTCACCGTTGAAGTCCCAACCGGAGAAGAGAAGCTCCTGATCCTTAGACGTATCAGCCAGAGCGTTGTAACGCCAGTGAGGGGTAAAAGCGTCAGCCTTCTGGGGGACAGCGGCCTTCGGAGCAGGGTCAGCCGGCAGAGAACCAGCCACTGCAGCTGCAGGAGCATCCGCAGCAGCATTCTGAGCAAGCGCCGGAGCCATCGGCAGAACCATCGCGCCAGCCAACGCCAGTGCACCGCAACCCCGTGCTGCACGGAAGAAGGACGAAGCCTTGAAATTCGGAAGAGCGGACATAATCATTCCTTATCGGTCGAACCCATCGCGCCGATGCAGTTTCTAAAAGGTGGTGAGGAATCTTCGTCGAATCTGCGCCAACCCAATGAGAAGTGGTCGAATATCCCCGTCGATCCAGGGGATACTTTCACCCTAGCAAAGGGTTGAACAGATATCAGGAACACTCAAGAGAGACTTGAAGGTTCTGAGGGTTTTCACAGGTTGACCAGCCGATAAGAACTGAACTCAGCACGCTAAAACCTGAAAAACAGAAGCTCAAAAACAGAACCCCGCACTCCCACCAGGAGTACGGGGCCAGCAAACACGCTAAAGCAAAGCACTAAAACGAAGCACGAAAATTAGGAAGTGCGGAAATACAGGTACATCATCATCGCAACACGACCACGAGAGGTCTGAGCCGTCGGCTCAAAAGCATTACCCTCAGACACCGTCGACACACCATGGCGAGACGCCCACACAATCTGACGATAGAACGGAGTCGCAGACGACACATCACTAAACGGAGAAGAACCCGACATCTGAATCTTCTGCGCACCATCAGCACGGTACAGCAGAGCCGCAGCAGAAGCATTCGACAGGCGCGCCTCCGCATGGAACTTGCCATCAACCCAGCCGGAAGTAATGCGCTCCTGACGCGCCCACAGGTACGCATCATAGTTCGGGTCAGACTCATCAACATCCGCATACGGTGAATGCTCCGGACGGGTCACCGCAGGCGAACCCGCCAGCTTATAGAACATGGTGATCAGCTCACCACGAGTCACCGGATCCTCAGCGCCAAAATGGTCCTCAGAAACCGGCTCCATCGTCTGGGTGCGAACAGCCCAACGGATACCCGCATAGTACGCAGAATCCTCAGGAGCATCAACAAAAATAGTGTTCGCATCCGGCGCAGTCACGGACGGACGCAGAATCTTCGGGCCCTGAGTCGAAGAACTCGACACCAGGGCAGAAGCAGAAGTAGCCGAAGCGGTCGCCGGCGCAGCAGTATCCGCCGACGAAAGACGCGCCTCCGACGAATCATAAAAAGAGAAAAGAGGGGAGAACGGCAGATATAAAACACCCGCCAGTGCCACAGCACCAACAGCCAGCTCAATGCGGCGGCGCTTACGCTTCTTAGAAGCATCCTGAGAAGAAGTGTCGGGGGTACCCTCTGGTGCCAGCAGAGGTGCAAAAGAATTATGGGCAGTATCAGAGGACTGCTTAAAATCCTGGGACATAAATCCTCAATGTGGTTGATGTATCGGTGTGTGATAGGCTCCCTCTAGTTCCGCGCACCCAGCCGGATAAGGGTGCGCGCTCAAGGGTGCGACAGTCCTAAGCATAAACTACGGCTTAAAAAATATTAATTTACACTCCACAGAACAATCTTTAAAAAGGGGAGCGGAACACCCAGAAAAACGCCCAATAGCGGGTACCGCATGAGGTGTGCCCCACATGCGGTACAGCCCACACTAGCGTGTTAATCGGCAAAAATACCCCGAAAAATCGCGGAACAGCAGCGGATAACAGCTCCGATCACGCCCCTTTTGAGCATCCCGCAGGCTCCTATCAAACACCCGGCAGAAGACACAGAAAAGCCGGGCCAGCGGGATAAAACCAACGTTTCATCACCGCCAGCCCGGCTCATTCTTTAGACCCTAGAGACTAGCCCTAGCAGACCCTATAGAGCTCTAGCGGACCTTGTAGTTCATCAAGAAACCAGCCAGCTCACCGCGGCTCACCAGTGCAGACGGGTGGTACTCAGAACCAGGGAACACCTGCAGCTTCTGCTGCTTAGCCCACGTAATCTCACGGTAGAACGCAGAGCCGACCTTCACATCGGTGTACGGCGCCTCAGTCACAGCAACCGGCTTCTTACCATCAAAACGGTACAGGAACGCCGCAACAGTAGCATTAGACACAGACGCATTCGCGTGGAACTTACCATCAGACCAACCGAAAGTAATGCCCTTCTGACGAGCCCAAATGTACGCAGCGTAGTTCGGGTCATCAGTCTTCACATCCGGGTACGGGCTCGTAGCCGGCAGGGTAACCTTCGGGGAACCAGCCAGACGGTACAGAGCAACAGTCAGCTCACCGCGGGTCGCATCATCATTAACGCCGAACCAATCCTTCTCACGAGAATCAATCAGCTTCTGATCAGTAGCCCACAGAACAGCCTTGTGGTTCGCGTGAGCAGCCGGAACATCAGCGAAACGCTCACGAGCTTTCTGATTCGCAGACTCACCGGTCAGAGTCAGGTAATCAGCCGCGATGCGCTCGCGGTCACCATCAGCGTAGTTCACGGTCACGAAAATAGCGTAGCGACTATCAGCATCCAGCTTGGTGCCGTCAACGTTAACGGTCGTCTCAAACGCGCCGGTCGCCACACGGTCAGCGCTCAGGGTGATGCTCTCCAGCGCCTCACCGGTCGGGTTGCCGTCAGCCTCCGCAGCCGAGAACAGCACGTTCACGGTAGCGCCAGCCGGGACGTTGAAATCCTTACCCTTTACACGGATAGTGGTCGAAGAGCTCAGATCCACCTTGTCAGTGCTCAAAGCAACCGAAGGAGACGCCTTCTTAACGTTCTCGCCGTTCACCGGAACAAACGCCTGAGTGCTCAGCGCCTGGCTGTTCGCCTCATCGTTATCTTCCGGAACGTTGAACTCGAAAGTCTGCACAACATAGGAGCTACCAGACTTCAGGGTGCCCGCCGGGATGTCCAGAACAGTCGAGAAACGGCCGTTAGTGTAACCCATGTACTGGCCAAAGAAAGCAGAGTAGGAGGTGAACTTAGCCTCCGACTGAGCCAGTGCGGGGCCGGTCGCCTTACCGGTCGCCGGATCAACCGCACGAACCGCAACAATCAGCGACTCGCTACCGTTGTACGAAATGTTCTGGAAACCGGCACCGTTCACGGTGACCTTAGTGTTCTCAGAAGCATTCACCGACGAAGCGCCGTACGACAGAGTCGGGGAATCAACGGTGGGAACATCCGCAACCTTCAGCTCGGTACGAACCTCATCCGCGGGAATCCAGCCGTCTTCAGCGTCATCACGGTAACCGAGCACAACATCGAAGGACGAGCCATTGGCCTCCAGATAGTTAGCGCCGATAGAAGCAGTCAGATTCACGGAACCGTCAGCCGCAAAAGCGGAGGTGGGAACATCCTGAACATAGAAGGGGTAATCACGCGGGCGGTGCGGCGGGAAAGCAACGCTTTCACCCTTCGGAACAACGTACAGGCGGAACGACTTGCCCTTAACGAAGTCCTTGGAGAAACCGGAGCCGCTAACGGTCACGTTGCCGCCCTTGAGAATATCAAAAGTGCCGGAGGTAACCTGCAGACGCTGAGCACCCTGAACCTCACCCTGTGCAACAGCCTGGGCCGCTACCGGAGTAGCAGCAGGAGCCGCAAACGCGGGGGAGAGGGGCAAGAGCATGGCGCCCGCCAAAGTGAGGGCGCAGCCGCTCTTAGCCATGTTTTTGGGTAGCGCAAAGCGCATGTGGTTGGGAAGTGAGGACATTGTTATCCAATCAGTTTTTATCGGTGTCACGCATCGAGTGTGGTGCGCATAAACACCGTAGCAAATAGTTAAGACGTGCTGGAACCTGAAAGGTCATCAGTGCGAAAAATGCCTGTGTGTTTTATCGCATGTCTTAAGGTGAAGTATAGCTTTAAAAAGTATGTGCATGACGTGGAAAATATGCCTAAATATTGTGCTGATAAGCACAAACACTGGTCACTGTACAAAAAAGAAAGCGCAAAAAACCCACCGCATTCGAAAAATTCGCACCTATGCAACCTCTGCAGGTTGAGAATATTCACAATGCGGTGGGCAAGGCAACATAAAAGTCACCCACAATAAAAATGGCACATAAACAGAGTCATAAAGTCGCCTACTTGACGAAAGCCAACCAAAATAGCTAACACCACGGCGAGACACTATGTGAGACGGCTGCCGCCGTGCTCCATGCGGTACAGCATCAACGCCAAGTCATAGACGGACGTTGTCTCCATGAAAAAGCGTTCGTGTTCCCAATCCCTGGTGTAGCCCCAAATGCGTTGCTGAACAGCCCACCGAGATTCACGCCAGAAAGCGCTACCCTCCTCCAAATCCAGAACCCATGGGTTAGCGCTCACCTCAGATTCATCCGACCCCGGCAGGCTACCGTTACGAGACTGCGGTGCGGCAGTCGGCAAGCCGGGAGACACCATACCGCGCGAACGCTGATACCTATACAGGAACGCCGCCGTCGAATAATTGTGCATGTTCATCTCCGGGTGGAAATTCCCATCCGCCCAACCGAACGTAATGCCCTTCTGACGAGCCCAAATGTACGCCGCGTAGTCCGGATCATCCGGAGCGATATCTCCATAAGGGCTCGTCGCCGGAAGCTCAACCTTCGGGGAACCCGCCAGACGGTACAACGCCACCGTCACATCGCGGCGCGTCATATCGCGTCCCTCACTCAAAGAAGAAAACTCAGGAAGAACCTGACGGTGCTTAAACCATGCCCAGGCGGCGTTGACCTCCTTATTCTTCGTAAACTGCAGCTGCAGATCCTTCGAAGTAAGCTGCTCAACCGACTCAACCGTACCGTCCTTGCCGGCAGTCACCTTTTCCAAGAAGAGCCTGTACGAGCCGTCATAATTCAGCGGCGCACCGGGGACGGTCAGCTTCTCATCCACCGTGCCGTCATGGATGTTCTCAGCAGCAATCTCCTGCACCAGCGTTTTCTGACCGGCCAGAAGTCCCTGTTCATCAACATGTTGTACCGAGAAACGGTAAGAGACCCCAGGCTGCTTCTTCAAGCCGACGGCACGTACCTGAAGGATATTTTCCTCATCATAAGGGCTCACCGTCGTAGCCTTCAGAAACATCTCAGGGCTAGCTGATTCCTTATTCGGTGAACGTACCGGAATGAAATCTGCAACATCATTCAGCAACTCACCGGGGTAATTCTCATCCTCCGGACGGTCTTTACCGTAGAAACCAATCTTATAGACCTTACCCGGCTTAAGCGTTCCCCCAGGAATCGTAATAGACGTCTTAAAATGCCAATTCAGGAAATAAACGCGCTCTCCACTAAGAGAAGCCGGGTACGGAATCCGAGTGGTGAATTCTGGTTCGCCTACAATCTTTCCGGTCTTCGGGTCGACTTCATAAAAAGCCAGAAGCGCGGGGCCATCCTTGCCCTCTCGACTACCGCTCGTAAGGATATGGAACCCCTCAATCGTCAGAGTCGTATCCTTCCACGGGTCATCAATTGCGGGCACACTGAAAATGTACGTCGTCTCGGTAGGCTTAGGGTCCTGCACAACATTAATAGGTGCACGCGCCACAAAACGGAATTCGGACGGCCAAAAATCCTTCCGGTGGCCCTTCTTGTGGTACGTCAGAATGACGTCGAAAAGAGTGCCTTCTTTAGCCTCAATAATGTACGGCCCAATATTGAGGAAGAAGGTGTAGCTCCCGTCTGGGTTTTCTACCATCTGCTTCGGGTTGGGCTCACGGTCAAAGAGGTAGCCAAAGTAGGCGTATCCGTCAATGCGGGCATGCGCGGCTTTGAAGTACGAAGAACCGCGATCAACCAGAGAAAATTCGTAGAATTCGTAATTCTGACGGAATTCAGCACTGAGCGGAGGCGTCGTCAGCGTTACGGTGCCGCCTCGAGAAATGTTGAGAGTCTCAGGAGAGACTTTAAACCCTTCCATTTCAGGATGGCGAGAATCATTCACTTCAGGATAGCGAGAATCATCCGCCTCCGGAAGCGAATACGTGGGTTCGTCAGCATTCTCTTGAGCTGCGGCGGGGGAGGTGGGGGTCGCCTGTGCTGGTTGCGCCGGGTGTTCGGGAGCCGCCTGAGCCGGTGCTGCGAGTGCCGCCGGAGTAACACCGGCAAGCGGGCTCAAACCCAGCAGCAGTGACAGGCTGAGCGCACGGGCGCTCGCCGGGTGGCGCGGGGCATCAGAGCGGCGCGGGGCGCCTCGTGGTGTGAAGAATGAAGACATCATAATCCCATCTACAAAATTTATACGGTGATTGAAACGAGTGAGTAGATGAAGTGAGTGAAAAAGTTGAGCGGATAAAGCCTGAAAAGACCCCCCAAAAAAAACAGGGGAGAAGTAGCCCCGTAAAGCCTGGTGCTAGGCAAAAGAACTCGCAGAAGGCAGGGAAGAAAAACCGGGGTGGCACCGGTGGGCTGAAAAGCCGAACTGTGTCGAGCATTCCAGCCCACCGGTTACCACGACCGGGCGCTACCTGAGGTGGCTGCCGCCGTGCGTCATGCGGTACAGCATCAACGCCAAATCACCAGAGGAAACGAAAGACTTATCAAAGTCCTCATAGATGTATTCCTCTTCAACGTGGTAACCCCACATGCGGTGGTCAACAGCCCACTGAGCCTCACGCCAGAAAGCGCTACCCTTACGAACCTTATGCTGCCAGCCGCTAGCACTCCGAGGCGCATCCTGGTTGCCCGGAAGGCTACCGTTCTTCGGCAACGAGGGGGAGGTCGGCGCCTTCGGCGTGACCTGACCCATCGCCTTCTGGTACCTGTACATGAACGCCACCGTCGACGGGGTCGAAAGCTTCGCCTCCGGGTGGAACTTGCCGTCCGCCCAGCCGAAGGTAATGCCCTTCTGACGAGCCCAAATGTACGCGGCGTAGTCCGGGTTGCTCGTCGCTACATCCGCGTAAGGACTGGTTGCAGGCAGCTCAACCTTCGGGGAACCCGCCAAGCGGTACAGTGACACCGTCACATCGTGGCGCGTCACACCGCTATGCCAGGACATCGGCGAAGGATTAGGCAAAATATCACGATCAGCAAACCACTGCTTAGCCGCCTGCAACTCATCCTCACGCGTCAGCTTCAGAGGAATATCTTCGACAGCAAGCTGCTCCACCGACTCGCCAGCACCATCCTTACCGGGGGTGACCTTCTCCAAGACCAGACGATAAGCGCCTGAATAGCTCAGCTGCTGAGCAATCGTCAGGTCCATCTCCGCCCTGCCATCCTGGATGCGATCGGCGGGAATCGCCTGCTGGAGCACCGTCTGACCGGTCAAATGGCCTTGCTCATCAACATGCTGCACCGAGAGGCGGTACGATCCTTCACCCTGCGCAAAGAGTCCGGTAGCGCGCGCCGTAAACGAGTTCGTCTTCGCGTACGGGTTCAAGCCCTCTGACCCAAGGTGCAGCGCGGGCCCCGTGGACTCCTGCTCAGGAGAATGCACCGGAAGGAACTCAGCAACATCATTCAGCATAGAACCCGGAGAATCCTCCATGCCGGGGTAAGGCAACCCGCCCCCATACATGCCAATAAAGTAGAGCTTGCCCGGCTTCAACGTACCCGCAGGGATCTTCAGCTCCGCACTGAAATAGTTATTGCGGAACCACCTGGTGTTAACCCCGGAGTACGTGTAGTCCACCTGCTGAGTGAACACGGGCTCACCCACCATCTTTCCCGTTGCAGGGTCAGCCTCATAGATAGCGATGACCGGCGAATCATTAGGAATCAGTTCCCTAGCCTGCACGAGGACATGGCGTCCCTCAACCCGCAGCGTCGTATCCTTCCACGGGTTATCGATAGCGGATTGGCTGAAGGTGTAGGTCCCACGGGTCGGCTGCGCCTCCTGAACCGTATCAATATGGGCGCGGGCATACAAACGGTTCGACCTACTCGAAGGTTCCGGCTCATTTTCATCCAACGGGTAGTACGACATCACCACATCGAAGAGCGTACCGTTGGCAACCTCAAGGTACTGCGGAGGAACCTTAAACGTGTAGGTGAGGCTACCGTCCGGGTTCTCCCGCACCTGATGCTCCAGGTCCTTGAGCATCCCGCCGTACTCGTCGAGAGGCGGATAGCTATGGTGCTCCTCATACACGTACACCGACCCGCGCGTCACCAGAGCCAGCTCGTAGAAAGCGTACTTCTGACGGAATTCAGCGCTCAACGGGGAAGTCGTCACCGACACCGTGCCGCCCTGAGAAATATTGAGGGTGCCCGAATCGACCTTCAACTTAACATTCGCCGGGTTCTCCCAATCAACAGCATCAGCGGCAGGAGGCGCCATCGGAAGCTGAGTGCTCACCGTGAACTTATGGCTACCGTACGAATACTTAGAGTCCGAGAACACCGCACGCACTTCAGCCATTGAACCGCGAGAAGAAGGCCTATAGGAGGAATCACCGTGAACCTTATACTCAACCTCCACCGTCAGAGTGCCGTCAGCGTTGCGGGTTACCAGCTCATCCTGCTTATCGTATTGGCCCGCTACATCATTCCTCGCAAAAGGTGCCTGCTCACCAGAGGTAGCGTTATAAATCGACACAGAATCAAGGTAGTACCCCAGGTCAACCTCGGGTGAAATATTAGAAATAGTCACCTTATAGACACGGTCCTGACCGGGATCAAAATTCTGCGCAGCAACAGATACCTTCGGCAGGGTATTCCTGAACGAATTATCCTGATACGCCATGCGCGCAGGATTATTACCCACAGGAACGAAGGGGAACTTACGCGTCAGCTTAGACCACCCGTGGGTTTCTACACCGGAAACACCCAGAGAATACCCCTTACCGGACTTCAGAACTCCCGCAGGGATAGTGACCTTCTTCTGGAAATAGCCGTTCGGAATCAGACCCTCGAAAATGCGCTGATTCTCTTCCGTATCCGGTGCCTTCAGCTCACCAAGCGAAGCCACATTATCGTTCGTGACCTTTCCCTGCTCATCATGCTCGGACAGGGTGAACTTCACGGAGCTGACATCCTGAAAACCGGTACCCGTCAGCGTCACCTCGACCGGCTGGCCGGAGGCAATCTGCTCCTCAGAAATAGCCGAAATATCATAGGTGATGGAGGGGAGGACAGCCTTCGGGAGGTTGAACTCCACCGGTAGCGCCGCACGGACGCGGTCCTCAGTGTTCCACGCATAGGGGTGCGCATCATCGACAGGGCGGTAGGTCAGAATAACCTCGTACTCCAGGTTTGCCGGCAGGCTATTCGCCGGAACCGTCAGGTCAGCGCTGAAACTGCCGTCAGCAGCCGGTTTCGGAGCCTCAAAGATGAGGCCGCGGTGATCGACCTTCTGGTAGGGGTTAGCGTAGGTCGAAGAGCCCTTCGGGGCAATCGTGAGGCTACGCAGCTCATGATGCGCCAAGAACTCGGGGCTCAGCCCGGTACCCTCCACGTGCACGGTACCGCCGTGAAGAATGTCGAGGGAACCGCTGGATACGCGCAGAGTCGGCAGGGAAGCATCCTGCTTATCACCCTGGGCAGGTTTGTTCTGAGCGGGTTCGTTCTGCTGCACGGGCGCGTTCTGTGCGGGTGCTGCTTGAAGTGCTGCCTGCTGCCTGCCTGCCTGCTGGGAGGGGGAGGCGGGCGCCGGCTGGTCAGGCGCCGCCAGCGCCGCAGGAGTAATACCTGCAAGCGGACTCAAACCCAGCAGCAGCGACAGGCTGAGCACGCGTGCGCTCGCCGGGTGGCGCGGGGTCTCAGAATGGTGCGGGGCACCTCGTGGGGCGAAGAATGAAGACATCATAATCCCATCTACAAAATTTATACGGTGATTGAAATGAGTGAGTAGATGAAGTGAGTGAAGAAGTTGAGCGGATAGAACCTGAAAAGCCAGACTAGGGGAGAAGAAGCCCCGCAAAGCCTGGTGCCAGGCAAGAGAAGTCGCTGGAGAGGGGAAACCGAGGCGGCACCGGCGGGCTGAAAAGCCGAACTACGTCGAGCATTCCAGCCCACCGGTTACCCCTCACCACGACCGGGCGTTACCTGAGGCGGCTGCCGCCGTGCTCCATACGGTACAGCATCACAGCCACCTGACGGTACGACATCTTGAAGCCGTCAAAGTTCTCATAGAGGTAACCTTGATCAGGAGTGTAACCCCAGATACGTCGCTCAATAGCCCAACGAGACTCACGCGAAAAAGCAGTCTCCGGGCTGATCCAGAGCCGCCAATGAGAGCTAAGCGGGAAATGCTTCTGTTTCTTCGGGTTAGAGTCCGGCAGTGAAGGAGACGTCGGTAAGCTTGGCGACACCTCCCCATGGGCTCGCTGATACCTGTAGAGGAACGCGGCCGTGGAACGATCCGAAAGCGGCTCATTCGGGTGGAATCGACCATCAACCCAGCCGAAGGTAATACCCTGCTGACGAGCCCAAATAATAGCGGTATAGTCAGGGTCGTTCGGCGTAATGTCCTTGTAAGGGCTGGCTGCCGGAAGCTCAACCTGCGGCGCACCCGCTAACCGGTACAATGCCACCGTCACAGAACGGCGATTCACTGATTTCCAATCGTGATCAGTGGGGTAGTCCGGCAGAATTTGACGGTTCACAATCCACTTCCTGGCAGCCTCCATCTCCCGTTCCTGACTGATATCCGAGTCCAGGTCTTTGGAAGCAATCTGCTCAACCGAATCGACACCATCACCCTGATCCGGGGTTACCTTCTCCACAAAGAGCCTATATGCCACATCAAAATTCAGCGCATAGCCGGGGAGAGAAAGCGTCTGCTCTGTACGACCCTTCTGAATGCTCTCGGCAGGAATCACTTTCTCCCAGGATTTCTGCCCGGTCGGACGGCCATGATCATCAATCGGCTGCAAGGAGAAACGGTAGTAGCCCTTGGTATGCGGCGGCAGACCCAAAACAGTCACCTTCAAAGTATTATTCTCGCGATAAGGGCTCACCTTATCTCCCGAGACGTAGATGCTGGCGGGAGCTGCATCTTGCTCCGGGGTACCTACCGGGATGAAATCTGCTACATCGGTCATCCACGCCCCAGGGTATTCCTCCGAAGTCGGGTCAGGAAGACCACCGCCGTAGAAACCAATCTTGTACTGCCTACCCGCTTTGAGGGTGCCCCCGGGAATCGTGATAGCCGTACTGAAATGGTCGTTCAAGAAAGTATCACAGTACTGATCGCACCTGGTGTAATTCAGGTTCTGAGTAAACACAGGCGAACCAATACCCTGCCCAGTCACCGGATCGACCTCATAGAGGGTCAGGACCGCCGGGCCTTCAGGACCCAGGAAGGTGCTTTTCGAGAGGATGTGGAAACCCTCAACCGTCAGGGTTGTATCCTCCTCCGGATGCTCGATAGAAGGTGAACTGAAGAGGTAGGTGGTCTTCGTAGGTTTAGCGTCCTGCACCACATCGGTAGGAGTACGGGTTATCCGGCGATTCGACCACGTCAACGGATCCGGCGCATACTCATTCGACGGGTAGTATGTCAGTACCGTATCGAAGAGAGTCCCCTCTGGAGCCTCAACAACATGGGCGGGAACAACGAGCGTGAAGGTGAGGCTACCATCCGGGTTCTCTCGCACATTACCCTGCTGCTTGAGGTCCCTAACCATCCCACCGTACTGAGTGAGAGGAACATAATTATGATGCCCGACATGGACGTACGTGGAACCCCGTTCCACCAACGCGAGCTCGTGGAACGTGTACTTCTGACGGAATTCAGCGCTCAACGGAGAGGTCGTCACCGACACGATACCGCCCTGAGAAATGTTGAGGGGGCCTGTCGTGACCTTCAAATCAACCTTCTCCATTTCAGAGGCGGGATCGTCACCCTGCACTTGAGGCACCTGACGGGCCGGTGTTTCTTGAGTCGTTGCCTGCTGTGTGTTCACAGAGGAGGCGGGCGCAGGCTGAGCCGCCACCGGCGTCAAAGCCAGCAGCGGAGACAAACCCAACACCAGGGAAGCACCCGCAACCCTTCGGCGCGTGCCACGAACAGGCTTAAAGAAAGAGGACATCATTATCCAACCTGAATTTTCTGCATGAAAGAGGGCGAATGAGAAAAGAAGTTGAGAGGATCAATGAGTGACAGTCCACCGCACCGAACCCGCACCGAATCCACATAGTAGAGGACCCGTAGCGGCGGCATGCTGAAGTGCAATTTCAGCCTACCAACCCGCGTCTTAGACATTCAACGAAAACACGAGAAAAACATTCCAATAAGAGTTATAAGACAAAAAATTCGAAAATTACGCCCCCGGTTTTATACAAAGCCCGACCCCCAAAAGACCACACCAAAAAAGGGGCGGTGAGAGAAAAACTCTCACCGCCCCTTCTATAGCCGCTATCTTCAGTTGCTGTTCTCAGAAGCCAACCCACGCTAAAACGTGTAGGGTCAGCCGTCCGGTTCACGGCACCTGCCAAATCTTAAGCATCGATATAAGGGCTATTGGGGATGTCAGTCATGCCCAGCATTGACAGGACACGAGCCAGCTCCTCACGGGTAGCAATCTTAGTCGGACGGAAATCCTTGCTCTTAAAGATAAAGCTCGTATCAATATTCACCGACGAGTGCAACCACGAGCACTCCACGAAGAACGGGGAACCAGGCTTCATATCGGCAGGGGTGGTCGGATTGTACCAGCGGGTACCGGTAGAGGAGGGAAGATGCTTGTAACGGTAGAAGAACGCAGCCATCGTAGCGCGGCTAGCCACCGCCTCCGGGTGCATCTTACCGTCAGACCAGCCGGAAGTCAGCCCATTCTGATACGCCCAAATGTACGCCGCGTAACGCTCATCCTTCGGAGACAAATCTGGGAAGGGAGAACGCGCAGGAAGCTTCACCTTCGGCGAGCGGGCGCTTCGGTAGATAGCATCCATCAGGTCGCCGCGGGTCACCGCACGCTGGGGGTGGAAACAACGGTTCTTATCGAGCAGTAGAACCTTCGCCTTACATGACCTGTAGATATCGGGAGCGTACTCGCCATCCATATCAATGTCCACAATGAACGGTGCCCACGCGAATTCAGTGTCAATCGTGGGGCGAACTTCAAGAGTGCGCAGAATGGTGTACTGCTCACGGCGCGGACGAAGAGACAGGCGAATACCATAGTTTGCATTCGGACCACCGGTGATATCACGATTAATGATGTGGTGCCTAATGTAGACATCATTCTCGATGCGCTTCTTCGGTTCAAGAGCGAAGAAGTAGAACTGCTTGAAGCCCTTCTCCTTGGTGTAGTAGCCGGCCTCGATGTACGGGGTGTACAGGCCGGTATCAAGCACAGCCTGCAGACCGGTAATCTCGTAGCTGAGGTTGAAGCCGCTAATATCAAATGACGCCTCAGTAATCTTAAACGTCAGCGGAGTGGTCTTAACGTCCAAGGTGGCAGCCTGAGCGCTCTGCTCACCGGCGTGGTGCGCACCCAAAGCGCCAGCGACTGTTAGTGCTGCCGCACCCTTAAAAAGGGCGCGACGAGAGGAAAAAATAGACATGATATTGTCCCATCGACGTGTTTCTGAGTGTTCACTTCTACGCTAGCAAACTAATAACCGTTGGTTAAGCCTCTGAGAGTTTGCTGCACGTAGATGGCATGTCGTGTTTCATGTGTGCTGAGTTGGGAATATGAGTGTTTGTGAGTGAAATACCCGCCACCAATGGCGAGCCGTTTAACACTATAAACATTTTTACTCGCAAAAAGAAGGCGGATAGTTGGACACTAACCGCCTTCTCCGCTCATTGAAGGCAACCCCTGAAATGTGGGGAAATGTGGTTTTACAGGGGACAGTACAGGCTTAAGCCCCTAGAAAAATAGTTAAAAAATTTTCAATATGATGCAAAAAATAGGCGAAAACAAATAGTTGGGCGACCTACTGCTCATGCACCAGTAGTGTCAAAACGCCCGCCTTACGCGCCGCCGGCAGGGTACACTCCACCGACCAGTCCTCGCTGACCGCCTCCAAAAATTCGGCGATACCCGCCGTAGAGCCGTCAATAGGACGAGCCGCCAAACCCGACTGAATCAGGTAGCGCGCAAACAGGCCACGGTAATGCTTCGCCATGTGCGAGACGACCTTGCGCGACCCATCAGCCGCCACACGCTCCACACGAACCGCCAGAGTCTGCGCCGGAGGAGTCACCCACGACTTCGCGTACGCGGCAGAACGGCAATCCAGAATCAGCTGGTCCTTCGCGGTCGCCTCCAGGGCGGTACCCAACGCACCCTTCCAGAAGGAGGCGAGCGCACCCACCGAACCCAGCTTCACACCCATCGACAGGCGGTAGGCGGGGATCGCGTCCTCGGGGCGCAGAATACCCCACAGTGCCGAAGAAATCAGTAGCGACCAGTGCGCGGCATCGCGTTCGGCGGGGGAGAAGCTCGCATAATCCAGCGCCTCGAACAGTACACCAGTGTAGGTGTGGATTGCGGGCTGCGCCGGTTCGGTGAGCAGGCGCGTGTTGCGTTCCACCTCTGCTTCGAGGGATGCACCCACCTTGAGCT
>ERZ773013.243-NODE-243-length-34630-cov-6.538106_pt1 | contig 34630 bp, 33 predicted proteins | sample MGYA00511670_ERZ773013 | MGnify/ENA primary metagenome ERZ773013 (study PRJEB29015, sample SAMEA2738120) | human oral metagenome | biome: human oral; feature: human-associated habitat; material: saliva | place: China | collected 2257 ... | reverse complement strand
CGACTTACCGCACGTCAGAGCCTTGCTAGGCACACCACACTTCTAAACTGTTAGATTGCAGTAAAGGCGATAACGATGGTAGCCATTGCCTTTCCCGCACCTAGGCCTCCAATCTATCGTTGCATCGACATCGGAGCACAAGGCGGTGTTAACACCGGGCGGCATTCAGCATCGTCTGCACGCTCCGCTGGACGAAGGTTTTATACCTGGTCGATGATTTCAGTCCTGTCCATATTGGGGGTATTCGCTGTGATAGTGGGGTATCGGGCTGGGTGACCGCATTTGAGGACCTGCCTGTGCCTGCATCGATACTCCCGGATACGAACGTTGCGGTGCCGAGATCGACTCCTACCTGCATCGTACCGACATTGCAGAGCTATGGCTGCTGGTTGCAGTCACAGCATCAATGCAAACGAAGCAGCGCTCGATGTACGGTTGCTGTCGCGGATCCGGAGTGCCTCAATGCCACTGTTGTTGCGGATGGGGGGCAACAGATATGTGGTCGGTCATTAGGACGGCAGCAGCTTGATGCAAAACAGCGTTGTCGCCATGAGTTCCTACCCCCGGACTTGGTGCGCGGAAAATGCTATAAATCCCTACCCATATGCTGCTGTTTTGCGGACCACATGTCTACCACACACCGTCTCCATCTATACGTTTGTCCGGCAAGTGATCTACTGAATCGTTCCGCTAAGCGGGCAGATGGCAGAATGTCTTTAAAGCACCGCCATTGCTTGAGAACGGAGGGAATCATAAGGGGTAAGAGAACAATCATTATTGCCATATTGTGCTGTCTGATGTGCGCGGGAGCGCCGGCGATTGCGTTGGCTGACACCGTTTACTACAAGGGTTCAGCGGTGTATTGGAATTATGGACGTAATGCTGGGGTATTTGGGTTCTCCAATTGCAATTCTGCCCACTATGAGCACCATTCGTCTTGCAACGGATACACGTCTGGCTGGAAGAACCCTGATGTTCTTTCCCAGGCATGGGGCTTTATTGGGACGGATACCTTGGAGGCATACTGGAGCTGCAGAGGATAGCTTCTCTTGGAATTTGAAATGGCATTTGCTTTTTGATTTACCCAATCGAATAAGCAATGGGATTGCAATGGCGGTGTAATATGAAGAAAGCCTGGCCAATTGTCAGCCTCTTGTTAATAGCCCTATTGGGTGTCACCTCAGTCATCTGCGTCAAGGGAGTCTTTGAAGCCCTTGTCTCCAGGCAGGTTGATGACTGGCTTTCAGATCAGCCAACGATTTTCACTTCGCAGCTCACGGATAGGTAGAAGGACAGTCTCGTCGCTGAACTTCAGAATTTGGCGAACAAAGGCACGTTTACGGCAATTAGTCTTGATAAGGAATCGCTGCAATCCGGAGCGCACCTCTACACGTTTAGCATATTGCCGGCATCGATTGACGGAGAGACCTCCATCGACCCACTCGTTGTTCTCGGCACCACACTTATAGATGGTACCCTCATAAAGAGAGTGGGCTCCGGAAGTCCGAATAGCTATGCCGGGTATGGAAACGACGTCTACTCGCGAGTGTCCGATCTGCCCAGTATTCGCTCTGGCATATATTTCCGCGTTGACAGGATGGATGCTGGGAGCGATCTAGGAAGCTCCTGTACGCTCCTTAACCTTGGAAGCGCTGACTTTAAATCAACGGTAGACAGCCTGTCATCTGCTGTCGGGGTAACACCTGAGACTCTGACCACGAAAATGTCAGGCTCGACCTCGGAACCCGGCCTGATCTACCTGTTCTGCATAGGGGCGTTTGCGCTCCTTTCGCTTATCCTTTGCCTGGTCATGGTAACGCACTCTCTACTCGAGTTAAAGACGCTGGGGATACACCTGATGCTTGGGTGGAGTAAGGTCGACTTCGCAAGCGAGCTGCTCTCCTCGCAAGCTCCCCAGATTCTTGTTCTCATTCCAATCGGAATGGTGGGAGTATATGCTTACTTGGACGGGTTCACGATTAACGCTGCCTTTGTAGGGCTTGCCCTCGTCTCTGTACTTCCAGCGGTCGTCATGGTGCTTGTCGCTGCGATGATTTCCGTTGCTCCACTTATCGCAACGAGGCCGGTTGAGGCCATCCACGGGCGATATTCACGGCGGGGTTTCTATGGTCTGACCGTTGCGGTCTATCTAGTGTGCTTGGTCGCCATTTTTGCCGGCTGCCTCTATATAGATCAACCCCTCACCATGTACGCGGACCTTGCTCGCACGCGCTCAGCATGGCAGGAGTATGAAGGGTGGTACGTGGTAAAGGACTTCAGCATCGGAAACACTCGGCTCACTGACAATCCAATGGAGCTCTCAGAGGATATGTACACATGGTACGCCGAGCACGAGCATGATGATGGTGTTTACCTTGCGAACGCCATCAACTACAACGAATCGACCATTAGAGCATATTCCGGTTCAGATACGACGCTCAAGCAGCTCTGGTATCTCGCGGCATCCCCCTCTTACCTTGAGTTGATGGGGGTGGATATACCTGCGGACGTTGTCGAGAGGGCAGAGCAAGGAGTACGTGTCTACCTCCTGCCAGATTCGCTAAGCGCTAGCGAAGTGAACGAAGTGAAGGACTTCCTTATTGCCGCACGGAAGCCCTCTGACTCGAACATCGTCACTCCCTTCATGGAGAACCCTGAGTACGAGTTCATCTCTTATGACGCTGATAAGGAGCTCTTCACGTGGAGTACGAACCCTGAAGAGCCGGTCACATCAAGCGGGTTTGCTATTGCGGTTGTTACTGCTGCGAACATGGTGCCCTTTGAGTCGGAAAGCCTCGTCGCCACTGGCTTGGAGAACGCGTACGTGAAGCTCGACGAGCATGCGGCGTCAAGTCTGCTCGATGCCGACAACAGAGCTGAGATTGGTGGCTCGGTGGGTGCTCGATTTGCCACGGTGGGGAACTACATCGACGGTCTGCAGAAGACCCTCGAGGAGCTTTTCGCGCTCTTCTCGGCGGTTCTGGTTGTTTTGGTGGCCACCGTCTCCGTCATGGTTGCATGTCTTGTCAATGTGGTCAACCGAGTAAGTGCCCAGGAGATTTCCGTAAAGTACGTCCTGGGCTTCGGAGTGTGGGAGCTGTACCGTCGAGAGGTTCTGTTCGTGACCGTTACTGCTCTGCTTGGCGCTGGGGTGAGTGCTCTCTTCGGAAGCAGCGCTGGCGTGCTTGTTGGCTTTGCCTTGCTGGTCTTGTCCAATTTCGTTATCGGTGCCGCATCGCGCAGGAAATCTGCGGCCGTTGTGCTGGAAACCGTCTCCAAGGAGTAGCGATGCAGTCGTACATTCAGATTGAATCCCTCTCGAAATCCTATGGGAAGCATCGCATCCTTTCTGGTATAGATCTCGTTGTCGGAAAGGGTGAATCTGTCGCAATCACCGGGCCGTCGGGATGCGGCAAGACAACGCTGCTGAACATTCTGGGACTGCTCGAAACGTATGAATCTGGGAGCATTCTCCTATCGGGAAAGAAATATCCGGGAACAGAAACCAGACAGGCGATGCTTCTGCGTCGCAACGAGATTAACTACCTCTTTCAGTCGTTCGCCCTCATTGACTCGAGGACGGTACGCGACAATCTCATGCTCGCCCTCTATTACACGAAGCTCTCCAAGGGGGAGAAAGAGGAGGCTATTGAAAAGACATTGAAGAGGTTCTCGGTCTCCAGCAAGCTCGATTCCAACGTAAACGAGCTCTCAGGTGGCGAGAAGCAGCGTGTTGCGATCAGTCGCGCCATGCTCAAGCCGGGCAATCTCATTCTTGCTGACGAGCCGACGGGTTCGCTGGATGCTCGCATGGCGGAGATAGTCATGGACTCGCTCGTGTCCGCCGCCCGAGAGACGGGAAAGACACTTGTGGTCGTGACGCACGACATGTTGATGGCAGATAAGTGTGACCGCACGCTTAGCATGCAAGAAGGGAAACTAGTCTGAGTCGGCCTTCTGACGGTGGCCGTGACGAAAGGCACCGCTTGTGCGTATTGCGCTGCTAGCAGGCGAGGTTGAGATTATGGTGATGAACAGGATACGCATCAAAAGATGAGCAGCCCGCACTCCGATTGCGAGCGGTCTTTTCGGGCATTCGTCCCTCTTGCGGGAGGGCATACCTTACGTGAGGGGACTTCTGTTTGAAGGCTCCCATGACAGGGCGGGCCGTCTGATTATCCTCTCCGGCTACGGTCGGATTCCCCTTCTGCGCGAGAATTCAGGGCTTGCGATGATGGTGGCGTCTCGCTTCATGCAGGTGTCAGAGGAGGTCTACATGATGAGGCAAGTGCTGTTGGCATCGAGCGGCAGGAGGCTGAAGCTCGACTTCACGGCCCAGACGTCACTGGCATCTGCTACCCACTAGAAATGCGGAAGACCCCTTTAAAAGCTCACCTGCGGTGGCCTTACGCCTTGGAGCTATATGCGTTGTCGTCGCAAAACTGCTAGAGGAAGTCGCACTTAACGCTAAAGCTGTCCGATCGTCTCGAGGGCATCGTCATACCTTCGCCTGCTTCTTGCTTGCGCACTCCGTTCTTGCCTTGCCGAATATGTCGTCGGCGCCCGCCAGCAGCTCGTCTTTTCAGCTGGCCGCCAGCGACGGACTCTCGCCGTGCTTCGCCGCTACCGGGAAGAGTGTCTCCTGCTCCTTTTCGACCTCAAGCGCCACCTTCATCTTGAACTGTGGGCTGTAGGTCTTCCTTGTTGTCTTTGACATTGCCACTCTTACAATCCATATCTTTCAGACACATCTTTGCGAGATTTAGATGGATGGTCAAATCCGTGTCTCAAAACCGGTAGCCACATTACACCACCGCTTAAGGACTCTGTGTGTATTTCCTCCATTCACAGAACGCCCCTGCATGGGTCTATAGTTGCAGTGTGAAAATAGACTCAACATCTTTTATAAAGTCTGATGAGCAAAGAAAAGACCACTCATGCAAGAAATCCAAAAAGCGGACAAGCGCTACCTGGAGCTGCTCTCAGAGAAGTTCCCCACTGCACAGACCGCCTTCACTGAAATCATCAACCTCGAAGCGATCCTCAACCTGCCAAAGGCTACCGAGCACTACGTCAGCGACATCCACGGCGAATACGAGGCCTTTGAGCACATCCTGAACAACTGCTCCGGCGTCATCCGCGAACGCGTCAGGAAGACCTTCGCGATGGAGCTCACCCGTGAGGAGCAGCAGGACCTCTGCACCCTCATCTACTATCCGACCGAAAAGCTGCGCCGCCTCCATGATGCTGGCAAGACGACCTCAGAGTGGTATGCGATCACCCTGACCCGCCTGGTACGCTTAGCCCGCTACCTCTCTGGCAACTACACTCGCTCAAAGGTCAGGAAGGCGATACCTGTCGCCTACGCCTACATTATCGACGAGCTTCTGCATTACACCCCTGAAGAGCGCAAATCTCGGCAGACCTATCACCAGTCGATCATCAAATCCATCATCGATACCGGCTCCGCTGATGACTTTATCAGTTCCCTCTCCGCTCTGATCAAGCGTCTGGCAGTGGACCGCCTCCACGTCGTAGGCGACATCTACGACCGCGGCCCCCACGCCGATCGCATCATTGAGCGCCTCATGCACTACCACCGTGTCGATATCCAATGGGGCAACCATGATATTCTCTGGATGGGGGCAGCCTGCGGCTCCCCGGTCTGCTTAGCGGCGATCATCCGCAATAACATCCACTATGACTCACTGGAGATTGTGGAGAACTCTTATGGAATCTCCCTGCGTGAGCTGGCCCTCTTTGCGGAGCGCACCTATAAGGAGGGTGAGAAGCTTACACCCTTTGAGAAAGCCATCTCGGTCATCATGTTCAAGCTGGAAGGCCAGACGATCCTGCGTCACCCTAACTGGCAGATGGACGGTCGTCTGCTGTTGGATAAGATGGATCTGAAGAAGGGCACCGTGACAATCCAGGGCAAGGAGTACGAGCTCAGAACCACCGACTTTCCCACCGTGGACCCCATGCAGCCCTATGAGCTCACCGACGAGGAGTCTCATGTGATGGACAACCTCGTGGAGGCTGCCCGCAACTCCGAGCGTCTACAGCGCGACATCGGCTTCCTCTACGACCATGGCTCGATGTATCTGGTCCACAACAGAAACGTGCTCTTCCACGCCTGTCTGCCCATGAAGAAGGACGGAAGCTTCAACCCGGTGCGCCACCAGGACAAGCTCCTGGCGGGCAAAGAGTACTTCGACTACGCGGAGCGTGTTGCGCGCACCGCTTGGCACACCCACGACCAGATCTCACTCGACTGGATGTGGTACCTGTGGTGTGGGCGTTTCTCGCCCCTCTCCGGCCGTGAGGTCAGGACCTTTGAGCGTACCTACGTGCTTGACAAGTCCACCTGGAAAGAACCACGCGACCCCTACTTCAGCCTGATCGACAACCCTGAGATCGCCGACAAAGTGCTGAGGGAATTCGGCCTCACCGATCCCCACTCCCACATTATCAACGGCCACACCCCGGTCCACGCAAGCTCCGGGGAAAGCCCGATCCGTGCCGGAGGCAAAGTCCTCGTTATCGACGGTGGCTTCTGCCGCGCTTACCACAGCAAGACCGGCATCGCAGGCTACACCCTGATCGCAGAGGCGACCGGCATGCGCATCAAGGCACACCGTCCTTTTACCAGCATTAAAGACGTCTTGGATTTGAACGAGGACATCGTCTCAGACAATGACAAGTTCGAATACGAGGAAAAGCCGCTGCTGATCAAGGACACCGATACCGGAACAGAGCTGCGCCAACAGATTGCTGATCTACGGGCGCTTTTGGACGCCTACAGGACCGGCGTGATCGTGGAGCATCCCACAAACTAGCGGTGGTATCTGATCACGCGAGCAATTCTCTGTACACTCTATATAGAGTGTTGGCAGGCTGTTTTGAAAAATAGCCTGTCTGTAGTGTATGCCTATGGGGTAGGCTTAAGGCATAGGCTTTAGTATAACTACATCTCCACATATATTAACGAGGGAGAACAATATGGAAGACAACGATAAGAGGCCGCGGCAATCGGTGATCTTATATCTGATCATCGCAATTGCGCTCCTGTTTGCCCTGAATTCCTACATTCACCCGGCAGGCTATCAGGAGACCCAAAGCGTCAGCTATTCACAGTTCCTGAATATGGTGGACGACAACCAGGTCTCAAAGGCGCAGATCGATACCTCAAACAATGAGATCACGTTTGTCGGCAAAAACAACATCACCTATCAGGCTACGGCATTCCCGGACGACTCCACCTTGGTGCAGCGCCTGCAGGACCACAACGTGGATATGTCCGCCAGCATTCCGAATGAGAATTCGAATCTGATGACGTACATGCTGCTGAGCTACATCATCCCACTCGCCCTCATCTTCTTCTTCGGCTGGCTCTTGAATCGACGGCTGCGCAAATCGATGGGCGACACGATGGACCTTAGCGGCTCGGGGGGCTTCGGCGGTGGAAACCTTTCGCGCTCCTCTGCGCGTGAGGTCAAAGGCCAAGAGGTCCACACCACCTTCAAGGACGTCGCCGGCCAGGATGAGGCGAAGGAATCCCTGCAGGAGATCGTCGACTTCCTGCGCCACCCACAGAAGTACGCCGCGATCGGAGCACGCTGCCCGCGTGGTGCGCTGCTCGTAGGCCCTCCGGGAACCGGTAAAACCTTGCTCGCCCGCGCCGTCGCTGGCGAGGCAGGCGTCACCTTCTTCCAGATCTCCGGCTCTGAGTTCGTCGAGATGTTCGTCGGCCGCGGCGCTGCAAGGGTGCGTGACCTCTTCAAAGAGGCCAAAAAGAAGGCCCCGTGCATCGTCTTTATCGATGAGATCGATGCAATCGGCAAACGCCGTGACAGCTCCATCAACTCCAACGATGAGCGCGAGCAGACATTGAACCAGCTGCTTTCCGAGATGGATGGCTTTGATAACCAAAAGGGCATCGTCGTTTTGGCCGCCACCAACCGCCCGGAGATCCTGGACCCGGCACTGCTTCGCCCAGGCCGTTTCGACCGCAGAATCCACGTCGAGCTGCCGGACCTCGCCGGCCGTAAGGCAATCCTCAAGCTCCATGCAAACGACGTGAAGATGGAGCCGGGCATCGACCTCGGCGTTATCGCTCGTTCCACCCCAGGTGCCTCCGGCGCTGACCTCGCTAACATCATCAACGAGGCAGCCCTGCGTGCCGTTCGTATAGGTCGCAGCCGCGTCTCTCAGGACGATATCCAAGAGTCCGTCGATGTGGTTATCGCCGGCGAAAAGCGGAAGAGCACCGTCCTCTCCGAACACGAGAAACAGGTCGTTTCCTACCATGAGGTCGGCCACGCAATCGTCGGCGCTGTGCAGCGTAAGGACGCTCCGGTCGAGAAGATCACGATCGTACCGCGTACCTCTGGTGCCTTGGGCTTCACGATGCAGGTTGACCAAGGCGAGCACTACCTGATGACCCGTAAGGAAATGGAGGAGCAGATCGCAGTGCTCTGCGGTGGCCGTGCGGCGGAGGAGCTCATCTTCCACGATATGACCAACGGCGCCTCCAACGATATTGAGAAGGCGACCCAGATCGCTCGCGCCATGGTCACCCAGTACGGTATGACCAACGATCTCGGCATGGTCCAACTTGGCCGTCAGACCAACCGCTACCTTGGCGGCGGCGAAGAGTTGGTCTGCTCTGAGGGAACACAGGAGAAGGTCGACGAGCTCGTGCAGAAGATCGTCGAGCAGGGCCATCAGAGCGCCCTCAAGACGCTGCAGGAGAACCGCTTCAAGCTCCATGAAATTGCGCGCTACCTACAGAAGAAGGAGACCATCACAGGCAAGGAGTTCATGGCTATGTTCACCCGCGACGATGGCTTCGCTCCGAAGAGCGTGGCAGCGGCCAATCCACAGTCATAAAGTCAGGTACAACCTACGAACGTTTGACAAGCCCCTTCGTAGGAAGGGGCTTGTTTTGCATCTATTGGCACAGTTCCCAGAAGGTGACCGCGCTGCTCGCCGCGACATTGAGTGAATCGACCCCGTGCTCCATCGGGATCTCAACGAGGTAGTCAGAGGCCTTCAGGATCTCTTGTGAGAGCCCGAAGCGCTCGTTCCCGAAGAAAATTGCTTCTCGCTTGTGCTGTTTCAGCTGAGGATCCCTGAGTGAGATCGCTGAGTCACTCAGCGCCATGCTCACCAGTGTGACGTCATCCGTTTTGAGCTCCTTGATCAGTCCCTGGGGGTAGTTATCGCCTGCCCGTGCCCAAGGCACCTGAAACACGGTACCTACTGACACACGGATTGATCGTCGGTTGAGCGGGTCTGCACAAGTCGGCGCTACAATGATCCCGTCGATCCCCAGAGCTGCCGCACTGCGGAAGAGAGCCCCCACGTTTGAGACATCAACCAGGTTGTCCATCACGGCGAGGCGTATGTTCCCCAGTTTGTCTGTAACTTTATCCAGGAGCTGTGTGATGTTCAAAGGTTCCGGTCTCCTCATCGCACTCAGCACCCCACGGTAGAGCTTATAACCACATACCTGCTCTGAGGTACCTTCTGGCAACACCAGAACATCTACATCCTTTGGCCACACAGCCAGCAGGTCCTGAATGCCCTCAAGGCGCTGCTCTTCTACAAGTAACGACAAGGGCTGTACACCCTCTGCGAGCGCTACCCTGATCGCAACCTCAGATTCGCAGATGCAGATGCCCCTCTCAGACTCCAGCGCATTGCGGAGCTGATGGTCGGTGAGCTTGAGATAGGGATTCAGCCGTTGATCCGTCAGATCGGTCATCCTAACCAATGCCATAAATCTCTTATCTCTGTTCTCAGTTCCATCTCTCATAGCCTAGCATTGCCGGCAGTCCTCGAATAGCGCCTGCTGACAATCGGATATCTTGAGGAAGAAGTATTCGTCGTCGGGATATCCCTAGCCTGCCCTCCGGGAGCGTCTTGATCATCTGGTTGGTGCCTTCGACCCTGTCGCTGCTGATATAGCGGCGGGCAGGGGCGGCAATCCCTTTCTAGCGAAGTGCCTGTCTTGCGTGTCGAGGCAGACCTCCACGATCCGCTCCATCGCTGCGCGCATGTCCTGCTCCTGCGTGCACAAGTAGGCCTCAAAGAGCATCTCATCGGCGATTGTCGCAGGCGGAGGGCAGCTCATTTTTTGGATATGAGGCCCTTGGGAGTCGCCCTTCTGCACAACCTCCTCCCTGCCGAAGGGGCGCTTCCCCTGGAGACGAGCCTGCCCTCGAGGGCGTCACGCTCTTCTCTGTCCCTGGTGTCCGCGCAGGACATGAGGATGTACTTGGAGTGCTTGAGGGCCCTGGCTGCCTCGCCGTCGCCCTCGTCCCTTAAGCCTTGCCTGCTCGTCCTTTCTGACATCCGAGATCACCTTCTCGTTGAAGTTCTTCACGAGGTGGAAGTACTCGTAGACGATGTGCGGGCATCTCTTAAGGGAGGCGCGCTCGAAGTCGGCGTTCATGTCGCAGGTTATGGCCTCCACATGCAAACATCCACTCCTTGCTGGCGTGGTCGCAGAAGGCATAGACAACCTCCTTTCCCTTCGAATGGACAAGCCACAGTACATGTCCCATCTTAAGGTCGATGATCACAATGGCGCAGCAGTGCCCGCCGTGCAGTTTGAACGTATCTGCGCCCAGATACCTTCCCTGCCGCTCGGGCTTCCTCGTCTGCTGCCCTGCCACAGTCCGTCCCCCTCGAGAGGAACTCGCGGATGAGGCCGTCGGTGTTCTCCACGGTCAGCTTCTGCCATAGGTGGTGCAGCTCGCAGAAGAAGAACTGCACGCCCCCAAGGCTTTCGTGACCTTCACCATGCCTCGCGAACTGCTTGCCCCGCTCGGGGGGTGATTGTCTTAAGAGGGCGGCCCAGCAAAAGTTCGAGCTTCAAGACATCGACGCTGTCGTGGTGGCATCTTCTCGCGGCGAGGAGCCTGGACGCTCTGCCTGCAAACGCAAGCAGGCAGACAGACCCTGCTGCCACGAGCGTATCGTCTGCCCAGCCGCCAAGGTACGAGCCTACATCTGCCTGCTTGGGCCTATCCTTTACGCTGTGTGAGATCTCGACCTTGCCTTTGGTCTTAGGCCTCTTGCTGCGTACCCTCTTCCCCTTCCTGTGCAGATGGCGGCACATCTGGCCCGCGCAGGCGCTAAAGCGTTTGTGCCGTGCGGTCCTAGCGATCTTGTGGCAGCCGCTGGATCTGTCTTCGCCGATCTTGTGTGCGATGCATCCGATAGAGTATCCCTTCTGCCACACAGCTTGGCTATGCAGTCCCTCTCCTCTATGCAGTTCCTCTCCTGTGGGCTTGAGATGCTTGTAGTGGCACATTCCTTCCAGCTTTCGACGTTGATTGAGACAACCAACATCGTAGCCTTCCAGAGTGCACCACGCCTGCATGCAGCGAGCCATCCTGTTGCACTCAGAATGCTAATCTGCCGTCCGAAATATTGACACAGGTCACCCCTCTTCACAATTATTGTATAGGCATACAGGATTCTCTTCGACTATTGTCTCCCTCTACTTAATACAAAGAGAGCGCCCCGCTGTTAATGCGAGGTGCTCTCCTATTCATCCGCTTTGTGGCAAGCGATTGTTTACTTCACTGCCGACTGGAGCATTGCACGGACTTCGTTGGAAGTCTCAAGCTGCATAACCTTCTCAGTCAGTGCGTCAGCCTCTTTCTTAGTCCACTGAGAGATGGTCTTACGCGTTCTCAGGATTGAGCCCGCGGAGACAGAGAATTCATTGAGGCCGAAGGAGATCAGCACCGGTACCATCAGCGGGTCAGCTGCAACCTCACCGCACATACCGACCATAATGCCGGCCTTATTGCCCTCAGAGATGATGCGCTTGAGCGAACGCAGGACTGACGGCTGGTAGACATTGTAGAGGTATGCAACACGCTCGTTGCCACGGTCAGCGCACATCGTGTAGCCAATCAGGTCGTTCGTGCCGATGGAGAAGAAGTCGCACTCCTTAGCCAAAAGATCAGCGATCAGGGAGGCAGACGGGGTCTCGATCATCGTGCCGACCTGGATATCCTTGTTGTAGTCGACACCCTCTTCGTCCAGCTCATGCTTACAGGTCTCGATCAGTTCTTTGGCCTGACGCACCTCGTCGAGAGCCGTGACCAACGGCAGCATGATCTTAACATCACCGAAGGCGGAAGCACGCAACAGTGCGCGCAGCTGTACCTTGTACTGATCCGGATTGTTCAGACAATAACGGACAGCACGGAAGCCCATGAACGGGTTGTCCTCTTTCTGCATATTGAGGTACGGGATGTCCTTGTCGCCGCCGACGTCGAGCGTGCGGATGATGACAGGCTTACCCTTCATCGCCAGCGCTACCTTCTGATAGGCTGCGAACTGCTCGTCCTCGCTCGGAAGCTCGTCGGAGTCCATGAACAGGAACTCAGAGCGGAACAGGCCGATGCCCTCTGCGTCGTGCTCGACTGCATTGGCTGCATCGTTTGTGTTGCCGATGTTAGCGACAAGCTGAATCTTAATGCCGTCAGCGGTCATCGTAGGCTTGCCACGATAGGCCTCAAGTGCCGCCTTCTCCTCAGCCAGTTTCTTAGCCTTGTCACGGTACTTCTCCAGTGACTTGTCATCCGGGTTGACATGGACTTCGCCCTTGTCACCATCGACGACGCACATATCGCCGTTCTTGATGTTTTGGGTAGCGTTCTCGACAGAGAGGACTGCCGGAATCTCAAGCTGACGCGCGATGATTGCGGAGTGTGAGGTTCTGCCACCGGTCTCGGTGATGATGCCGACAATATCTGACTTGTCAATATCTGCCGTCATAGACGGGGTCAGCTCATGCACAACCACAACAGAGTTCTCAGGGAGGGCTGAGAGGTTGATGAGCTCGACGCCTAGAAGGTCAGCCAGAAGGCCGTTTCTCACGTCTGCGACGTCAGCAGAACGCTCACGGAACAACTCGTCATCCATATTTGCAAACATGTTGTAGTACATATCATAGGCGTTCTGGACTGCCTGCTCAGCGCACATACCGTCGGTGATGGAGTTGTTGACCATATCGATAATGCCATCATCCTGAGCAAAGTCGATGTGCGCCTGCATGATGGCGGCGGTGCCTTCGCCCACCGTCTTCTTCATACGCTCAATCTGAGCCTGGGTCTGTTTCACGAACTTCTCACGCGCGTTGACATAGCGCTGCTTCTCAGCATCGGTGTCCTCCGGGCTGTGCGGTACAAAGGAAAGATCCGGTTCCACCGCTACGCGAGCAACACCAATACCAATGCCCTCTGATGCATTGACTCCCTTGTACATGTGCTCCTCCGTTCCTACTTTATTCAAGGCTCGAAAGCCTTGTGCACTGTACAAAAAAGAGACAAGTCAACGTGTATAGAGTCTCCGTCCCTTGTCTCTTTGATTACCTATTTATTATTTTGCTTTGCGATGATCTGCTCGAGGTTGGCAACCGTCTTTTCGATCGTGGCACGCTTAGCGATGCCACGGCTTGCAGCGGTAGCGGTACCACAGGCAGAAGCGACAACCAAAGAGCGATCAAAGTCGTGAGTCTTGTCATAGGTAGCCAAGAATCCTGCAACCATCGAGTCACCAGCACCGGTCGCATTGATCAGCTTGATCTTTGCGCTCGGGACGATGTGCTCCTGATCGTTTTGGTCAACCAGCGCCGCACCGCGTGCGCCACAGGAAACCAGAACATTCTGGGCGCCCATTTCACGCGTCTTATGCGCAAGCGGCAGCACATCTTCCGGCATCTCCGGTAATGGCTTCATGTTGAAGATGCGGCCGATCTCATGGTTGTTCGGCTTAATCAGGAACGGCTTTGACTTCAGCGCATTGACCAGAAGCTCACCCGGAGCATCGACGACAAAGCGGATGCCACGGCCAGAGAGCCGCTCCATAATGATCGAATATATGTCTCTCGGTAGTGACTTAGGAATCGAACCGGTCAGCACGATCGTGTCGCCACTTCCCAGATAGTCGATACGGTCCAGGAGCTCGTCTACTTTGGACTGTGGAATTCTCGGGCCCATACCGTTGACCATGGTCATAACAATACCCTTGAGTTTGACATTGATACGCGTATTGCCATGATCTAGGCGAACGAAGTTAGAGCTCACTCCCTTCTCCTGAAGCCGCTTAATAATGTAGTCGCCAGTGAAGCCAGCGACGATTCCCAACGCAACGTTGGGCGTATCGAGCTCGTTCAGCAGCTGGCAGATGTTCAGGCCGTTGCCACCGACATGGAGCTCTTCCGAAGACGAGCGGTTGGTATAGCCCATATCCAAAGATAATGGATGCATGACATAGTCAATCGCTGGGTTCAGCGTAACTGTGTAGATCAACGCGGCTCCTTTCACCGAGAAGAAATAACAGCTTGGGTTAAGCCTTGCAAAGACCGTCCACCTAAAGCGTTAATAAACGTTAGCTCTCATCAATCACATTCGAGATAATCTTAGCGATCTCATCAGGGTCCCCAGAATTGATGATCTGGTCACGGGTAGACTTGCCCATCAGCATGCTTGCGATCTTGGAGAGAACAACCAGATGCTTGGTGCCGATGAATTTACCCGGGGTCAGAATAGCGATAGCAACTCTGATGGGTACCTTGTCTCTAGTCTTCCAGTCAACATCGTTGTCGAGCTTTGCGACGAGTACAGCCTCTTCAGAGATTGCATCGGTCTTAGCGTGCGGTAGAGCAAAACCATCTGCCATACCAGTTGAGTCGAGCGCCTCACGCTCCTTGAAGGACCTCAGCACTTCCTGATCGTCTGAAGCATAACCGAGCTCCTTGGCCTTCTGGGAAAGAAAAGCCAACACCTCGTCCACGTTCTGTGCCTTCACATGCAAGAAGACGTTCTTGGCAGTAATTAACCGGCTCATGACAGATCCTTTCTCTTCCGCAACAGATATGTGTTGGATATCAGCTGGATACCTACTGGTAATAAGGATACAACAATATCTTTACTAAAACTCCCGAATGCCGGGTCAAATTAGCCCTTTTACCACATTTAGAGCTTGAAGACACCACCATGCAGTGTCACAAAAGGCCTCAGTATATGACGGCTTGGCACACGGATCCCATCCCATCCCCTCACTCCACAGGCTCCTCTATTGTTTATACGCTTATCTCAAATATTTGTTTAGGAAAAACGTTCAATCATCGGCGATCGGCATCATAAGAAAAATGGACTCTTTCTGGGTTGCTCCATAATTTTAGGCTATACTGAGTGAGCTATGCGCCCTTAGCCCAGCTGGATAGAGCAGGGGACTTCTAATCCCAAGGTCATGCGTTCGAGTCGCATAGGGCGCACCACTTAAACGTTAAGGACGGAAAAGATATCCACTGTCTCTTTCGTCTTTTCTCTTAGAGCCTGAGTGCAATGGCCTGCGCCGCAATGATGGTTTTGCTGTCCTCGATGAGACCAGCGTGGACCGCAGCCAGCACATCCTCGAGGGGAACCCAGGCGCAGGTGAGGAGCTCTCCCTGGTCCGGATGAGACTTGCCAGGATGGGGCCCGTGCGCGAGAAAGACCCGGGTCTTCTCATCAGTAAATCCGATGGAGCCGGCTGCAGAGGCGATAAATTCCAAGCTGTCGGCGGTATAGCCTGTCTCTTCCTTGAGCTCGCGCGCAGCGCACTCCTCCGAAGTTTCGTCCAGCTCCAACTTTCCCGCAGGGATCTCCAGTGTCATCGCTTGAATTGCCACCCGATACTGTCTCACAAGGCACAGCTTACTGTCCTTATAGAGCGCCACCCCACAGCCACCGTGATGATAGGCAACCTCCCGCTCGCCCGTGGTACCGTCACTCAACGCGACATCCAGGATATCAACGGAGAAGATTCTCCCCTTCCACTGAGGGTGATGCGCAGTGACTCGTTCGATAAGGACGGGATCCGGCTTCAGCAACTCTCGGATATGGTCGAGATTTCCTTCATGCTTTGCTGTATATCCCATATGCCGTACCTCCGGGCTACTGAGATGCTCTAAATGCTTCCCCTACACATTAAGGGAGCCTCTCATTCGGTTTTTGTGGATCGTGGCCGGTGCGTACAGCCAGGTCACCATAAGCGAATGGAGGCTCGTAAACCCTATGATACTTCAAGTTATGAAAAACCGGGACAAATCCCGGTTAGATTCAATCTGGTGCGCCGTCAGGGATTCGAACCCTGGACCTTGGGATTAAGAGTCCCCTGCTCTGGCCAGCTGAGCTAACGGCGCCTAGAATTCAAAGAAATGGGGTGGGTGAAGGGTCTCGAACCCTCGACCTACGGAGCCACGGTCCGTCGCTCTACCAACTGAGCTACGCCCACCATCCATCCTGCCTTTTCAGGCAGCGTTTATCTATTATTAACGAGATATACCTTTAATACAAGAGGTAATCTCATTTTTTTCGCAGGAGCCTGACATCCCACCCTGTTTAAAGCGATGCGGACCAGTGTGTCCATACAAGAAATCTTCAAAACAGATACCATTCAATGACTTTTTATGGCGAATCCTCAGAGCAAGTGCAACGACTGGTGATGGTAGACCTCCCAGGGACACTTCCATTTCAGGCGCTTGCGCGGTCTTTGGTTGAGCGAATCGTATACCCTCTGCACTTCGTCGGTGACATCGTCTAGGCTCTTGCCCTTCGAAAATCAGTCCCTGAGAAGCCCGTTGGCGTTCTCGTTGGTCCCCCTCTCCCAAAGATGGTGGGGAGGGCAGAAGCATACGGGAGCCCCCAGCGCCTGCTGCAGCCCTTCTGCATCTAAGAACTCCTTGCCCCTGTCGAGCGTGACGGTCAGCACGACCTCGCCGGCAAGCGCCTTCTTCGTGGCTTCGTTGACCTCGGCCCTGGCCTTCCTGGCCGCCTTGCCGCTGGCAAGATATCCGCTCATGCGATCCACCTGGTCCACCTGGGTGATAAGGCAGGTACCTCCCTACCACGGTATCGCCCTCCCAGTCGTCTATCCGGCTCCTGCTGGAAGCTGCTTCGAGATGTCATGGGTGATGCGCAGCTTGCCTGTGCGCTGCTGGCTGCCCTTGCTGTGCCTGCGCCCTGAAAGCTCGCAGTCGAGCGATCACGACCATACAGCACACTAGATGCTAGGATGCTAGCGTCGCTTGCGGCAAGGTCCGAGCGCTGCATCGCGATGCGCCCCGCTATCTCCTACGGCGACCAGTGCTCGTCCCGCATGAGCCTCACGGACCAGAAAGCGCCTATGCGGATTGTCCATGAGATTCGGGGGCCTGCAGCGCAGCCGCCTTACGTCTGCACACCTTTGCGCGCTCGATGCGCGGTAGCGCCTTTCCACCCATTGCGCCTGATCTTGTGGGATATGGTCGACTTGTCCCGTCCGAGCTCCTTCGTATCTGGCTGACCCCCTCATAGCCCTTCCAGCAAACCATGATGTCCTTGCGCTTCTCGATGCTAAGATGGCTGTAGCCGTCCATGGTGCCTGCAATGGATGCATGTCTTTGCAAGCATCATCATAGGTCGCGCCTGGATGACTAGCTCGTATTCCCCTGTTGCACTTGCTCTGAGGATTCGCCATTGAAAAACAAGGCAAACGCGATTGGACGGCGTTTCATCCCGCGAACTAAAGTTCACAGTTCACGCCACCGATTCCTATAAATCAACTGTACCGGAGTGTTTAAATCGGTAGCTATTCTCAAGGGATTAGTAGCGATGTCTACGAGCTGCTCGGTTGCCGCCTTGTGGGGCTCCACCCATGCCGCCCATCTGCGCCTGTCTCATCATTGCCTGCAATTGACGCACCTGGGCTTTGGAGTTGCTCCGATTCTTGCCTTTGCCATGGCGCTTGCCGCCACCTCCCACGTTCTGGGACATCTGGCGCATCTTGCCCATCATCTTGTTCATCTCACTCCACTGTTTCAGAAGCTGATTGACTTCCTGGACCGTATGACCGGAGCCTGCCGCAATGCGCTTCCTCCTCTGCCCGTTGATGAGCTTAGGCCGAGCGCGCTCCTCTTTTGTCATCGAGTAAATCATTGACTCAACTTTCTTGAGTCCCTTCTCATCCTCGATGTTGCCCACCTGCTTGAGCATCTTATCGCCGCCCGGCAGTGAACTGATTATCTTCTTGACGCCACCCATCTTCCTGATCTGCTGCATCTCGGTGAGCATGTCGTCCATCGTGAAGCCCTCACGTAACATGCGCTGCGCGTCTTCCAGGGACTGCTCGTCAGCAGTCTTCTCAGCCTGCTCGATAATACCAATCACATCGCCCATACCGAGGATACGCTTAGCCATACGGTCCGGATGGAAGACCTCAAGCGAATCAGGCTTCTCGCCCATCGAGACGAACTTAATCGGCTTGCCGGTGACCGCACGTACGGACAGTGCGCCGCCGCCACGGGCATCGCCGTCAAGCTTGGACATGATGACGCCGTCGAAGTTGACGCGCTCTGAGAAGGTCTGTACAACGTTCACGATGTCCTGGCCGGTCATCGCATCGACGACCATCAAGATCTGATCCGGCCTGACCGCGTCGCGGATGTTGACGGCCTCCTGCATCATCTCCTCGTCGATCTGCAGACGTCCTGCGGTATCGACGATTACGATATCGTTCATACAGTCGACCGCATACTGGATCGACTCCTTGGCGACTTTCACGGCGTCCTTACCGTCACCGCGATAGACCGGCACGCCGATCTCCTTGCCCAGCGTCTCCAACTGGTCAGCTGCCGCCGGTCTGTGGGTATCGCAGGCCGCAAGCAGTGGCTTATGCTCCTGGCCCTTTAAGAGATAAGCCAGTTTTGAGGCGGCGGTCGTCTTACCGGAGCCCTGAAGGCCCACGAGCATGATCACATTCGGGGTCCTGTTGGGCGCCAGGGTGAGCTTAGACTCGGTGGTACCTAAGAGCTCGGTCAGTTGGTCCAGAACGATTCTCACGACGTTCTGAGAGGGTGTGAGGGAGTCCAAGACCTCAGAGGTCAGGCACTTCTCCTTGCATTTCGCCACAAAGTCCTTCACGACCTTGTAGTTGACATCCGCCTCAAGCAGCGCCATGCGGATCTCACGCATCGCGACGTTGATGTCATCTTCGGTGAGCCTGCCCTTGCCACGCAATTTGTCAATCGTGTTTTGCAGGCGGTCTGAGAGAGAGTCAAACATTTACACTTTCCCTTCGTTTTCTCCTACGAGCGCACGGCAGAAATCGAGTGCATCGAACGGTTGGAAGTCGTCGATACCCTCACCTACGCCGATACAGTAAATCGGAAGTTTCAGTTCATGGGCGATAGCGACAGCGATGCCACCTTTAGCCGTGCCGTCCAGCTTCGTTACGATCAGCCCGTCGACATCGAGGGCATCGTTAAACTCCTTTGCCTGAAGCAGGCCGTTCTGTCCGGTTGTCGCATCGATCACGAGCACGACTGACACCGGCGCTGAGCTCCGTTTTCTGGTGACGCGCGCGATCTTCTGCAGCTCACGCATGAGCTCCGGGCTCGTGTGTAGACGCCCGGCGGTATCGATCAGCGTGAGGTCGGTGCCCTCTTTCTTCGCACGGTCACAGACGTCGTAACACACCGCGGCCGGGTCCGCCCCGCGCTCACGGGTCACGATCGGCACATCCGCGCGTCTGCCCCACACATCGAGCTGCTCGATAGCGGCAGCTCTGAAGGTATCCGCACCACCGATCAAAACCGACTTACCCTCCTGCTTGGCGGCAGCCGCAAGTTTGCCCACCGTGGTGGTCTTGCCCGCGCCGTTGATACCCACAAAGAGGACGACCGACGGGCTCTCCTCAAAGGGGTCGTACTCGACCTGCGGGAATACCTCAGCTAAGCGCTTTGCGAGCGCTTCCCTCAGCTGTGGGGCAGTCTTCAGGTTCTCTTTGGCGGCCTGCTCATGCAGGTCATCGCTCACCTGCATCGAGACTTCGGCGCCCATGTCCCCCATCACGAGAGTATCCTCAAGGTCCTCCCAGAAGCTCTCATCGACTTCGCCGCCCATGTAGAAGAGCTCGTTTAATGCCTCACGCGAGCGTGAAAGGCCGGATTTGAGGCGACCAAAGAAATTTTTCTTCTTTTTTGCCATCTCAGGCTTCAACCACCTTTCCATCTCTTCTGTCCAGGCGCTGCGAAACCACGTGGCTGACGCCGTCAGCCTGCATAGACACCCCGTAGAGGACATCCGCCTGTTCCATCGTCCGGCGTTGGTGAGAGATCACGATCAACTGTGTATTCTCTTTCAGCATATCTATTGCCATCAACAACTTACCCAAATTTGATTCATCAAGTGCAGCTTCCACCTCATCAAACAGATAAAACGGAACCGTGCGCGTCTTGTACACCGCGAAGAGCAGCGCGAGCGCCGTCAGTGACTTCTCGCCGCCGGACATCAGCATCATCTTCGTGATCTTCTTGCCCACCGGCTGTGCGACGACTTCGATACCGGTCTCCGCAAGATGATCTGGATCGCTCATCTCGAGGTAGGCGTGCCCGCCCGGGAAGAGCATCCCGAAGATCTGCTGGAAGTTCGCGTTGACCTGCTCAAAGATCGTGAGGAACCGGTTCTTCATCTTCCGCTCGATCGCCGCAGTGATCTTCTTCAGCGCTTCACGCGCTTTCTGGAGATCCTGCACCTGATCGTGGATGTAGTCCGCGCGCTCCTTGAGCTTTGAGTACTCATCCATTGCGACTTCGTTCACCGGCCCAATCTCGGCAAGCTGCTGTTTGATGTCTCGGGCCCTGACTTCCATCTCAGGACGGTTCTCAGGCTCCGGGAGCTTTAAGGCTTCCTCGAGTACAGCACCGGTGTCGGTGATTGCGGCCACCGCATTGCTCACCTGCACTTCAAGCTTACCCTGTTCGACTTCCAGTTCCTGTGCAGTCTTCCTCTCTTTCTCCAGCGTATCAGTCGCGTCACTCACTGCCTGCTTCACATCGGCGATCGTCTTCTTTAAGGACGCGGTATCTGCCTCTGCGAGGCTTGCACGGTCACGCAGCTTCTTGGCCCACTCTTCTGCAGAGTCGATAAAAGCCTGCGCCTGGTGCTTCAGGGGTTCAAACCGTTTGAGGCACCCCTGCGATTCTTTAAGTGAGTGTTCAGCCCTCTCGATATTCTTTTTCAAGTTGATGCGGCGCGAGGTCTGTTCCTGTACCTGGATGTGCACGTGCTTCAGGTGTTCGGTCACTGTAGCAAGCTGCAGTTTGGCATCTGCCAGATTGCGCTGCACCTGATTCTCCTCGTGTGAGGCATCTCCACCCTGCTGTATGGCTTCATTTAAGTCCTGGGTAAGCTTCTCAACCTGCTTCTCCGCCTCATCAGCTCTCCGCTTGTGCGCAGAGACTTCGCTCACATCTTTTGCATGGGCTTCCTCGGACTCCTTACGCTGCTTCTCAACTGTCACCTGCTCAGCGTTGAGCCTTCTCTGCTGTGCCTCGAGTCGGGCGATCTCTGAGCCGACAGAGTTGATCTCTGCCTGCAGGGAGGCAAGCTGCCCCTTTGCCTTGGTCTGTGCCTCACGGGCATGTACGAGTTCACGGTCCCGCTTGGAGAGCGCCTCATTCGCGTTGTGGAAGGCATCTTCGAGATCGTTCATGCTTGCCTCAAGCGTGTGGATACGGCGCTTGCGCTCCAGAAGCCCTCGTTCACAGGTGGAGGTAGCCCCAACGATCAGGCGGCCATCACCCATCAGTACTGCCCCATCACGGGTCACATAGGTCGCCGCAGGCACACTTTGGTGCGCCGTGAGGGCCTCTTCGACGCTGTCGACGATCCGCACATCCCCCAAGAGTGCCTGTAGGAGCTGCTCGCTTCCCTTTACCGCATGTATTGAGTCGAGCAGCGCCTCGCCGGGAGCATCATCAAACTCTAAAGGCTGCGCCTTCAGATCCTCCGAGAGGATCGTAGCCTGCCCTTTGGTGTCGCCAAGTGAGAGAGCGGTCTTTGCGATGTCTTTAGCTTTATCTGTATCCGTGACCACAAGCGCCCGCATATCGTCACCGAGAAGCCGTTCAACGAGCGAGTCAAGTTCCTGTGGAACCTCCAGAACATCTGCGAGGTGACACTGAACCGCACTTCGGACATCCTCGTTTTTGGCAAGTGAAGCACTTAAGAGGTTCGCATCCTGCTGTGAGGAATCGACCGAACGCAAAGCACGCAGGGTAGCCTGTGCCTGGTTGAGCTTCTTCTGGGCATCGTCTCGATCGGCATGCGCCTGCTTAGAGGCAGCCTCAGCATCTTTGATTTTCTGAGCAGCCTCGTCGCTTTCCTGCTGCGCTTTAGCCTGCGCCTCGTTGAGCCCCTCCTGCCGTCCCTTACGCTCGGTCAGCACTTCCTGAGCAGTACCTAAGGTCTCCTTGATGCCTTTAAGGCGGCCCTCGAACATCTTTGCTTCGATATGCGCGTTCTTGAGGCGCTCCTCGAGCTGTGCGTAAGCCAACGATTCCTGATCACGGATCTTCTGGGCGGCGCGGACCTCATTGTTCAGTTTTGAGATTTGCTGTGAGAGCTCTCGGCGCTTCTGGGCAGCCTGGTTGGCTCTCGGACTCAGTTCATCGATCTGCTTAGTGAGGGCGGCCTTCTTCTCTTCGACCGTCTCCTGCTCCTGCTGGGCCTCTCGCAAGGCTTTATCAGTCTGAGCATACTGCTCACGCATCGTGTCATGGGAGCGCGTCAGTTCCTCGACGCGGGATTGGGTGTGGGCCTCTTTTTCATTGATGAACCTGAGGTCTGCACTCATGTGGGACTGGATCTCACGCATGCGGGAACGCTGCTCCCCCAGATCCCCCACCAAGAGCCCCTTCTGTCCCAGGAGGCTCTGGAGCTTCTCCAGCTCTTGCCTCTTCTGGTCGAGCTTATAGGAGGCAACATCGATCGCGGCAGAAGCTCCCTGTTTGCGTTTGTCCAGCCGCTCGGAGCGCAGCTGCAACTGGCGCAGATCGTCCGTGGCTAAGATCGTGGTGATCTCTTTCAGCTCTGCATTGAGCGCATGGCTCTTCTGCGCCTTACCAACCTGGCGCTCCAAAGGGCGCAGCTGGCGGTTGATCTCCCGCTGTACATCCTTAGCGCGCGTGAGACTTTGGTCCATCGATTTGATCTTGCGCTCGGAGCGCTCTTTACGCTTCCGGTGCTTGGAGATCCCTGCCGCTTCCTCAATGAGCTCACGGCGGTCTTCCGGACGGCTCGCGAGCACTGAGTCGAGCTTGCCCTGGCTGATGATGGAGTGGGTATCCTTGCCCAAGCCGGAATCGTGCAGGATGTCCTGGATGTCCATCAAGCGGGCGGGAGACCCGTTGATCAGATACTCTGACTCCCCGGAACGGTACATGCGGCGGGTAATTCCGACTTCGTCGAAGTCAATCGGCAATGTGTGGTCATGGTTATCGAGCACCATCGTAACCTCAGCCAGTCCCACCGCGGGACGCACCGAGGACCCGGAGAAGATCACGTCCTGCATCGCCTGTCCGCGCAGCATCTTGGCAGACTGCTCGCCTAAGACCCAAAGGATTGCGTCAGAGATGTTTGACTTGCCGGAGCCGTTCAGCCCGACCACCACGTTGAGGCCAGGATCGAACGTCATCTGCGTCTTATCCGCAAACGATTTGAATCCTTTGAGTGTCAATGACTTGAGATACACGCGCGAAACCTTTCAGTCACACAAAAAGATGGAGCTAGTGTTCTGATTTAAGATATTCGAGGGCATTTTTTGCCGCGGCGGTCTCGGCTTCCTTCTTTGAGGAGCCGACCCCGCGCCCGATTCTGCGTCCCTGCAACTCCACTACGCTCGTGAAGGTGGGATGGTGGGCAGGCCCTTCCTCGTCGGTCAACTTATAGACTGGGGCGCAGTGCAGATCGTGCTGTGCCACTTCCTGAAGGCGGCTCTTCGGTGAGATCGGACGCTCTGCGCGCTCCGCCACCATGTACGGGGTCAGGGTCTTCTTGATGAACGTGTGGGTAACCTCCGCCCCTGCATCCAGATAGAGGGCACCTACGATCGACTCGTAGACGTTCTCCAAAGCAGAGTGCAATCCACGAGAACCGGTCCCCTTCTCGGATTCCCCGAAGATGATCATGTCGCCGATACCGAGCTTGTCTGAGACCTCAGAGAGCGTCTCCCCCGAGACGAGCGAGATCTTGAGCCGGGTCAGCTGCCCCTCATCCATCTCAGGGAACTTCTCAAAGACATCGGTGGCAACCATCGCCCCCAAAATCGAGTCCCCCAAAAATTCCAGCCGCTCGTAGGAGTAGTAGACCGGCTTGTTCTCTACCGCGGAGGGGTGGGTCAAGGCTGAGGTGATCAGCTGCCTGTTCTTGAAGTGATAGCCGAGCATCTCCTCCGCCTTTTTGATCTTTGCCTGTGTGTCGTTTTTCGACAACGTTATCCTTCTTTTCGTAACTCTGCCGTCTCTGTCCCGATTACGCATCGGGACGGAGACGGTGTAAAACTCTCAACTCTATTGATCTTGTGCCTCATGCGCTTGGATGGTCTTGGTGACCTCGTCGACCAAATGGGCCCGCACGATCTCAGCGCAGTGCAGTGTGCCAGCTGTGACCGCATCCACGCTGCTTGCACCATGGCCTTTGAGGACGGGTGCCTTGAGGCCTATGAGGATCGCCCCTCCGTACTTGTCGCCGGAGAGCTCTGAAGCCACCTTCTTGAGGGCGGGCTTCAACATCAGTGCGCCCAGGGCAAGCCGCGGTGAGCCTTCGATGGAATCCTTGAGCGCCCCCACGATGAACTTCGCGGTGCCCTCCACGCTCTTTAAGGCCACATTGCCAGTAAAGCCGTCGGTAACTACAACGTCAAAGGAACCTGACAGGAGGTCGGTGCCCTCCGCGTTCCCCTTGAAGTTACAGTCAGCCTCTGCCAGCGCCTTGTGATACTCAAGCGCCAGCTGGGAGCCCTTAGTGTCCTCAGAACCATTGCTCAAAAGCCCTACCGTGGGGTTCTGCGTACCGGTAACGATGCGCGAGTAAGCTCGCCCCATCTGCGCGAACTGCACGAGCATATCGGGCCTGACATCCGCATTGGCGCCCATATCCAAAAAGATCGTCCGCTTGCCGTTCGGTCCGGGGATCGGCAGCGCGATTGCGGGTCGCTTGATTCCTCTGATGCGGCCGATAATGAACGTGGAGGCGGTAAGCACTGCGCCGGTCGAGCCGGCAGAGAAAAGCCCCTCCGCTTTGCCTTCGCGCACCGCGCGGGCCGCGCGGACGATCGAAGCGTCCTTCTTCTTGCGTACTGCAGTAGCTGGGTGTTCATCCATATGGATGACTTCGGAGGAAATCAGCGGCAGAGCCCCCTCGTGCCGCTCACAGAAGGGTGTGACATACTCGCTTGACCCTGCCACGAGGACCGAGAGATTTGAATCTTCTTCGAGGGCCTGCGCGATGCCCTGCAGCACTACTTCAGGACCACCGTCAGAACTCATTGCATCGACGCAAATGGTAGTCATAGTTCTTCTCCTCCTTATACATGAAGGGAGGCCGACCCAGAAGGCCGGCCTCCCAGGCCACATCTATTCAAACGCCTGACTACTCAGTGACAATGACCTCACGGTCCTTGTAGTAGCCACAGTTAGGGCATACATGATGTGGAAGCTTAGGCGCGCCACAACGCGGACATACGGAGCGTGCCGGTGCAGCGAGCTTGCTATTAGCCGAACGACGTGTATGCGTAGCACCGCGGCCTTTTTTCTGCTTAGGTACTGCCATCTTGACCTCTCTTACCTGCTTTTAGTCCCACGAACTTGCCAGTGGGACGGATTTACCTCGAATCACACAGATAGAAATTATACCACGCTCACAACCAGTGTTGGACTGAAGATCAGTATTTCTCCATCTATACACGCATCACTGCTTGTTGCCGTCCAAATGAAGGTTCTTGAGCACCGCGAAGGGCGAATCCTCAAGACGACCTTCCGCGTACTTGGTGGCGCAGCCGCAGTCCCCCTCGTTGAGGTTGTGACCGCAGTAGGGGCACAACCCTTTGCAGTCGGGCTTGCAGAGCACGACAAAAGGGGTGTCTATTACGAGCGCCGCGCTCAGTGCGTCGGTCAGATCGATCGTCTTGTCGTCCGACACGAGTGCGTAGTCGACGTCTTCCTCGTCGCCCTCGTCCTCTTCTTGAGGGTCCTCTTGGGGCGCCTCAAAGAGAAAGTACTCGTTGACCTCGCTTGCGATCTCAAAGGTCGCCTTATCGAGGCAGCGGTCGCACAGCCCTTCGACATGGGCGCGCAGCAACCCGGTCACCAGGATACCTTCCCCGGCATTCGTGAGGATCAGGTCGTAATCCATGCCGTTGGGAAGGGTGAAGTCCCGGCCACCTACCGAGTAGCCCTCAAGTGCGATGTGCCCCTTGAGTGGCAACGAGTCGCCCGGGTTTGCCAGGCGCTCATCGAGTTCGACAACTAACTGAAAATCTGTGGTCATAGCATCTACCAGGAGCCATTGTTGGTTGAATCATCGCCGTGCGAAGAGACATTCTCATTGAGCGTCTGTCGCGTACGGGTAACGGTCTGAGTCAGAGACTTTAAGTTGTCTTCTAAATGCTGCAGCACGGTATCGGCATACTCCTCAGCGTTGTAGCGGGTATCCTGCTGATACTGATCGGCTTTCTGGCGGATACTATCAGCCTGCTGCTGTGCAAGCCTGACGATCTCCTGATCCCCTGCCAGGATCGCCGCCTGCTGTCGGGCATCCGCGATGATCGCATCCGCCTGATTTTGGGCGTTCCTCAGGGTCTGGTCCCGCTCTTTCACGATGCGGCGGGCATCGGAAAACTCCTGCGGAAAGATACGCCGGATATCGTCGATAATCGCATAGATCTCTTCCGGATCTATCACTTTATTGCCACTTCCAAAGGAAGACTTAGCCTCGGTGATGGTCTGCTCAAGTTCATCGAGCAGATCCATGATTTCAGCACCTGGCTCCATTCAAAGCTCCTTTCGTGGTAAGCAAAAGGGCACCATGCCCCATCATGTTCACAATCTCTATCATACTAGCAAACCATGCCTGCTCTCCATGGTTTGTTCACGAACGTTTACCGCCGAAGTGCACCTCCAGAGCAGCCGCCACATTGGACGGTACCAGCTGACGCACATCTGCGCCGAACGAGGCGATCTCGCGCACGATTGAAGAGGAAAGGTAGCTGTATTCGGGTGTGGACATGATGTAGATGGACTCGATGTCCGGAGCCAGCTTCGAGTTCAGGCTGGCCTGCTGCAGCTCGTATTCAAAGTCCGTCATCGCCCGCAGGCCCTTAACGACGCCTTCCGCACCGACCTGGTGACAGAAATCGACCAGAAGCCCGGTCAGCGGCAGGACATCCACATCCTTGGTGCGCTCATCAGAGGCCAGCGCATCTTGTGTGAGCTTGACACGCTCCTCGAGCGTAAACATTGTGCCCACTCCGCGCTTGTTACATGAGGCGGCCACGCCCACTGTGACGCGCGGGCAGATACGCACCGCGTGGCGGATCACATCGATGTGCCCGTAGGTGATCGGGTCAAAGGTCCCCGGCACCACGAGGTGTGTGATCGAATTCATATCTTCTTGCATCTATGACTCCTCAAGACGCCACAGCTCAACCACGGTCGAGCCATATCGTTTGGATTCCTCGCATTGAGCGTTTTCAAGCGGTAAGGGCGCGCCTTTTCTCGCCCGCTCGTACACTACAACGCAGCGCGGTGTAAGTACATAGTTTTTTCGAGCTGTATCTACAATCTGGGCAGCCTGGGCAGCTTCCATTCTGTAGGGCGGATCCAGAAAGACTGCGTCAAAGGGTGCCCCGGCAGGGCTTTCAGTACCCATCAGCCGCCCCGTCGAACCTGCAAGCACCGTATAGTTTTCCTTGTCTGCCCGGACCTTATTCAGGTTACGCCTGATACGCCTGACCGCTTCGCGGTCCTGATCGATAAAGGTCACGTGCCGAGCTCCCCGGCTCAAGAGCTCTATCCCAACCGCACCGGAGCCCGCAAAGGCATCCAGCACTGAGCAGGAGGAAAGATCCAAGTTGAAGGCCGAGCTCATCATCGAGACGATCGACTCACGCACCCGACTGGTCGTCGGGCGTGTCACCGCCCTGCCTTCCGGAGCTTCAAGCGGCTGTCCCCGCCATTTCCCGCCGATCACTCTCACACATGCTCAACCTCCTTGAAGTAGGCCCCAAAGCGTGAGCGCATCTCAAAGCCCAGAAGCGCATGCAGAGGCTCACTCAGCGCTTGGTCGTGCGCCGCGATCTCGCGGGCATCCACGTAGGCGTACTTGATCAGATCCTCGTCGTTTTCCAGATCAGCCACCTTCAGGGTGACCCCGCCAGACTGCCGATAACCCAGGAGATCTCCCTCATGCCTGAGTTTCAGGTCCATGTTCGCCAACTCATAACCGTCGGAAGTTTTCTCTAAGACGCTCAGGCGCTTGCGTGCCAAAGTTCCCTTCTTAGCGGCCGCTTCCAGGTAGACTTTTCCTGTGACTGAGCCTCGGCCGACCCGACCCCGCAGCTGGTGCAGGGTTGCCAGACCGAAGCGATCTGCATCGAGTACGAGCATCACCGTGGCATTGGGGACATCGACGCCGACTTCGATCACTGTGGTGGAGACGATCACGTCCAACTGCCTGGTACGGAATTGCTCCATCACCTCATCCTTTTGCTGTGCGCTCATGCGGCCATAGAGGAGGCCGATGCGCATGTTCGGGAAGACCTCGGTCTTCAGACGCTGATAGGTCGGGATCGCTGCGTGGGGCTTCGTGACTTTGGACTTCACATTCTCCGGCACCTCGTCGAGGGTATCCCCTTCATCGCTCTCATCAACCAGCGGGCACACCACGTAGGCCTGCTGTCCTTTGGCCACCGCGGTGCGGATCGCCCCAAAGGCGATATCGGCATTCTCGGGGGTGATCACTTTCGTCTTGATACCTGCGCCTCTGACCGGGCGCTTGGTGATGCGGGAGACGGAGAGATCACCGTACACCGACAACGCTAAGGTTCTCGGTATCGGCGTTGCACTCATGGTCAGCATATCCACGCCCACGCCTTTTGAACGCAGCAGAACGCGCTGTCCCACGCCGAAGCGGTGCTGTTCGTCGACTATCTCAAGTGTCAGATGGTCAAACTCAAGATTCTCCGAGAGGATCGCAGCCGTACCGAAGACGACAGTGATTGCCCCCTCCGCGATACCCTGTGTGCTCTCCGCGCGCTCTGCCTGCGGGGTCGCTCCCGTGATCAGCACCCAGGGAATCTTCGCCTTGTCCAGAACAGGACCGAGCTTCTCCGCATACTGGTGGGCCAATACCGACGTCGGTGCCATGACCGCCGCCTGAGTACCGCTGTCTGCCACTGCGCCGAGTGCGAGTGCGGCTACCGCGGTCTTGCCGGTGCCGACATCACCCAGCAAAAGCCGGTTCATCACCGTAGAAGAAGCCATATCAGTGAGGATTTCCTTACCGGCCTCCTCCTGCTCATCGGTGAGCTTGAAGGGCAAGGCTTTCCGTAAGGCTTTGAGTTTGAGTCCGTCGATTACATGCTGCGTCGGCCTGATGCCTTTAAGCTCCAGCGAGCGCCGCGTGAGCAGCGTCAGCTGCCACAGCAGCAGCTCGTCGTAGGCTAGACGGCGCCGTGCTTGCTGCGCACTGTAGAGGCTCTCAGGGAAATGGACTTCGCGCAGGGCCCTGCCTTCGCTCATCAGTTTGTGTTTTGCGACATAGGAGGCGGGCATAAAGTCGACGACGTCTCCGTAGTCCATGATCGCTGAGCTGATGATGCGGCGCATCCAAGCGACTGTGATCCCCTCGCCGACCGAGTAGACCGGCAGGATCTTTGTCGGCTGAGCAGCTGCCTCCTCGGCACCGAGGTTCTCAAAGAAGGGGCTATTCATCTGTTTGAAGCCATAGTTGAAGGTGACTTTCCCCTGCAGGAGAAGGGTGTCACCTTTCTTCAATTGGTCTTTGATCCAGGGTTGTCTGAAAAAGGAGACCCGCATCACGCCGGTCTCGTCAACCACATAGACCTCGACAATCGTGAGGCGGGGACGCGGCTGCTTGAAGTTGATCCTGTCCACAGTCGCTCTGACCGTAGCGAGGTTACCGATCTCCGTCTGCTCGATCGGAGTTAAGGTTGTAAGATCGAGATAGCGGGACGGCAGATGGAGCAGGATATCGCGCACCGTATGGATGCCCAGGTGTTCCAGGGCATCCCGGCGTGTACCCTTGGCATACCGGAGCCGACCTATACCATCGTCTTGTGCCAGACTGCGCAGAATGCGGTCGGATGCGTAGGGTATACCAATGCGACTCGTCACACTATCACTGATTCAAATGAAGTTTTATTCGATCGAGAAGATCACCGGATAGAGCGGTTGCTCTCCACGGTGGGCGTCAAGCTCCAGATCCGGCTGAGCCTCAGCGATTGCGTCCTGCAGTTTCTGGAAGGTCTCGTCGTCCTCATCCTTGCCCGCAAGGATCGTGAGGGTGTCACCCTCTTCTTCGTCCTGCATGCGGTTGATAAGGTCAACGGTAACCTGCTGCACGGACTTGCCGACCACGACGATGTCACCGTTCTCGATGCCTATCACGTCGTCCTTGTGGATCGGGGTGCCGTCCTTCGTGGAGGAATCTCGGATCGCAGTAGTGACCTCGCCGTCACGGATATCGTCGAGGGCGGCGGTCATCGCCTGCACGTTGTCCTCTACAGAGGCCTCAGAATCGACTACGAACATCGCAGAGAAGGCCTGCAGTACGGTCTTGGTTGGCACGACGTAGACCTTTGCGGTATCACAAGCAGAGGCGGCAGCCTCTGCAGCCATGCGAATGTTACCGTTGTTTGGCAGCACGACGACGTTACGTGCGTTGACTTTCTCAATGGCAGCCAAGATATCTGCGGTAGAGGGGTTCATCGTCTGCCCACCGGAGACGACTACGTCGACGCCAAGGGACTTCAAGATGTCTTCCTCACCAGAACCTGCAGCGACGGCCACGAAGCCGAGCTCCCTCTTCTCTTCTGGAGCTTCCTCAGCCTGACTCTGTTTGTCTGCAACGATCTTCTGGGTCCGCTCCTGGGCCTCAATATCCATGTTGTGGACAAAGACGTTGTAGATCTGGCCTTCCTCAAGCATGTGCTTGAATACCTGGTCAGGATGGTTTGAGTGGACGTGGATCTTATAGTCAGGATTGGAGCCGACCAGAAGCTCACAGTCTCCCATGGAGGCCAAGAACTTCAGGTTTGCTTCCTCGTCGAAGTCAGGGCTGTCGGCCTTGAACAGGAACTCAATGCAGTAGCGGTACTGGGAGCCTGCCCAGTCATCGTTCACCACGAAGTCCATCTCGTCAGCGACGCGGGCCTTTGCCTGATCAGTGGCGCTGGCCTCTTCCTTCTTGCCAGTGCCGACTTCACCGTTAAAATCACGGACCTTACCGCCTTCACCCTTAAGGGCGTTCACAAAGCCCTCAATAAAAGTTGCCAGGCCAAAGGCACCAGAGTCGACAACGCCGTTCTCTTTCAGAACCGGCAGAAGCTCCGGGGTACGCGCAACGGACTCATAGGCTTCGGTCACGATTGCGTCAAGGGTGTCTCCCACGCTTGCACGTCTCAACTCACACTGATCTGCCTTTGCAGAGACATCTTTAAGCACCGTCAGAATTGTGCCTTCAACCGGCTTTCTGACCGCTTTGAAGGCAACCTTGACGCCGCGACGCAGTGCGCGTGCGATATCCGCAGTCGTGGCATTCTCACCCTTTGCATCGCACAGCCCCTCCGCGACACCATGTAGGATCTGTGAGGTGATAACGCCGGAGTTGCCACGTGCCCCCATCAGCGAGCCATGCGTGATCGCTTTAGTGATATCCCGCATGGAAGCGTCAGCGGGCAGCGCCTCAACTTCTTTTACGACGGTGTTGAGCGTCAGCGACATATTCGTTCCGGTGTCCCCATCGGGTACCGGAAAGACATTAAGCTTGTTGATCTCCTCTGCCTTGGCGGCTAACGCCTGGGCGGCGACAGGGAAGCATGTGCGTACAGCGGTGGAAATCATGGTTGAATCCCTTATATTCCTTCTCGATCAGATTTGTATGACAGACAAAGACCTCGTGGATGCTAGTGTATGCGCATACCGTCAATATGTACGTGCACATCCACATCGTCCAATTCGGCGATCTTCTTCAGCAGGAACTTGACCGAGCTGATCAGATTCTGGGAGACAGAGCCCATATTCACGCCCTGTTCGACGATTACGTGCAGATCGATTACGACACGGCCGTTTTTCGCTGAGACGCCGATGCCTTTTCTCAGCCTGTCAATCGAGAGAAGCTGAATGGCACCATTCTCTTTACTCGTCTGCGCCATCCCTACAACGCCGTAACACTCCAACGCAGCATAGCCAGCGAGGTCGGCTATACAGTCGTTCGAAACCCTTAAGCCTCCTGGTACAGACTTTGCCATCTTCACTCCCCTCACGCATTCGACAGGGAATGCGTAATCCGTAACGTATCTTTGTAAGTATATAACTTTTGCCTGAATTTCTTAAAGACCTATCGGTGCTTCACACTTGAAATGGGAGAACCGGACACCTCAGGCTCTGAGCGTATAGGATCTCCATCATTTCGGTGCTCTTGCGCAAGACGATAAGCACAGCGTCTATCGTGGGAGCGCTCAAGCCGGATGGTTCCGCAAAAGACAAATCCATTACGGGAAAGAAGCATGCGCATGCTTCTTATAGGTGCCAATCAGGTATCAATCCGCACGCCTCGGCCCTCAGTCTGTGCACGCCTGCAGGACCATTGGAGCATAAACGATCCGACACCGCGTCGCGGGGTGAGCACTGCGAACTGATGGATCACGCAGTAGGGGCCGGAATCCTTCTACTCTCCCTGATAGATCGTGGTATAGCTCTGGTCCGGACCCTGGGTCAATACCAAACAGCCTGCAAAGTGCTGCTCTGAGTCTTCACACATAGAGCACCCCTGCCTCTATGTCATGCTCAATCTGTACTCGCTCAGTATACCCATCCTTCCACTGATCAGGATTTCCCATCTCACACATAATCTCACACATATAGTGACGCGCATGAGCATAGATGTGGTCTATCTGATCCGCATCAACACTTGTCGCTTATCTATATTCGGCACAATTGTGTGTCCCAACTATCGAAATAGGTGCTATGTGCAGCGCCCAAACACAGCTTTCAGTTTATGAGATGTCTGAAAACGTGCGCGTGCCTTTAGAAAAATCAGATAGTTCGCTATAATAGCTTAGTGTGTAAGAGAGTCGCCCTATGGCTGCCCTGCTCCGCAAAACGAGGGCTCTCTTCATAGATACACCAAGAATTCGTCTGTATGTGGGTATTTTTGTATACCTATGCTATAGTTGTACAGCTATACGAACTCAAGTGAGATACCCACTCATGGGAGGTTTCTAGAATGTCTAAAGTCTGTGAGATCTGTGGTAAACATGCTGTGGCCGGCCGTTCTGTCAGCCACTCACACCGTACCGTCAACCGCAAGTTTAAGCCCAATATTCAGCGTGTCACCGTTGTGGTAGACGGCAAGAAACGTAAGATGAACGTTTGTTCAACCTGCCTGAAGTCCGGCAAGGTTGCCCGTTCGTAACTACGCACTTTTACTGAATCGTCGGAAGGTCACCACCCCCAAGAGGTGGTGACCTTCTCACTATCTAAAGCAATTGTATTGTGGTGACACTCACTGCTGCTTCATAGCCTCTGCCTTCTGCCTGAGCAGGATTGCTGCGACAAGTCCCTGCTCACAGACAATGGAAGCATCCTTGTCCTGTACCTGATTGGATACTCCCCGATCATCGAGTACCCCAAACTCGGAATGTGTGGGGCACCATAGCATCCCCTGTTCGGTTAAAACGGTCTTTGTGTCAAGCGAGATCGCCGAAAGAACATGGCCCGATGCGTCTAAAGGCAATACCCAACGCTCTCCAGGGCGCAGAAGCCTGCAGAGGAAATCGTCTTCCTGCAGATGCAGCGTGCACTGTTGCTCCGTAGTCGTTCGAGCCAGCTGTGCCAGAACCCCAAAGACCCCGAGCATGTGGTCTACCCGGCCGCCGCTCGCACAGGTAACGGTGAAGTTGGCCTGCCGGTTTTGCTCAGCGGCATGCTTCATACCCATTTTGAGCGCCAAACCCAGGTCGGTGTCGTCCTTGTACCACGAAACCTTCTCTACAGCCACATTGTTTTCATCCAACCAGACAAGCGTCTCCGCATTGAGTGAGTCCTCGTCCCCACACAGCAAATCCGGTACTCGATCGAGCTTGAAGAGCATATTCGCCCCTGAGTCTGCCGCAATCAGATAATCAGCGGTGTTGCAGAGCTTCTCGATGAACCGGGGGCTGCTCGGTTCCGGTGATCCGGCGACGATTACAACACGCATGAATACACTTCCTTCTATAGCAACTAAAGGATCATTGTCGACTGTACTATCAACTTGAACACCTAAGGGGAAAAGTCCAGCTGAACCTGTCCGATAGCATGCGAGTCACCACACAACAACAATCTAGTGAAGGTAACAGATGGACTGCCCACATTCTACCATTGAGGCGCAGCAGAAGCTCTACATTTGAAAAGCGGGTCACACTACAGAGCTGCCTGGAAGGATGGCTTTGCTGAGAAGTATCTGCCTAAGAGCTCAGTTAGCCTGTATGCTCCATCAGCTACGTGGCAGGGTCG